>Ga0116193_1004129_pt1 | contig 10191 bp, 5 predicted proteins | sample AD_UKC115_MetaG_FD_89892 | JGI IMG/M metagenome (GOLD analysis project Ga0116193, IMG submission 89892) | Active sludge microbial communities of municipal wastewater-treating anaerobic digesters from Hong Kong - AD_UKC115_MetaG | ecosystem: Engineered > Bioreactor > Anaerobic > Digestate | place...
ATATGATACTCCGTTGCCCGTACCTTACATAACACACTGGCTTCACAATATGAGTCATGACCAAGTGCTTGATATGCTGAAGTATTTAGGTATTTCAAATAACAAAGAAAGCAAGCTGAAAATTATATTCATACCTTGTTATCTGGATGGAAAAGACGGAATTGTGAATTTGCCGTACTATGATTGTGTTATAGGCAATGATTTGAGTGTATATGCATCCTATTATGAACCATGGGGATATACACCATTGGAAAGCATTGCCTTTAAGGTCCCGACGATTACAACAGATTTGGCAGGATTTGGCTTATGGGTAAATACAATCAACGGGAAATACGGACAATTGGAAGAAGGTGTAAAAGTAATTCATCGTTCCGACTACAACTATTCGGAAGTTGCTGATGAAATAAAAGACACTATAGCTGATTTTTCTAATAAACCAGCAAAAGAAATCACTGAAATAAGAAATAAAGCTGCTGTAATTGCAGAAAAAGCCTTGTGGAAGCATTTTATTAATAACTATCTGCAAGCCTATGACTTTGCTTTGAAAAAAGCAGCTGAAAGAAATAATAAGAATCATTAGAAATTTAAAAATTTGAGAGAATATGAGAATTAAAGTTAGTAATGCCAATGCTCCAACTTGGAAAGAAGTGAATGTAAAGTCCCAGATTCCAGAAAGTTTAAAATGCTTGGATGAAATGGCCCATAACTTATGGTGGGCATGGAACTATAATGCAACGGATTTGTTCAAAGATATGGATCCCGATTTATGGAAGGAAGTCAAGCAGAATCCCGTATTACTCCTCCAACGTCTCAGCTACGAATCATTGGAAAAAATTGCTAAAAACAAGACTTTCATCAAAAAGATGAATGACGTCTATAGTGATTTCAGAAAATATATGGATGTTAAAAAAGACAGTAAACGTCCTTCCGTCGCTTATTTCTGCATGGAATACGGATTGACGAATATTCTGAAAATCTATTCCGGCGGTCTTGGAATTCTGGCAGGTGATTATTTGAAAGAAGCTTCTGACAGCAATGTTGACATGTGTGGTGTAGGATTCCTATATCGCTACGGTTATTTTGATCAATCCCTCTCGATGGACGGTCAACAAATTGCAAACTACGAAGCTCAAAACTTCAATAGCTTGCCGATAGAACGCGTAACAGATGAAAATGGGCAACCATTGGTCGTAGATGTTCCTTATGTAAATTATTTGGTACACGCTTATATTTGGAAAGTTAATGTAGGCCGCATTCCTTTGTATCTTCTTGATACGGATAATGAAATGAACAGCGAATTTGACCGTCCTATCACATATCAACTCTATGGAGGAGATTGGGAAAATAGACTGAAACAAGAAATATTATTGGGAATTGGAGGTATTATCACACTCAAGGCTCTTCATATCAAAAAAGACATTTATCATTGTAATGAAGGACATGCAGCCCTTTGCAACATAGAGCGCTTGTGTGATTATGTAGGACAGGGTCTGACCTTCAATCAATCATTGGAATTGGTTCGTTCTTCCTCTCTATACACGGTCCATACTCCTGTTCCGGCCGGACACGATTATTTTGATGAAGGCTTGTTTGGCAAATACATGCGAGGATATACTCAGAAACTCGGTATCGATTGGGGAGAGTTGATGGATATGGGTAGAACAAATCCGGGAGATCCTAATGAGAAATTCTGTATGTCAACTTTTGCTTGCAATACGTGTCAGGAAGTGAACGGAGTGAGCATGCTTCACGGAAAAGTATCACAGAAGATGTTCTCAGGAATATGGAAAGGATATTTTCCTGAAGAAAACCATGTAGGCTATGTCACCAACGGAGTACATTTCTCCACTTGGAGTGCTACAGAATGGAAAAAACTTTACAACAAATATTTTGATCCTTCTTTCATGCAGGACCTATCAAATCCGAAAATATGGTCGGCTATTTATGATGTCCCTGATGAAGAAATATGGCAAACCCGTATGGCTCTGAAGGAAAAACTGATTGATTTCATCCGCAAGTCTTTCAAAGAAGACTGGCTGAAGAATCAGGGAGATCCGTCCAGAATTGTCTCCTTGATGGAAAAAATCAATCCGAATGCTTTGATAATAGGCTTTGCACGCCGTTTTGCCACATATAAACGTGCTCATCTGTTATTTACAGATTTGGATCGTTTGTCTAAAATAGTAAACAACCCTAATTACCCTGTACAATTCCTGTTTGCAGGCAAGGCTCATCCACACGACGGAGCAGGACAAGGTCTTATTCAAAAAATCATTGAAGTTTCACGCCGTCCTGAATTCCTTGGAAAAATTATTTTCCTTGAAAATTATGACATGAAACTGGCCCGCCGTTTGGTATCAGGCGTTGATATCTGGCTAAACACACCAACGCGTCCTATGGAAGCTTCCGGTACATCAGGTGAAAAAGCATTGATGAACGGAGTCGTGAATTTCTCAGTACTTGACGGATGGTGGCTGGAAGGCTATCGTGAACATGCAGGATGGGCTCTTACTGACAAACGTACCTATCAGAACCAGGATCATCAGGATCAATTGGATGCCGCTACAATATATGGTCTTCTTGAACAGGAAATCGTTCCATTGTATTACGACAGAAAAAAGAAAAGTTACTCTGAAGGTTGGATTAAGACAATCAAAAACTCCATTGCGCAGATTGCCCCACACTATACCATGAAACGCCAACTGGACGATTACTATAACAAATTCTACATCAAAGAAGCCAAACGTTTCAAGGCTCTTTCGGCCAATGATGATGCCAAGGCGAAAGAAATGGCTGCATGGAAAGAAACAGTTGCCGAAAGATGGGATTCCATTGAAGTCGTATCCATCAATGAATATGCTGATTATAATAACATTGAAAGCGGCAAGATATATTCTTCTGAGGTCGTAATTGATGAAAAAGGATTGGACAACGCCCTTGGAGTTGAATTCATTGTAACAAAAACCGGTGACGACAAAGAAGACCATATTGTTGACGTTCTTCCATTGGAACTGGTAAACAGAGAAGGAAATCTATATACTTTCAAGGTTGAATCCATTGTGAACAATGCAGGTGCATTCAAATATTCCTACCGTATGTTCCCGAAGAACCAGGATTTGCCTCATCGTCAGGATTTCTGCTACATACGCTATTTCAACAAATAAGATCAAAGAGTTTGATAATGATACAAAAAAGGCGGAACTTAATGAAGGTTCCGCCTTTTTTTATATTATTCCGGATAAAGAATCAGATGATGTATTGAGAACTGATTGATTCGTTATTTTCAACACGACGGATTGTTTCAGCAAACATATCGGCAATGGTCAATTGCTTTACCTTTGCACAACGATCGGTATAGGGAATGCTGTCTGTAAAAACTATTTCCTTCAAAGACGACATTTGTACTCTATCCGAAGCCGGACCGGACATTACGCAATGAGAAGCTATAGCACGTACCGAAACTGCTCCGGCCTCTATCATGATATCTGCAGCTTTGGTAATTGTTCCGGCTGTGTCAACCATATCATCTACAATAATTACATTTTTACCTTTCACATCACCGATAATCTGCATAGACGCTACCTGATTTGCTTTCAAGCGTGATTTATTACACAGGACCAAAGGAACATTCAGATACTTTGAATAAGTACTGGCACGTTTGGAACCTCCGACGTCTGGAGTGGCTATCACCAAATCATCCAATTTCAAGGATTCAATGTAAGGTAAAAATACAGCCGATGCATACAAGTGATCTACAGGGACATTGAAAAAGCCCTGAATCTGATCAGCATGCAAATCCATCGTAATCAAACGATCTATTCCCGCTACACTTAACAAATCGGCAACCAGTTTGGCTCCTATTGAAACACGCGGTTTGTCTTTTCGATCTTGACGCGCCCATCCAAAATAGGGAATTACGGCGATTACGCTTCTTGCGGAAGCACGTTTTGCTGCATCAATCATCAGCAAAAGCTCCATCAGATTGTCTGAATTCGGAAATGTAGACTGTACCAAAAAAACATCATGTCCACGAATAGATTCTTCATATGACACGGCAAATTCTCCATCTGCAAAATGCTCAATGTTCATCATTCCCAATTCGCAACCTAAACTGGCGCAAATTTTTTCTGCTAAGTATCTCGATTTTGTTCCCGAGAATACCATAAAAGGCTCTTTCTTGCTCATTATTGTATAGAATTATCTATAATAGTTATTTTAATGCAAAAGTAAGTATTTTTCTCCTATTCACAGGTGATATTGTCAAATTTAATCTACAATTTTTCTAAGCTTACGGAAATATTCGATTAAATCCATGTAATCTTTGTTGCTGCTATCATCAAAATATTTCCAAATATCACCCATTATTACAACCCCTCCAAACCCATAATCCTTCAAAAGAGGAATATTGTCTGCATTGACTCCTCCGAATGCCATGACTCTTTTATCAATCAAATCATCCTTATAGGCTTTTCTCAACATCTCGGGTGTATAACCTGAAAGAATCCGGGGATTTGAAATACTGTTGAAAACAGGAGACAAAAATACGTAATTGTAATTTTTTTTCTTTTCCTTCAGCTCTTCGAGTGAATGACAAGTACAGCTCAAATGACCTTTATAATCTTCAGGAGGAACCGTATTCCGTTCATTGAGATGAATGCCATAAAGCTTGAATTCATCTTTCAGATAAAAAAAATCATGAGTAACAATTCTCTTTCTATAAACTTGAGGTACCAAAGTCAATAAACGTTCCGAATACATAGGAGCTGTATCGGGTTTACACAAATGAAGCAGGTCCAGACCTTCCTCAAAAAGATTTGTAATTATCTGATCTTCTTCAACAAAGAATTTAGGTTGCGTTACTAATATTAATTTCATAAATACATTCCAATCAAATTGTCGCAAAAGTAATCAAAAAATACAACATATCCAATAAAAGTACTTCTCTGACTTTCTCCAAACACAAGAAAAACATCACTTCGTCAAAGGAATTGTACACACAAACCGGGCGCCTTGGGTATATTCATGATCTACTTGTATCTTTCCACCCATCTTATCCAAAGTCATCTGACAAATAGAAAGCCCTAAACCGGTTCCTTGTATATATTCATTAACTTTTTCAAATCTCTCGAAAATAATGTCTTGCTTGTCCTTTGGAATGCCAACGCCCGTATCACTGACAACAATTCGCAGTTCATTGTCCTTCACTCGCTTTTCTATCCAAAGTTCTATAAATCCCTGGTGAGTATATTTCACGGCATTATTCATCAAATTAATCAACACTTGTTGCAAGCGTGTGACGTCAGTCTTCACTACAACTCTGCTTTCTTCACATTTGAATTTTAATTCGACACCCTGTTCAACCGATTGGGCTATAGTATTGATTACACCCTTGCAATAGGGGACTATATCGACTGTTTCATAAAAGAACTGGGATTTTCCTGATTCCAGACGTGATATATCCAAAATATCATTGATTAGTCTCAATAGCATATCCGAATTATCGGTTATAATCTTTACGTATTCCTTCAACTCCTGATTATCCGAAACGGAATCGGCCAAAAGATTGGAAAATCCGGTAATGGCATTCAAAGGTGTACGGATTTCGTGACTCATATTGGACACAAAGTTCGTTTTCATTCGATTGGCTTCTTCAGCTCTCTCTTTAGCTATACGCAATTGATACTGAGAATATTCAAGTTGATCCCGTTCCTTCTTCAACATATCATTCTGCTTCTCGATATTTTCGGTGAGTTTCTTGATATGTGCTGAATAGACCAAAGAGATAATCAATCCCACAGTGAGAAGGAAAAAGATACTTACAAAAGCTATGAGCTGCCATTTATAGCGATGCAGCAAATCAATGGTAGATGGCTTTTGATTTATGATGATAGAACCTTTGGGAAGAAGTTCTTTGCCAATGCCAAACCGTTGTAATTCGATTTCATCGAATTTATATACTTTATCCAACGAATGGATGTCGACGGCAATGTTTTCCCCCATTTCCAATTCGCGATGAATTCGCCTTGCCAGATCAGCACCATTCTCATAATCCCGATATAGAGGTACATAACCGCCAATGGCACAAGAACCGATGCCCGAAGATGTCAAAGAAAAAATAGGAACATCCGGATTGGTCTTTGTGAAAGTATTCATTGCATTATTCATAAAAATGGTATTGTTCCTGTCATAAGTCCAAATACATAACAAAACAATGCTGTTCGGCGGTAATTTTTTATATTCTTCCACCGCTTCTTTCATATTATAAAATCGCCCATCTATTGAATGGTAATTAATATTAGGATGCTTTCTCAAATAATCCTTTACCTGACGCAAATACGTGAGGCCTTCATAAGAGTTGTCCGTCAAAATGGCTACATTACTGTATTTGGGAAAGAATTTTTCCATCAGATAGAAATCTTCCTGTATTCCATATTCATAAAAAACAGCAGAACGGACATTGAATCCTTTTATTAGATAGTACAAATCCTTGACACCTCTTTCTTTGATATCTTTCTCGGAAACGGATTTTATCCCAGTGCTAGCCTCCAACGTAGATACATATCGCTGTGACATAATGCAATATACCGGGATTTTTTTCCATTTATCTGCCGTTTGGGAAAAGAATGTTATGCATGCCTGACTGCCAAGCAACACAACAGCACGTGGATTGGGGTGCTTGCTCAACACATTATCCATTTTTTTCTGCCATTCTACCATTTGATTCAGATTGTTGCAGTCAAGGCTTTCAATACTTATGGAATATTTTCCATGAAGTTGTTCATAGGTACTTTCAAAACCGTCAATAGCTGTTCTGATGTAGGAATAATCAGCTACGTATGAACTGATGAGCAAAATTTCCTCACCGGCAGACTGCACAGTTACCTCTTGAATCTTTTGGGGCTTAGATTTAGCAGCCTTATTGACTTTTGCCGTCAACACGACAGGCATTATAAGGCATAACAAAGAAATAATAAAATTCCTACAACAAAAATTCATACTGCTCTTCTCATGAATACACTACAAAAATAAAATAAGTTTTTCTAATCTCCCAAAGATTTATCGTAAATTTGCCACCAAAAGAAAGAATAATGCCGATTAATTATAAAATTGAACTGAATAAAAGCCAATATGATGCTGTAACCTTTGATGAGGGACCATCACTGGTCATCGCAGGAGCAGGTTCGGGTAAGACAAGAGTGCTTACCTACAAAATAGCCTACTTGCTCGAAAAAGGATATGCTCCGTGGTCCATCCTTGCACTCACTTTCACAAACAAGGCTGCCCGGGAGATGAAAAACCGCATATCCAATAAAATAGGTCCCGACCAGACTCGCGGATTATGGATGGGGACTTTCCATTCCATCTTTTCAAGGATACTGCGCATAGAAGCCGATGCCATAGGGTTTAGTCCTCGTTTCACGATTTATGATGCCAGCGATTCCAAAAACCTTGTCAAATCTATTGTAAAAGAAATGGGATTGGATGAGAAGGTATACAAGCCATCGGCTATACAGAACAGGATTTCGCAAGCAAAGAACAGACTGATATCCCCGGATTCATATGCAGCAAACGGAGAAATCATTCAAGCAGACCTGAACGCTAAAATACCTGCAACAAAGGATATCTACAAATTCTATTGGGAAAGATGCAAACAAGCTGATGCATTGGATTTTGATGATCTGCTTTTCTATACCTATCTGCTGTTTGAAAAGAATCCGGACATATGCAGAAAATACAGTGACATGTTCAATTACGTACTTGTTGACGAGTACCAGGACACAAACTACGCGCAGCACTGCATCATCTGGCAGCTTACAAAAGATAATCAAAAAGTGTGCGTCGTAGGAGATGACGCACAAAGCATATATTCCTTTCGCGGCGCAAACATTGACAACATCCTGAACTTTACCCGGCAATATAAAAATGCAAGGCTCTTTAAACTGGAACAAAACTATCGTTCCACACAAACCATAGTCAATGCAGCCAATAGTCTTATTGACAAGAATAGCCGGCAAATAAAGAAGGATGTATATAGCGAAAAGGAAAAGGGAGAACCTCTAGGAGTCTTTAATGCCTATTCCGATGTGGAAGAGGGTGATATAGTAGCCAACAAGATTGTGGAGCTCCATCGCGAACATGATTACACATTCAATGACTTTGCCATATTGTACAGGACGAATGCCCAAAGCCGCATTTTCGAGGAAGCCCTCCGCAAGCGTACGTTACCGTATTGCATCTACGGCGGCTTGTCTTTTTATCAAAGAAAAGAAATAAAAGATGTGATTTCCTATTTCCGATTGGCCGTGAATCCCAATGATGAAGAAGCGTTCAAGCGCATCGTCAACTATCCGGCTCGTGGAATAGGGGATACTACCATCGGAAAAATCATAGAAGCTGCCACAAACAACCACATCAGTTTGTGGAATGTCATCTGCAATCCAGATGCTAACGGTCTATCCATCAACAAAGGAACAAAAGAAAAGCTGCAGAGATTCCATGACCTGATGGCGCAGTTCATAAAAGAAGCCCCTGAAAAGGACGCATTCGAGATAGGACAGGAGCTCGTGAAACAGTCTGGAATCATGAACGATATTTATCAGGACCGAACACCCGAAAGCCTCAGCAGACAAGAGAATATTGAAGAACTGCTGAACGGTATGAGTGACTTTTGCAGCAGCCGTCGGGAAGAAGGAGACGAACAACACACCAAACTCTCCGACTATCTGTCGGAAATATCTTTGCTCACAGACCAAGATGACAAGAAAAATGAAGATGGAGAAAAAATAACACTGATGACGATTCATTCTGCCAAAGGGTTGGAATTCAAGACCGTATTTGTAGTAGGACTCGAAGAAAACCTATTTCCAAGCCCCATGGCCTATGATTCCATGCGTCAACTCGAAGAGGAACGGCGTCTGTTCTATGTAGCCATCACCCGGGCCGAAGAGCATTGCTTCCTCAGTTTTGCCCGCAGCCGTTATCGCTACGGAAAGATGGAATTCAGCAATCCAAGCCGGTTTCTAAATGATATCGATACTCATTTTCTCGAATTGCCCAAAGGAAATTCCTTTGCGACAAGACAGAAGTCGGATTTGTTTGACGATGATAGAGACGAACCCTATACAGACAAACGTTCCTATTCATACCGTGAACATCTGGAAGAAGAAAGACCAAGGCCCATGCGGAATTGGGAACGCCCTCAGAAGGAATCCCCACAACAGGCGCAACCAACCAGACCCCTTGTGAACAGGACATTGAAAAGAGTAAATTCCATTTTGCAAAGACCATCTGTGAACAGCTCTCCGGAAGCCGCCAATATTAAAGTGGGCCAATTGATAGAACACGAGCGCTTTGGCAGAGGTGAAATCACAAAGGTGGAGGGAGTAGGAGACAATTGCAAGGCAACCGTACAATTTCAGAATTCGGGTGTCAAGCAACTGTTGCTTAAATTTGCAAGATTTAAAATAATAGAATAATAAATAATAAAATGATTGACATAAAAAGAGTTCCATCACCATGTTATGTAATTGACGAATCATTACTTCGCCAAAACCTGGATCTGATAAAAAGTGTAGCCGATCGCTCTGGAGCAGAAATCATATTGGCCTTCAAAGCTTTTGCCATGTGGAAAGCATTCCCCATATTCCGTGAATACATCCGGCACACCACCGCAAGTTCACTCTACGAAGCCAGTCTGGCATTCCTGGAATTCGGAAGCAAGGCCCACACATATTCTCCCGCCTATACCGATTCGGAATTTCAAAGTATCATGGACTGCAGCAGCCACATTACCTTCAACTCGTGGACTCAATTCAACCGGTTCTATCCAGTCGTGCAGAAGTCCGGCAAAGGAGTCAGTTGCGGAATCCGCATCAATCCGGAATATTCTGAAATCAAAACCGAACTGTACAATCCCTGTGCACCCGGTTCCCGTTTCGGCATTATGGCCGATGACATTCCCGAACAACTGCCTCAAGGCATTGAAGGCTTTCATTGCCACTGCCATTGTGAAAGCAGTGCAGAGGAATTACAGAGAACGCTCGAGCACATAGAAGCCAAGTTCGGCAAATGGCTGCCCCAATTAAAGTGGCTGAATCTGGGTGGCGGACATCTGATGACCCGCAAAGATTATAATGTGGAACTTCTTATAAGCCTCCTTGCCGAACTAAAAACGCGTTACCCCAACCTTCG
>Ga0116193_1004130_pt1 | contig 10191 bp, 8 predicted proteins | sample AD_UKC115_MetaG_FD_89892 | JGI IMG/M metagenome (GOLD analysis project Ga0116193, IMG submission 89892) | Active sludge microbial communities of municipal wastewater-treating anaerobic digesters from Hong Kong - AD_UKC115_MetaG | ecosystem: Engineered > Bioreactor > Anaerobic > Digestate | place...
CAATTTTTGGGCGTCTTACCCATGAAAACAGAAAACAAAAGCGGTCGCATGCCGGCCAAGTAACAGAAACATTCTTATCGTTCAGGCCCGTTAGGGTAAATAGAGTAGTAATTTAAAAGCCAGAAAACATGAAAGCAATTGCCTTATTCTTCGTTTTGGCGGCAGCCACTGCCGCTGGGGTTGAAAGACCAACCCTGAATGTCATCCCGGTCTCTCCAGACAAGGTTTATGTTACCCTGCTGAATGAAAAACCGGCCCGGGTAGAGATCAGTGTAACGGCCAGCGATGGACAGCTGGTCTATTTCAAACATCTGCGCGGGGAGCGGCAGGAGTACCGAAAAGTATTCGACCTTACCCCGCTGGAAAATGGCCAATACAGCCTCGCAGTCAGGGTCAACGCCACCACAATCAGCCGGAAACTGACTGTGCAGAAAAACCAGATTACTGTTAGCGCACCGTTGGCAAATTTAGAGCCGATGTTTATCCTGAACGGGAGGCTCCTGAAATTGAGCTACCTCAACTTTGAACAGGAAAACCTTTCTTTTGGCCTGTACCAGGAGGATGAACAGATCCACAACATGTCACTGGGCAGTAATTTTGTACAAAACCGCGGATTCGATCTGGTCCGGCTACCGGCCGGTCACTATTTGGCCATCCTCAACGCCAACGGAGAAGAGTTCCAGTACGGTTTCGACCTTAAATAAACAGAGCAACTCACCGGCAGGCAGAAAAACTCTCCGTTTTTTGAAAACAGGAGATTCCCGGTGTTCTTCGAATAATTCAGCAGGCTGAACAGAATTTTCCGTGTCAGCCTGCTGAATCATTAAAAAAGCAACCGCGAAAGATGACGGCTATTTTGCCGGCAGATAAATCCCAAGAGAATAGGTGAGCATAACCGGGGGTTGTTTTTTATCTTCGGGCCAGTTGGGGCCTTCTTCAAGGGCATACCCCAATCCAAGCGAAGCGGTAAACAGTTTTTTGGCTCTGAAAACAAACGACGGGCCCAGCAGGCTTTGGGTGTAATACTCGCCTAATCCCTGGTGCCAATACTGCAGCGCGATCATAGAACTGCGCACCGTTGGCTTCAGGTGGTAATTAACGGCAGCCCCGAAACCGACCAATCCGGCGCCAACCTCCAACCCCAGCCGCTTGGCGACCATAAATTCAAAATCGGCTCCAACCAACGAGCCTCCTCCGCGCAAAACGCCCAGGCTGACTGCCAGCCGAGGCTCTTTCCCGTCAGCTGCTTCCTGACCTTTAACCCAGCCGCCACACAACAGAAAGAGACACATCAATCCTAAAATTTTTTTCGTAGATCTTGGTTTTTTGTGATTTCTGATAACATTTTCTTTTGCAAAGCCTTTGGAGGAGAACCTCTAAAGGAAGTTCCGAAGGTAACAAAGGTTTTAAAATCACCAACACCCTGAAAAGGAATAAATCACTCCCCGTACCTGCACCTTTGCAAACAATAAAAATCAGCAACCGACCAGTTAACAGCCTCCTAAATTACAAAAGCGGCAATGTCGCGACTCGGACATTCCCGCTTTTCAAACATGATCTTCACTGCCCAAAAACATTGGCAGATATCAGACGATATGCAGCCAAACAAACTGTTCCGGCTTTGAAGTGAGAAAACTATTTCTCTTTTAATCAAAATGATTACTGCTGTAGTAGGCCATTTCGAGCGAAATCCTCCCGTCCTTGTCAAAAAAATGGGCATACATCATTGGAATATCACTCTTCTTTTTACCATCGGCAGTTTCATACGAGAGCAACCACCACGACAAAACAACATACGCATCATCTTTGGCATAATAGATACAGTCGGGATACCCATACTGTTTCATCGTGATATTTTTGTTGTTCTTAAATATTTGTTCCATATCCTTCCTGGCGGCCGGCAAATCTTTTCTCTCTTTGCCATTCGCTTTCATCGTTGAATTGTAGAACGAAGCTTCGGGAACAAAAAAACCGGACCAGGCCTCCAGATTTTCAGCACAAACCGCATTAATCAGCTTTCTGACCGTAACAATATACGGATGATTGATATAGACAATCCCGTTTTCAATGGTCCGTTCGCTATTGGCCACTTCTTTAAAAAAATTATTGTCGAAATACTGGACCAGAGATTTTATCTTCCCTTCCTTGTCAAAGCTGTACAGATCATGTAGCGCCAGGTCAATATTAATTCCGGTTTTGGGATGTATTCCGGTAATTCTCAACCAATCCTGGACCCACAGCTCCCCGTTTTTATACTTAATTGCATCGGGATAGGCGGGAGAATCATCTTTGATCGTGAGGTTTTCAACCGTCGACCACCAATCAATATAATCGACCATATCCTTCTTCAGTCTAAAAAATGGCGTTCCATTGTGAACTACCAGAACAGAGTCGGCAAAGAAGCTGACAAATGCATCTTTGTCTCCTTTTACGAACGCAGCCCACAGGGCTTTGGTTTTGGTAATGTATTCATGCTCAGAAAACACCGTGCCATTTTCCTTTTGGGCACTAACCAGCAAAACAGCCAGTCCCCATGCCAGCAGTAGTACAATTTTTTTCATTTAAACAGATTTTTTGACTTTAAAAGCACGCCCGGCTAAAGATCAACCGCAGAAAACCGGAAAATTGAGCCGGACCTTTCATCACAAATTATCCAAACCGGATGATTAAACAGTCGTAGGAAGCTGACAACACAATCTCCCTGTAATGCCAGGCAGAGCGGGCGGCACAACCATTGCCGGAGGAGGAGGCATTTCCAAATTTACTTTGGCAACCGCTTAAAAGTACTTACCTGTTTAACCTTGCCATTCACAATGTTGGTCCAGGTGAACAGATCTTGTGATTTGAATTCAACTCTTCGGATTATCCAGGCATTTTCGGGATGGGCAAAATTTGCCATATCAACCTCCTCGACTACTGTCGGTGTCCGAAAACGCAGAGACATTAAAATCAATTCAGGATGATTATTGTGGATGATCGCTTCGATGAACCGGTCATTCTGTTCATCATACCCGATCAGTTTCTTCCATTCCATTTCGGTAACTTTTACGCCTTGTGCTTCACATTTGGCATAAAACTCAAAAGCGTTGTTGAACGGTTTGACTTCAATTGTCCAAACCGTATCTTTTCCATGCTCAGCCTTCCAGTTGCCCACCCACTGTTTCATGAGTTCAATCTGGTTAAGGCTCTCCCCTGAAGTCTGGGCCTGCATTTTTATGGAAAAAACCATAAAAAACAGCGTTATAACAATCGCAAAAGAACTCCTTTTCATAGCTGTTTTTTAAAAAAAATCTCCCACGAAGAAACCGGAACAGCTTTCTATGGGTGAAGATGTCAGGCAGAAAAAATTATTGGCGGATAACCAGGCGGCGACTCGTCAAAGGCAAGAAACAGATTTTTCCCGATCAATATCCCAAACAGTTTATCCATGATTCAAAATCAAAAATTAACAGATAAACATATTACCAGGAGGTCAAAATGCCGGATTCTGCCCGGTCATTGAATATTTTACAGGAAGAAATTCGATACTTGTTTGATACTCACTTAAATATACGAATTCCGGTCAACATTTCCAGAAAAATCACCCAGATATTCCATTCATATTCAGGATGCTGGAGAGGCCGGTATTTCCCTCTTTTTCCACAACTGTTTGAGACGTCAGCCACCGGCAGTTATAAAAAGATCTTTTAAAAACACAGAAAGTTCAACTGCAACAAAAAAAGTCCAGGCAAACACCTGGACTTTAGCTGATTCTATAAAATAAAAACTTCAAGAAGATATTCACTTTATGGATAAAAACATGCTGGAAAAATAACCGCCCGAACTGACTGCCGATTCTTTCAGCAGGAATAAACGACTCAATTTTTCGCCGGGTCAGTAAACGAGCATCACATTAAAGTGCCTCTCTTTGATCGGAAAGAGCAGAACCCGTTTTTCACGGTTGAGCCAGCCCAGGGCCAGCAACAAGTCTGCTTCTTCCAGATTGGTATAATACAGCAGCTCGTCGAAAGGCAGAATCCCCTCCTGATCTAGCAGTTCGGCAATTTTCTCAGCATTATCTGCAATTTCTTCAGCAATCATTTTCAACACGTTATTTGGATTTCAACAACAGCAAATTTTCGGGTCGGCAGCGAACTTCGTCTGCCTGTTTCTATCCTCTCCTCCCCGCCCGGCAACCACCAGGCAGGGGAGGACAGTGATAAAATCTGCTTTCGAAACTTATTTGATAATTTGCACTAAAGAGTTCGATCAATTAAAAGATTTCACTTCGGGCAGCACGTGTTCAACCTCCAGAATCTGCTGTTTCCTTTTCTTCTCATTTTGCTTGTCTTTACCCAGCAGTTTTGAGATCATCACATAAATAATGGGGATGATGATCAGCGAAAGAAACATGGAGCTGGTTAAACCGCCGATCAGTACCCAGCCAATACCGCTTTTCCATTCGGCGCCGGGGCCACTGGAAAGCGCCAGCGGCAGCAAACCGAAAATCAGCGCCAGGTTGGTCATCAGGATCGGCCGGAAACGGAGGCTTGTTGCTTCAATGATGGCGTCATAAACTTTGTGTCCTTGGGCAACCAGGCTGTTGGCAAAGTCGACCACCAGGATGGCATTTTTGGCCACCAGTCCCATCAACATGATAATCCCCATGATGGAAAAGAGGCTTAAACTCTTTCCGGCCAGCGCCAGGGCAAGCAGGGCCCCGATAATGGAGAGCGGCATGGAGAACATCACCACAAACGGATAGGCGTAGCTGTCATAAAGCGCCACCATGGTCAGGTAAACAAACAGGATGGAGGCGATCAGGGCAACCAGCAGGCTACCGAATGATTCGGACTGGTTTTCGAGGTCGCCGGCATAAACCACCTCCACGCCAATTGGCGTCTCGATCTGGGCCAGTTCGGTTTTAATCTCTTCCCCGATCGTACCAATGGTATTTCCGGCCACCTGCCCGGTAATGGTCACCGAGGGCAATTTGTTGTAACGCGACAACAACGAAGGCCCTTTTTGCTCGACCACACTGGCGATCTGCTTAAGTTTCACCACGTTTCCGGTGCGCGAAACAAATGTCATATTCTCCACATCTTCCCTGCTCTTTTTATTGAACTCGTCCAGCATGATGTTGATATCGTACTCTTCACCGTATTCTTTGTATTTCAGGTTATTGTCGCCGGCAAAAGCCATTCGCAGCTCCGCGCCCACTTCGCCGAGGGTTAGCCCCATCCGGGCCAGTTTTTCGCGGTCGATTTCAATATTTAATTCGGAATTCCCTTCCTCATCTGAAATTTTAACATCGGTAGTCCCCCTTGTATTTTGTGCGATTCCGAAGACTTTGGCGGCATAAGCCCTTACTTCATCGTAGTTGTTCCCTCTCACCACCAGCTCCAGCGGCCGGGTGGTGGTCCCCATCATACTGACTTCGTTCACCGTAAATTTGGGGCCTGCAAACATTTCGGCCAGTTGGTTTTTGGTCCGGATGCTGAAAATCTTGGAAGAAACATCCCGTTTCTGCTTGTCCACCAGCTGTACGTTGATCTCTGCGGCGTAAGGCGTTTCATTAAACGCCATACTTCCTCCCTGCGAGCCAATACGGCTGTAAACCAGCGCCACTTCGGGATAGGTCATCAGTTGCTCTTCTACTCTCTGGCATATTTTGCTGGTCTCATCGAGGGTGGCATTCTTGTCCAGCTCGATCCCCAGGATAAATTCACCGCGGTCGCCGCCATCCATAAACTCGGTCTGGATATACCCTTTGGAAACCAGCATAAACGAGCCAAAGAAGAGCACAATCACCGAAACCAGCGTGATGGTTTTATGGTTCAGCGCCCAGTGCAGGGCCGACATGATTGCACTTTTAACTCCGTTGATGAAGGTTTCAAAACCCATCAGAATACGGTCGAAAAAGTTATTCTTATTCAGAATTTTGATCTTTCCGAAGCGGGAGGTCAGCAGGGGAACCAGCGTAAATGCCACCAACAAGCTGATCAGGATGGAGAAGACGATAACCAGCGAGAAAGAGCGCAGCAGTTCGCCGGTCATGCCGCCGGTCAGACCGATCGGCAGGAAAACGGCGATGAGCACCACGGTAATGGAAACCACCGTGATACCGAGTTCGCGGGTCGCCTCGAGCGAAGCCTGCCACCGTTTTTTCCCCTCTTCCATGTGGCGGTAAATATTTTCGAGCACCACAATGGCGTCATCCACAATCACCCCCACTACAATGGAGAGGGCCAGCAACGTCAGGATATTCAGCGAAAAGCCAAAAAGCTGAAACACCAGAAAAGTAGAGATAATAGAGGTGGGAATGGATACCACCACAAAAATCAGGTTGCGGAAGCTGTGCAGGAAGAGCAACATGGTAATCGACACCAGGATAATGGCAAATATCAGGTCGATCATCACGCTGTCCACAGCATTTCGGGTGAAATCGGAAGTATCGCTGGCGATGGTGAATTTCAGGTTTTGCCCGCTGTATTTGGTTTCAAAATCTTTAAACAGCTCGCGCACCTGGTCACTGATTTCAACCGCATTGGCCCCGCTCTGCTTTTTGATGGAAAGCCCGATTGCCGGAACTCCGTTGATACGGGCAATTTTGGTACTTTCCTTGTTTCCGTCGACAACAGTTGCCACATCTTTTACCCGGATCGTTGATCCATTGGGTAAAGTGCCAATAATCAGCTCACTGACATCGTCGACCGACGAAAATTTACCACTCAGGCGGATCAGGGAGCGGGTTTTGTCGTCGGTGATCTTTCCGACCGGGAAGTCGAGGTTCGAAGCGGCGATCATCTGCTTGAGCTGCAACAGGGAGATCCCATACTGCTGCATCTTCTGGGCGTCGGCTTTCACCTGGATTTCACGCTGATTTCCGCCAATGATCTCCACCTCGGCCACCCCTTTGATCTGCGAAAGGTAAGGCACAATGTTCAGGTCGACCAGGTCGAAAAATTGCTGCTCGGGAATGTTTGAGGAAACCGCCACACTCATAATCGGCAACATGTTCAGGTCCATTTTGGCAAAAAGAGGGAGTTCACAATCGGTCGGCAAATTACTCTGGATCATTTTCACCTTCCGTTCGCAGTCCTGCAGCGCAATATCGGCATTCATGCCGTCTTTGAGCTGAATAGCAACCACCGACATGTTTTCGAAGGAATAGGAGATAATTTTATCGATCCCCTCCATTCCGGAGACAGCGTCTTCAATCGGCTTGGTAACGGAGCTTTCCACCTCGCTCGGCGCAGCCCCGGGATAAACCGTCATCACGATATTCACCGGGATGTCGATATTCGGGACCAGTTCAACACTCAGCCGGGTGTAGCTGTAGATGCCCACCAGGGCTAAAATGGTAAAAATCACAACCGGGATGGTTGTCCTTTTTAAGGATATTTCGGTAATTTTCATAGCTTTCTACTGCATAATTTTCACACGGTCGCCATCGTGCAGGTTCAACTGCCCGCTCACAACAACACGGTCCTCGTTTTTCAATCCGCTGACTACTTCGATGAACCGCTCATCACTTTCATTGGTAACGATCTGCTTTTTAACCGCTTTTTCGCCTTCAACCACAAAAACAGCCGGATCTTTCATACTGCCCACGATGGCAGTCCGCTCAATGAGGATGGTTTGGGCAGCGTCAACCGGGATATGGACTTCGGTAAACAGGCCGGCTTTGAGGCGCTGCGCCCCTTCCTGGTTATCCATAACCACTTCGGCGTCGAATTTCATCGCCTGGTCGGCCTTTTCTCCAATCGAATTAATTTTGCCCGAGAATATTTTCCCGGGGAAGGCCGGGATTTCAACCGTCACCGGCTGTCCTTTGGTCAACTTGAAAATGTCTTTTTCCGGAATTTTAATCCAGATCTTCAGTTTCGAGGTGTTGACAATTTCACAAACAGGCATTCCGCCGGCTACAAATTGTCCGTTTTCGACCATCCGTTTATTGATGACGCCGGAGATTGGCGCTTTGATTTTGGTGTCGCGGAGCGCTTTGCGGGCGGTAATCAGGTCGGCTTCGGCCTTTTTGAGTCCGATGCGGGCCTTTTCCAGATCATGTTTGGCAATGGCGCTGCCCTGTTCGAGGCGTTCCATCCGTTCGATGTCTTTCTTTTGCTGCTCAAAATTGGCTTCGGCAACCAGCACATTGGCCGCAATAATCTCATCGTCAACCTCTACGATCACTTCGTCTTTCCGGACGTGGTCGCCCACATTTTTGTACACTCTCTTCACCTTTCCCTGGGTTTCCGACAAAACCACCAGCTCCTCGGTTGCCCCCAGCATGCCGGTTGCCGAAATCTGTTTGCTGATGGAGCCCATCTGCGGGGCCACAATCTTGACCGGAATCTCGGAGATGGTTTGTGCCGCCAGCGTGGTGGTGGCTTTGATCTTCTCTTTGTTCGAATTCAATTTGAAAGCGGCCAGTGCAACCAACGCAATTACGACCAGTGGCACCAAAATTTGTTTTACTGTCTTCATTTTCTGTTCTGTTTAATTCATTAATGTTTTCAGTTTTCCGGTGGCTTTGAGGAGCTCAATCTCGGCGAGTTTATATTTTAAAAGTTGTTGATTGTACAGGTTTTCGGCTTCCAAAAGCGAGGATTCCACATTCAAAAGATCGGTCAGCGAGGCCATCCCTTCGTCAAACTGCAGTTTTACCTGCCCGTACACCTGGTTGGCCAGCTCTTTGTTTTCCTGCTGGTCCTGCAGGTTCGACCAGGATGAGAGCAACGAATTGACCGCATTCTGGTAGCCGGTTTCAAGATATTTTTGAGTCAGTTCAAACTCTTCCTGATTTTGCTGCATCTTCAGCTGCGCCTGCCTGACCTGGTTTTTCCTCATCCCGGAACTAAAAATCGGGATAACCGCTTTCAGTCCGATGGTGTTCATATTGTTGAAGTCGTTAAACTTCATTTCGGTTCCGTAGCTGGAGTAGTTAAACTGGCCAAAAGCCACCAGGCTGGGATAGTAGGCGGCTTTCCCCGACCTGACCTGCAATCCGGCAAGTTCGTTCTGCTTCTTCAGCAGCTGATATTCCGGCAATATCTCCAACGCAAATCCGGCCAGCTCTGGTTGTCCGAATTCCATTTTGTTGACAAGAAGGGTGTCGAGCAGCAGCTCTTTATCATCCGGAATTCCGGAGATAATCTTCAAAATCCGTTTCTGAATCCGGATGCCGTTTTCAAGCGTTTCGCGCTGGGTTCTCAGGTTGGTCAACGTCACCTTCAGCCGGCTGACATCGGTTTGTTTCACAAAATCGTTTTCATAATGCAGCTTCAGGATATTGTAAAGTTTCTCCAGATTCAAAATATTATCGCTCAGCACTTTCAGGTTTGAATAATTCATCAGCACCTGATAATAGCTGGCTGCCACATCGTGAATAATGTCTTCCTCCGTTTTCTGCAGCAACGTTTGGTACAGCTCTTCGGCTTTTTGGGCCTGTTTAATACCGGTGAGATACGACTGGCTGAACAGAAGCTGGCTGACGGTAACGCCGGCCGAGGTGGTGTGCAGGGCATTGATTCCGGCCAGTCCGCTGAGGAGCGGGGCAATCTCTTCGGGCAGCATCTCCTGCATCTCCTGCGGGATACTGATCTCCGGAATTCCCATCCGCGAATAGTTCAGGCTCCCTTCAATCTGAGGCAAGCCGTTGGCGATCACTTCTTTGGTTTTGTAAGTACTTTCTGTTTGCTGCAGCTGGGCTTTCTTCATACGATGGCTGTTCTCAACGGCTTGTTGTAACAGGTCATTCAGCGAGTAAACCTCCTGACTTTTCCCTTCCGTTGAAGCCAAAAATAGCCCCAGCAATAGTAAAATTGCTAATTGTTTCATCGTAAATGTGTTGTTCTGAATTAATAATTGACGTTAAACAAGAGAGAATTGGTGCGCTCAGAGTTATTGCTGACTGTTATACTCCCTCTTCAAATCGTCCATCTTCCGGGCAAAAAAATCCATTCCTTTATATATGTTTTTGAGGAAAACAGCATTTCGCGACGCCGGATCCTTCTTAAGTTCAATAATCTGCCGGATCGTTTCCAGATTTTGCTTCAATTTATCCTGAATCTCATTGAAAATTCCGTCCGCACGATTGGAAACAAACCGGAAGTACCTTTTCCGGTCGCCGGGATAGGTTACATATTCGATCATTCCGCGTATCTCCAGATTTTTGAGAGCCATGCTGACTGCACTTTTGCTGATCTG
>Ga0116193_1004131_pt1 | contig 10190 bp, 11 predicted proteins | sample AD_UKC115_MetaG_FD_89892 | JGI IMG/M metagenome (GOLD analysis project Ga0116193, IMG submission 89892) | Active sludge microbial communities of municipal wastewater-treating anaerobic digesters from Hong Kong - AD_UKC115_MetaG | ecosystem: Engineered > Bioreactor > Anaerobic > Digestate...
CGCGGTGGCCGCCGGGTGGTGCTGCCAGCCGGGGTTGCGCGCGTGCAGCAGGGCCTGCAGGTCGGCGCGGGGCAGGCGCGCGCGGCAGGCCAGGCACACCACGGTGTCGATGCGCCCGTGCAGGTCGATCACGCGCCGGCTGCCGGCGGCGTGGTGCAGGCCGTCCACGTTTTGCGTCAGCAGCAGCTCGACGTGGCCGGCCGATTCAAGCCGCGCCAGCGCGCGGTGGGCGGGGCCGGGGCGGGCAGCGCGCATCACGGCCCAGCCGATCAGGCTGCGCGCCCAGTAGCGCTGGCGCGAATGCGCGTCGCCGGTAAAGGCCTGGTACGTCATGGGCGGCGCGCGCTTCCACTGGCCCTGGGCGTCGCGGTAGTCGGGGATGCCGCTGTCGGTGCTGCAACCCGCGCCGGTGAGCACCAGCAGGCGCGGGTGGCGGTGGGCAAAGGCGATGAGGGGAGCGATGGCGTCCTGCATGAAGCGCTGATGATGCCGCAAGCGCGCGGCTCACTCACAATGCGCCCATGTCCGGCAGCCAGATCATCGTTCTCGTCACGCCCGTCTTTCTGGCGCTGATGGCGCTGGAATGGGCCGCGGGACGCTGGCGCGGACGGCCGGCGTTTCGGCTGGCCGACGCGATCAGCAGCATCAGCCTGGGCATGCTCAGCCAGACCAGCGCGGTGTTCACGCGCCTGCTGCGCCTGGGCCTGTACACGCTGGCGTGGCAAACGCTGGCGCTGTGGCGCGATGATGCCTTCTGGACCAGCGCGGCGGGCTGGCTGCTGGCGCTGCTGTTGTACGACCTGTGCTATTACTGGTACCACCGCCTGGGCCACCGCGTGGCGGTGCTGTGGGCGGCGCATGCGGTGCACCACCAGAGCCAGGACTACAACCTGTCCACCGCGCTGCGCCAGACCAGCACGGGCGCGATTTTCGGCTGGCTGTTTTACCTGCCGATGGCGCTGGCGGGCGTGCCGCCGCTGGTGTTTGCCGTGGTTGGCCTGATCGATTTGCTGTACCAGTTTTGGGTGCACACCGAGCAGGTGGGGCGCCTGGGCTGGTTCGACCGCTGGTTTTGCAGCCCCAGCAACCACCGCGTGCACCATGCCGTGAACGACCGCTATGTGGACAAGAACTACGGCGGCATCCTGATCGTGTGGGACCGCCTGTTCGGCAGCTTCGAGGACGAGGACGCGCGCGAGCCCGTCGTGTACGGCACACGCGGCCTGCTCAACAGCTGGGACCCGCTGTGGGCCAACGCGCAGGTGTATGCGGGCCTGGCGCGCGACAGCTGGCATGCTGCGCGCTGGCGCGACAAGCTGGGCGTGTGGATCAGGCCCCCCGGCTGGCGCCCGCCCGACGTGGCCGCGCGCTTTCCAAAACCTGCCTTCAATATCGACGCCATGCCCTTGTTCAACCCCGCCATGTCTCCCGCGCTGCGCTGGTTTGCCGGCGTGCAGTTCGTGCTGCTGCTGGGCGGCGTGGCGGCCTTTTTGTGGCAGGCCGATCGCGCGCCGCTGGCGGTCAACGCGATCTGGTTTGCCGTGCTGGCGGCCTGCCAGTGGGCGTTGGGCGCGGCCATGCAGGGGCGCATCAGCGCGTGGGAGGCTCTGATGATCCAGGCCGGCGCGCTGGCCACCGCCACCAGCGCCCTGGGTCTGCGCGAATGGCACTGGCTGGCCAAGCCGGCAGCGATGGTTTTTGCTATGGTTGCAGTAGCTGCCCGTGCACGGGTGGCGGGCGCTGCGAGGCGATTTGGCTTGAACCGGTCGCAGGCGCTGTTGCTGCTGGCCCTGCTGTGTTCGCTCAGCGGCGACGCGTTTTTGATGCTGCCCGGCCACTTCATTGCCGGCCTGGTCAGCTTCTTGCTGGCGCATGTTGGCTACGTCGCGCTGTTTCGCCAGGGCGTGCCTTGGTTCGGCCATTGGCGCGCGCTGCTGGCGGCACTGGCGCTGGGCGCGGGCATGTATGCGTTCTTGTGGCAGGGCGGCCTGCCCGCCGCGCTGCGCGTGCCGGTGGCCGCCTATGTGCTGGTGATTGCGCTGATGGCCGCGCAGGCCTGGGGCCGCTGGGCGGTGCTGCGCGATCGCCCCGCGCTGTGGGTGGCCCTGGGCGCGTGCTTTTTCATGCTGAGCGATTCGCTGCTGGCCACCAACCGTTTTGTCACGCCGCTGCCCTGGGCGCAGGTGTGGGTGCTGTCCACGTACTACGCGGCGCAGGCGCTGATCGTGGGGGGCATGCTGCGCGGGCGGCAACGGCCTCTTGCGTAATATCTCGATTGGGTATATATTTTGTCCCAATTGGAGATCAACATGCCCGCAACCAGCACCGCCACCGCACCTGCCGCCCACGTCGCGCGCGAGCGCAGCGCCGCGTATTTCCTTGGCTCGCCCGCGTCCGTGCAGGGTCGGGCCTTTGGCCTTTCGGCGCTGGAGCGCGTGCACCTGATCAAGCAAGGCGTGCCGGCGCGCACGGTGCAGGAGATGAGCGCCGCCATGGGCCTGCCGCGCGATCAGCTGATGCGCGCCGTTGGCCTGGCGCGCTCCACGGTGGAGCGCAAGATCGCCGCGCGCGCGCGGCTGTCCGAGGGCGAGAGCGAAAAGCTGGTGGGCCTGTCGCGCCTGATCGGCCAGGTGGATGCCATGGTGCGCGCGTCCGGCCAGGCGCCAGACGACTTCGACGCCGCGCGCTGGTTCGCCGCCTGGATGGCGCAGCCCGTGGCGGCGCTGGGCGGCCTGTGCCCGCAAGAGTTGCTGGACACCGCCGACGGCCGCGAGGCGCTGGCCACGCTGCTGCTGCAAGCGCAGTCGGGCGTGTATGCATGAGATGGACCACCCCCAGTCTCCACTCGCTTCGCGATGTTCCGCCCACCCCCAAGGGGGCCGAGCCTGCGCACAAAAGGTCCGGTGGACCTTTTGTTGGCTGGCGAGGGGCCGGGCCACTGGCCCGGCGCGGCCTGCAAGGCTCGCCACTGGCCGGCAAGACCCCGGCCACGGCGATCGCTGGCCTGGCCTGCTCCGTGGCCTCTCGGCTCTTTGGGTTTCATCTGCCGCGGATGGCGCGCAGCGCGATGAATCGTTGACATGACGCCTGGCATCTTCTGGCGCATCGCCACTGACACGCCCGACTACACCGCCGACGACCTGAGCGGTGCCGGCGCCGAGCGCAGCGGGGGGCGGTGGAACCCGCGCGGCACGCCGCTGGTGTATGCCAGCAGCTCGCGCGCGCTGGCCTGCCTGGAGACGGTGGTGCACCTGGGCGGCGGCCTGGCGCTGCCGCTCAATCGCTATCTGGTGCGCATCGAGGTGCCGCAGGATCTGTGGGAGGCGCGCACCGTGTTCGACGCCGCGCAGCAGGTGGGCTGGGACGCGCTGCCGCCCGGCCGCGTGAGCATGGCCTGGGGCGCGGCGTGGGCGCAGGGCGCGCAAAGCTGTCTGGCCGAAGTGCCCTCGGTCATCGTGCCGGAAGAATGCAACGTGCTGATCAACCCGCGCCACCCGCAGGCGCGGCAGGTGCGCGCGAGCAAGCAGCGGCGCTGGCTGTACGACCCGCGGGCGGCGCGGTGAGGAGCGGTTGGCACGCAGGCCCGCGCGGCGAGGCGCCAGGGCAGGGCGGCTGATCAGGCTTCGGGCGAACCGGCCAGCGCCCGCGCCACCAGATCGGCCGTGCCGCGAATGTGCGCCTCCAAAGCCAGCGCGGCGCGCAGTTCGTTGCCGGCCATGGCGCTCTCGTAGATCTCGCGGTGCTCGGCGTGCACGTCGCGCCGGCTGCCGGGCAGCTTGATGGCGTAGCGGCGGTAGCGCTCGCTCTGGCGCGACAGGGTGCGCAGCAGGCGCAGCGTCCACGGCGATTCGTGGCCCGCCAGCAGCGCCTCGTGAAAGGCGATGTTCAGCCCCTCCCAGGTCCTGGCCTGGTCGGGGCGCAGGGGTTGCTCCAGTTGCGACAGCTCGCAATAGGCGGTCTGCAACTGTGCGCGCCAGTCGGCGTTGCCGGCGCGCATCGATTGGCGCAGCGCGTCGATCTCGATCAGCACGCGCAGGTTCGTCAAGTCCACCATGTCGGCGGCGGCGATCGGCGCCACGCGAAAGCCACGCTGGCCCTCGGCGATCACCAGCGCGTCGCTGACCAGGCGCGTGATGGCTTCGCGCAGCGTGCCAGCGCTCACGCCGTAGTGCGCCTTCAGGTGCTCCACGCGCAGCTTCTCGTCGGGCGCAAGCTGGCCGCTCATGATGTCGTCGCGCAACTGCGCGTAGGCCCGCTCAATCAGCGTGCGGGTGACCGTGCCGTTGTCGTTGGTGGGGGTCAGGGCGGGGCGTTTGGACATCGGGTTTGGCGTCGGGGTCGTCGATGGTGTGCAAGCGGTAGCTTAGGGCAAGGGGGAACACGAAAAAAGCCGCACGCCTGCGGGGGCGGGCCTTCTTTCACGATCGGCCTCGATGAACCGCGGAGCGTTCAAGTGCCGCCTCTGGCGCACCGGGTCTGACGGGATGGGCAGCCCGATGCGCCGGCCTGTGAACCAGGGCGGCAACCGATGGCCCAAGCCGGCAACATGACCTTCATGCAATATAAATATTGATAAAAAACATGGACAAGCGCGATGGATTCTGACATCAATCGCCCTGCGTCGGGGTAGTCGCCCTTAATTTCCGGGCAATAGATGAGAGATAGACTGCCCTGTTGTCGGTCGTGGTGCCGGTGTCGGGCCATGGTCGGCTTGAAATTCATTGATAGGTGTTTTCCCTATTTTATCGAGATTTCTGAAATTTCGGTTTAAACTGACGGTGTCAGCGCCGAGGTACGGACGGGTGCCGTCGTCCCGAAGAGGGGACGCATCGCCCCCACCCGGGCTTGTGGCGCATGACGATTTTTGGAGACTGTTTCTGTCGGCTTTCATGCACGTGCGAACGCATGCCCAAGCACTACACCATCACCATCGAGGACACCGGCGAAAGCTACCGCTGCGTGGACTGGCGCTCGGTGCTGCACGGCATGGAAGCCCTGGGCAAGAAGGGCATTCCCGTGGGCTGCCGCAGCGGCGGCTGCGGCGTGTGCAAGGTGCAGGTGCTCGATGGCAGCTACAGCCAGCGCGTGATGAGCCGCGCGCATGTGAGCGAGCAGGACGAGGCCGGCGGCTGCGTGCTGTCGTGCCGCGTCACGCCCACCAGCGACCTGCGCATCCGCGTGCTGGGCACCATGAAGAAAACCGTTTGCCGGCCCGCGACACCGACCGGCACCTCCCCCGTTTGATCCCACCTGAAACCCCCAAAGGAGACTTCTCATGTCAATGACAGGCGTTTTGCGTCCCGGACACGTGCAGATCCGCGTGCTGGACATGGATGAATCGGTCAAGTTCTACACCGACGTCATGGGCCTCAAGCCCATGGGCAAGGACGCGCAGGGCCGGGCCTACTTCAAGACCCGCGCCGAGCGCGACCACAACAGCATCATCCTGCGCCAGGCCGACCGCGCCGGCATGGATTTCTTCGGCTACAAGGTGCTGGATGCGGCCACGCTGGACGCGCTGGAGAAAAAGCTGCAAGCCCGCGGCGTCAAGACCGAGCGCATCGCCGCCGGCGAGCTGCTGGAGACCGGCGAGCGCGTGCGCTTCATGATTCCCACCGGCCACGCCATCGAGCTGTATGCCGACAAAACGGCCGTCGGCAGCGGGGTGGGTTGCACCAACCCCGACATGGAGGTGCTCGACAGTCCCGGCATCTGCCCGATCCGCCTGGACCACGCGCTGATCTACGGCACCGACCTGGAGGGCTCGCGCGACCTGTTCACCGACGTGCTGGGCTTCACCCTGGTCGAACGCGCGCTGCTGGAGGACGGCAAGACCGATCTGGGCGTCTGGCTGACGTGCAGCACCAAGGCCCACGACATCGCCATGGTGCGCCACGGTGAACCGGACAAGCTGCACCATGTGTCGTTCCAGCTCGGCACCTGGGAGCAGGTGCTGCGCGCCGCCGACATCATGAGCAAGAACCGCGTCTCGATCGACATGGGCCCCACGCGCCACGGCATCACCAACGGCACGACGATTTACTTCTTCGACCCCAGCGGCAATCGCCTGGAGACTTTCGCCGGCGGCTACGACCACTACCCGGACATGCAGCCCATTACCTGGACCTGGGACGAAATCGGCGCCGGCATCTTCTATCACGACCGCAAGCTCAACGATGCGTTCCTGAGTGTGGTGACCTGATGGTTTTTCTCCTTCCCCCTCAGGGGAAAGGCAAGGATGGGGACGCGCGGCGATGGCAACACTCGTCATCTGTTGATGCGCAGCCGGCCGCCATCCCAGCCCTCCCCTAAAAGATGGGGGGCTGTTTTTTTTGGAGATCGTTCATGAGCCATAGCGTCGAGCAACGCATCATCTCCGCCGAAGCCGCCAATGCCGCCGTGCTGGCGGCGGTGGCCAAGGCGGGCGAACTGGGTCTGCGCATCAACGCTGCGGTGACCGATTCGGCGGGCGTGCTGACCGCGTTCCTGCGCATGCCGGGGGCCTTTCTGCACTCGGTCGATATCGCCATCGACAAGGCATACACCGCTGCCGGCTTCGGTTTTTCCACCGCGCAGTGGGCCGGCTTCCTCAGGGGCGACGAGGCTCTGCGCCTGGGCATGCCCGTGCGTCCGCGCAACGTGGTGTTTGGCGGCGGCCTGCCGATCCGCGAAGGCGGTGCCCTGATTGGCGGCATCGGCGTGTCCGGCGGCTCGGCCGAGCAGGACGAGGAATGTGCGCGCGCCGGGCTGGCCGCGTTGGGGTTGGGTGCATAGCGCCGGCTTTTTTTAGCGAGCAAGAGAGCGACATGAAAGAATTTCTGAACTTCATCAACGGCGAATACGTCAAGAACGCCAGCGGCAAGACCTTCGAGAACCGCAATCCGGTGGACAACAGCCTGATTGGCAAGATCTACGAGGCCGGCCGGCCGGAGGTGGATGCCGCGGTGGCGGCGGCCAAGGCGGCGCTCAAGGGCGACTGGGGCCGCATCTCGGTCACCGAACGCTGCAAGCTGCTGGATGCACTGGCGCTGGAGATCAACCGGCGCTTCGACGATTTTTTGCAGGCCGAGATTGCCGACACGGGCAAGCCCCATCACCTGGCCTCGCATGTCGACATTCCGCGCGGCGCGGCCAACTTCCAGGTGTTCATCGACACCATCAAAAGTGTGTCCACCGAGTCGTTCACCATGCAGACGCCCGACGGCAAGACAGCACTCAGCTACGGCGTGCGCGTGCCGCGCGGCGTGATTGCGGTGGTGTGCCCGTGGAATCTGCCGCTGCTGCTGATGACCTGGAAGGTCGGCCCGGCGCTGGCCTGCGGCAACACGGTGGTCGTCAAGCCGTCGGAGGAAACGCCGGCGACGACAACGCTGCTGGGCGAGGTGATGAACGCGGTGGGCGTGCCCAAGGGCGTGTACAACGTGGTGCACGGCTTCGGGCCCGATTCGGCGGGCGAATTCCTCACCACGCATCCCGACGTCAACGGCATTACCTTCACCGGCGAAACGCGCACCGGCACGGCGATCATGAAGGCGGCGGCCGAGGGCATTCGCCCGGTGTCGATGGAGCTGGGCGGCAAGAACGCGGCCGTGGTGTTTGCCGACTGCGACTTTCAGGTGGCGGTGGACACCGTCACCCGCTCGTGCTTCGAAAACGCCGGCCAGGTCTGCCTGGGCACAGAGCGCGTTTATGTGGAACGCCCGCTGTTCGACAAGTTCGTCGCCGCGCTCAAGCAAAAGGCCGAAACCATGACGCCTGGCCTGCCGTTCGACGCCGCCACCCGGATCGGCCCCGTCATCAGCAAGGAGCACCAGGCCAAGGTGCTGTCCTACTACGCCAAGGCGCGCGAGGAGGGGGCCACGGTGGTGACGGGCGGTGGCGTGCCCGACATGCCGGCCGCGCTGAAGGACGGCTGCTGGGTGCAGCCCACCATCTGGACCGGCCTGCCCGAGACCGCGAGCGTGGTCGTCGATGAAATCTTCGGCCCCTGCTGCCACGTCAGTCCCTTCGACAGCGAAGACGAAGTGCTGGCCAAGGTCAACACCAACCGCTACGGCCTGGCCACCTCGATCTACACGCAGGACATCGGCCGCGCCAACCGCATGGCGCAGGGCATTCACGTGGGTCTGGCGTGGATCAACAGCTGGTTCCTGCGCGATCTGCGCACCTCGTTTGGCGGTTCCAAACAGTCGGGCATCGGGCGCGAAGGCGGGCTACACTCCTTCGAGTTTTACACCGACCTGCGCAACGTGATGGTGAAGTTTTGAGCCGAATCGGGCTTCAGGCCGCACCCACCGAGCGCAATCAGCTCATTTTTTCATAGTCAATGATGCAAGCAAGTCAGATCAAGAAGCTGGGCGATGCGCTGTTCGATGCGCTCACCGCCTGCACCACGCTGCCGCCGTTGACCAGCCAGCACGCGGGCATCACCGTCGACGACGCCTACGCCATCCAGCAGCGCCTGATGGCGCGGCGCCTGGATGCCGGCGAGAAGGTGATCGGCAAGAAGATCGGCGTGACCAGCCAGGCCGTGATGGACATGCTGGGCGTGGACCAGCCCGACTTTGGCTGGCTGACCGACGCCATGGTCTACGGCGAGGGCGAGGCCATCCCCATGAGCCGCCTGATCCAGCCCAAGGCCGAGGGCGAGATCGCCTTCGTGCTGAAGAAGACGCTCAAGGGCCCCGGCATCAGCGTGGCCGACGTGCTGGCCGCCACCGACGGGGTGATGGCCTGCTTCGAGATCGTGGACTCGCGCATCCAGGACTGGAAGATCAAGATCCAGGACACCGTGGCCGACAACGCGAGCTGCGGCGTGTTCGTGCTGGGCGACCGGCTGGTGGACGTGCGCGACGTGGACCTGACCACCTGCGGCATGGTGCTTGAGAAAAACGGCGAGATCGTCGCCACCGGCGCCGGCGCCGCCGCCATGGGCCACCCAGCCAACGCCGTGGCCTGGCTGGCCAACACGCTGGGCGCGCACGGCATCGCGCTGGAGGCGGGCGAAGTGGTTCTGTCGGGCTCGCTGGGCATCATGGTGCCGGTCAAGGCGGGCGACAACCTGCGCGTGACCATCGGCGGCATTGGCGGCTGCGGCGTGCGGTTCATATGAACAACCCCCTGAGCGGCTTCGCCGCTTCCCCCTTCTCTCGCGCTTGCGCGCGGGAAGGGGGACGACGCCAGCGCGGCGGGGCGGCCCTTGCGCGGCGTCCGCTGGCCTGGGCTACGCAGGCATTCAACGCCGCGGGTGCGATGACCGCACTGTTTGGAGAAAAGCAATGAGCAAGAAAATCAAGTGCGCCCTGATCGGCCCCGGCAACATCGGCACCGACCTGCTGGCCAAGCTGCAGCGCAGCCCGGTGCTGGAGCCGGTGTGGATGGTGGGCATCGACCCCACGTCCGACGGCCTCAAGCGCGCTCAGGAGATGGGCATCAAGACCACCGCCGACGGCGTGGACGGCCTGGTGCCGCACATCAAGGCCGATGGCGTTCAGATCGTGTTTGACGCCACCAGCGCCTACGTGCACGCCGAGAATTCGCGCAAGGTGACCGAGCAGGGCGCGATGATGATCGACTTGACGCCCGCCGCCATTGGCCCCTACTGCGTGCCTCCCGTGAACCTGAAAGAGCATGTCGGCCAGGCCGAGATGAACGTCAACATGGTCACCTGCGGCGGCCAGGCCACCATCCCCATGGTTGCAGCCGTCAGCCGCGTGCAGCCGGTGGCCTATGCCGAGATCGTGGCCACCGTGTCCAGCAAGTCCGCCGGCCCCGGCACGCGCAAGAACATCGACGAGTTCACCCGCACCACGGCGGGCGCGATCGAGAAGGTGGGCGGCGCCAAAAAGGGCAAGGCCATCATCATCATCAACCCGGCCGAGCCGCCGCTGATCATGCGCGACACCGTGCACTGCCTGACCGAGGGCGAGCCCGACCAGGCCGCCATCACCGACAGCATTCACAAGATGATTGCCGAGGTGCAGAAGTACGTGCCAGGCTACAAGCTGGTCAATGGCCCGGTGTTCGACGGCAGGCGCGTGTCGGTCTTTCTGGAAGTGGAAGGCCTGGGCGACTATCTGCCCAAATACTCCGGCAACCTGGACATCATGACGGCCGCCGCCGCCCGCACCGCCGAGATGTTTGCCGAGGAAATCCTCGCCGGCAAGCTCACCCTGCAAGCCGCCTGAGCG
>Ga0116193_1004132_pt1 | contig 10185 bp, 9 predicted proteins | sample AD_UKC115_MetaG_FD_89892 | JGI IMG/M metagenome (GOLD analysis project Ga0116193, IMG submission 89892) | Active sludge microbial communities of municipal wastewater-treating anaerobic digesters from Hong Kong - AD_UKC115_MetaG | ecosystem: Engineered > Bioreactor > Anaerobic > Digestate | place...
CTCTCTTGCCGATATCCTTCGACGTTGTCCTCTTTCGGTTATTTGGATTGGATCTGCTTGAAGAGCTGATAGAACGTGTTGGCGGCCGTTTGTGTTTCTGTCGGATGACCGGCTTTCACATTGGCAAACTCTTTCATGAAGCTGGCGGCTGAGCTCCAATCCGTGTGAACCATGCCGATGAAGCGATCTTTCTGCTGTGGAGAGCAACTGTTGCGGAAGGTGATCGTGTTATCCAGTTGCTTGAGAGCCACTTCAGGTGTACGCCAAGGACAAGTCGCCACTTTGAATCCCTTTTGAGCAAAGTAGGCTGCGGTCAGTTCAGGACGTTCATAATGCCAGTCGCAGATAACGATATCTTTGTTGATCAGGTCGATGGCAGGAGCCGTTCCATTGGTTGCAGCTTCCCACATTCCCAATCCGGAAACCGTGCCGTCGATCAAGCGGTCGCCCCAGATCCACATCTCGCAATGCATGGATTTCAGATATTGATCGATTTTGTTGGCTTCGTCGGCAAAGAGCGTCGCCTTGTCTTTTCCTGCACAGCGCGGACAACCATATTCGCCCAGATAGAACACTTCGTCCATGCCGACATGTACAGCGTCGGTCTCGAAGGCATTGATCAGCTCACCGAGAAGCGAGAAGACCACTTTGTGAACTTCCGGATGCAGCGGACAGTAACTTTTGCAGTACAGTTCACCGTCGAACAGTCCGTTTTCATCTTTACGTGCTTTGGCTTCATCTTTGGGAAGCGGGATGTAGGGCGTTTCGTCGAACTCAGGGAAGACTTCGAGCAGACGTCCCATCTTGCCTGCCCAAGACTGATGACCTAACAAATCGACGAGCGGAATCAGCCGAATGCCTTTTTCTTTGCAGACAGCTACTATCTTTTTTACGTCGGCGTTGGTCAGTGCATCCGGCGTAGCCATCTGCGGATAGCTTTCGAATTTATAATTGTAGTCGATACGAATGATCAGAACATTCACACCCATCGGAGCCAGGTCGTTACGGATGAAGTTACAGAAGGAATCCACCTCCTTGTTTTGAGGACAACCGATGCAGAGTCCTTTTACAGGAAAGACAGGTTCGGCAGCGCCGGCAACCAAGACGAACAGAAGCGTCAGCAGGGAAAGACAAAGTTTTCTCATAAGGGTATTTTTAATGATTGAATAAGGGCGAAGATAAGGAATGTTGTTGACATCCGCAAATTCCTCGTTCGATCCTTTTATTCTACGCCTTCTATTCTCTTGATCAGTTCATCTCCGAGCGCCTGTTTGGTACGGATGTGGTTGAGGATGGCATTGACAAAGGTGTTGTTTTCGAAATCGCCACGGACGCTCTCGAAATCTTCCATCTTGGTGATCTTCGTACCATCCACGCCGAAACCGGTCATCGACTGCATGGAGAATTCTTTTCGTGCATCGTCATAGACCTGACGGTCGAGACCGATGACCGCTTCCTGCCATCTCTTGACGAGTGCGATGATTTGTTGGGCCGTGATGTTTTGAGGATCGATGTTATACACCTCTTCGATCTTTGAATAGGCCCACGTCCATTCATAGGAATAGTAATTGTCGTTCATCTCGGCAAAGTGGGCGTTGATGTATTTCAGACGGTTGATCTCACCGTTTTCAATGCCGTCCATCAGTTTCTCTATCTCGCTCTTGGGCGCGATGAGTCCTGCAATATCCACCCATTCGCCTGTGCCGATGTTTGTGTTGGGTTTCAGACGTTCGCGGATTTCTTCGTTGCTATGGAACGACTGTCCTTCGAGGCGTTTGATGATGGAGTTGCCCATGAACTTGTGAATCGCCGTTTCGTAGAATTTGATTCCGTTGAAGAGCGACGAGCTTTTGATTTTGGCACTCTGGTAGGAATAGATCTCGGAGGTTTCGCCGGAGACACGCACCAACTCTTTCAGGATGCTTCTGCCTTTCATCATCTTCTGGATGGTATAAGGACTGAGCAGATTGTAATTGATGAAGTCGAGGCGGACCGGATCGGTACGTTTGTCGCGTTTCGGCCATTTCTGTGCATCGCGGATCGTCCCGACGCTACGCAGATTGACGCCTGGAACAAGATACGTGGTGTTTCCCTGTTCGATCAGATAGGAGAAGGGCAGGTCGGATGTATCGGAATGGTTGACATGTCGTCCCATGACGAGAGAGAAAGCTCCGATACGCGCTGGCCAGAGAATGTAGGAATCGGATGTCGTCTTGGCGCCGCGTTCCAGCATTCCTTGATGTATAGGTCCCAGTTTATACATGTGATTGCTCTGATTCGAACCGGATCCTGCATTCATGAAGGAGAACATTCCGGCGATGAGCAGCGTCGATTTATGATGCGTCACTGTGTATGGTCCTGCGAATATGGCACAAGCTTCGCCGTTCTCTCCCTGGCAGTTGCTGAAGAAAAGTGAATCGGACGCGGAATAGTTGTGTCCCAACGTACAAGCTTGACCTATGAAGCAGCGGCTTAATGTCGTGCCGTCAGTCACACTCGAACCCGAGCAGATGATGAAATCGTCGCAGATCACGTTGGCCCCGATCAGTACCGGCGCCGCTTCGTTGCTGTTGATGCTGCCGTTCTCCAGTCGTGAAGCACCGTTGATGGAACAGAAGCCGCCGATGCGTACATCCTTGATGATGCCCACGTTCTTGATGCGGACCGATTCGCCGATGGTTCCCATGTCTGAAGCATGTTTGTTGGAATAATAGTCGGTGATGGTTTTCATCTGTTCGATGAGTTTGGAACGATGGCGGTAAAGAGCCATGATGTAAGCCTGATGCGCTGAGAGCTTGTCGCTGATAAAGACTTCGCGTCCGCCCATCTCGTTGAGAACCGAAGCCGCCACGCCGTTGCCGAAAGTGGAGACACGATCCACATACATCGCACCGATGTTCTCGATCAGCGAATGATCGCCGATGACATAATTGGCAATGTAGTTGTGGACATTCTCAATGCAGCAGTCGTCACCGACCGTCACATTGTGCAGTGTGGCATATTTGATCTGGCTGTGTTTCTTGATTCCTCCGGGCAGCACAAATGAATCGTTGGTTACGCCTAAATAGATTGTTCCCGAGAAGGAAACGTGGCTGACATAATCTGTCGTGAAATGCTCATCCACATGGATGTTGTCCCAGTTCTCGGCTTCGCACGACTGCTGTTGCAGCAGACGTATTTCTTCTTGGGTCAGTTTGCGATAGTTCGTTGTCATTCGTCCTTGTTCATTTAAGATATTCGATAGATTAGGCGCAAAAGTATGGATAAATTATTACCTTTGCCCCCCGAAAGATAAGATAAATAGGAAAGAACATGGCAAAAGAGCTGAAAGAACTTACTTCAAGAAGCGAGAACTATTCGCAATGGTATCAGGATTTGGTGGTAAAAGCAGACTTGGCTGAGAATTCGGCCGTGCGTGGTTGCATGGTTATCAAGCCTTACGGTTATGCAATTTGGGAAAAGATGCAACGCATCCTCGACGATATGTTCAAGGAAACCGGACATCACAATGCCTATTTCCCGCTGTTGATTCCCAAATCATTCCTGAGCAAGGAGGCTGAGCACGTAAAGGGCTTTGCCAAGGAATGTGCCGTTGTCACGCACTATCGTTTGAAAGCCAATGAGGCTGGAGATGCTGTCGTTGTCGATCCGGCTGCCAAGCTGGACGAAGAGCTGATCATCCGTCCCACTTCAGAAACCATCATTTGGAACACCTATAAGAATTGGATCCATTCCTATCGCGATCTGCCTCTGCTGATCAATCAGTGGGCCAACGTGATGCGTTGGGAGATGCGTACACGTCTTTTCCTCCGTACCTCCGAATTCCTTTGGCAGGAAGGTCATACCGCTCATGCTACACGTCAGGAAGCCGAAGAGGAGGCCAAGAGAATGCAGGGCGTTTATGCCGAATTTGCCGAGAAACACATGGCTATGCCTGTTGTCCGCGGTACGAAACCGGAGATGGAACGTTTCGCCGGTGCCATCGACACCTATACCATCGAAGCGATGATGCAGGACGGAAAGGCGTTGCAGGCAGGAACGTCACACTTCCTGGGACAGAACTTCGGCAAGGCGTTCGATGTTACCTTTATTGATAAGGAGGGAAAGACCGATTACGCCTGGGCAACCTCTTGGGGACTTTCCACTCGTATGGTCGGCGCTCTGATCATGTGTCATTCCGATGACAACGGATTGGTATTGCCTCCACGATTGGCTCCGATTCAGGTGGTGATTGTTCCTATCTATAAAAATGAAGAACAGCTCAATCAGATCCGCGAGAAGGTCGCCGGCATCCAGTCTGCCTTGAAAGCCATGAATATCTCCGTCAAGTTTGACGATAACGATACGAAGAAACCGGGTTGGAAATTCGCCGAGTATGAACTCAAAGGCGTTCCCGTTCGTCTGGCTTTAGGCGCACGCGACCTGGAAAACGGCACGATCGAGATCATGCGTCGTGACACACTGGAAAAAGAGACCGTCTCTTTCGAAGGCATCGAAACGCGTATCAAAGCGCTGCTCGATGATATTCAGACAAACATGTTTGAGAAGGCGCTCAACTTCCGCAAGCAGCACATCGTGAATGCCGACAGCTACGACGAGTTCAAGGAAAAGCTGGATCAAGGCAATTTCATCATGGCACATTGGGACGGCACGATCGAGACGGAGACGCGCATTCAGGAAGAGACGAAAGCAACCATCCGTTGTATTCCGTTCGATGGCGACATGACACCGGGCAAATGCATGGTGACAGGCAAGCCTTCCGCACGCCGCGTATTGTTCGCTCGCGCTTACTAAAATCGAGGCATTGAGAAAAAGAGAAAATATTTTTACATAATTATTTGTGAGTAAAGTATTTTTTTAGCTACCTTTGCCACCCGAAACGCGAAATAAGTTTCGTTGGAAGTACACTGATCTGTGCGTGATGCTCGTCCGGAATGGTGGGAATTCAAAAATTGGATTACAAGAAATAATAAAAATAAGATAGAGATGTCTAAGATTTGTGAGATTACCGGAAAGAAAGCTATGGTGGGCAATAACGTTTCCAAGTCAAAGAGACACACGAAACGTAAGTTTGACGTCAACCTGTTCGCTAAGAAGTTCTATTGGGTAGAACAAGATTGTTGGATTACCTTAAAGGTTTCAGCAGCTGGATTGCGCACCATCAACCGTATCGGTTTGGATGCAGCTATCAAGAGAGCAGCTGAAAAAGGTTACATTAACGGTTAATGATCGGAGGATTTAAGAAATGGCAAAGAAAGCAAAAGGAAACAGAGTTCAAGTAATTCTTGAATGCACCGAACAAAAGAACAGCGGTCTGCCCGGAACATCCAGGTACATTACGACCAAGAACAGAAAGAACACGACTCAGCGTTTGGAATTGATGAAATACAATCCGATTCTGAAGAAGATGACTTTACACAAAGAAATTAAGGGATAGGAGATTTAAACAATGGCAAAAAAAGTAGTCGCAGCATTTAAAAAAGGTGATGGACGCACCTATTCAAAAGTGATCAAGATGGTGAAGTCTCCGAAGACTGGCGCTTATGTCTTTTCTGAAGAGATGGTCCCGAATGAAGCTGTAAAGGATTATTTCAACAAATAAGATTGAAAGATTTTCATATAGAAAGAGGCTTTCTTCCCTTCGAAGAGAGCCTTTTTTCGTGCCGTGAAGGCAAGGTGAGGAGATGGACAAACACATAGGAATGCAACCATCTTTTATTTGATTTGATCCTAAAAAGGAATCCTTTTCATTCGTAAAATGGGCATGTTCGCTTCCTTCCGATAGGAAAAAGTTTTAACCATGGTTGAAACTTTAAAACACATTAGATCACGCACGCTGGCATACTATGCGAAAAAGTTTTAACCATGGTTGAAATATATTTTGACAATACACAACCGAACGGATCATAATCATCCTGAAAACGAATGACCGTAACCAAATGTGAACAGATCCTATGAAACAATTGGGGCGGATCTGTCCGCTTCTCGTCATCCTATATTTTCCCCAAACGGCAATCGTTTTATTTGGAATTTCATCATGACCTTCGGAATATATTCCCTATATTTGCTCTGCAAAGTGGAAGCTGTCGGATCGACTGCTCGGGATTCTGAAATGCTCTGTATTCCTTGCTGTATCACGCTTTACACTTTCGTTCAATGACGCATGATAAATAATTAAATCAGAATAAAATAAAGCATTACAACTATGAGATTTGAAGTTTCCAGCACTGCACTGCTTTCACGCCTGCAGTCGATTAGCAAAGTTATTGCACCGAAGAACTCCATTCCTATTTTGGACAGTTTCCTATTTAATCTTGAAGGTAACACTTTAACGATGACTGCCTCTGATGCAGAGACTCGTCTGGTTACTTCTGTCGATGTGAACAATGTGAAAGGCGAAGGTCTCTTTGCCATCACAGCAAAAATCCTTCTTGATCCGTTGAAGGAGCTTCCCGAACAGCCGTTGACCTTTGATATCAATGACGACAACATGGAGGTGTTCATCTATTTCCAGAACGGTAAGTATAATTTCATTGGTCAGAAGGGTGATTCCTATCCGGTTCAGAAACCGCTTTCCGAGAATGCCAGTGAGATCACGGTGAACGCCCAGAAGCTGCTGAGTGGAATCGGCCGCTCGCTGTTTGCCACCTACGATGATGAGTTTCATCCGGTTATGAACGGTGTCCTCTTCGATATTCACGAAGCCGATCTTACCTTCGTCGCTTCCGACGGTCATAAGATGGTACGCCTGCGTAACCTCGCAGTGAAATCTTCATTCAATGCCTCCTTCATCCTGCCCAAGAAACCGGCGAACATGCTGAAGGCTACACTGATGAAAGAGGAGGGCGACATCACCATCCGCTTCGATGAGAACAATGCCTATTTTTCCTGCGCTTCGCTCGAGATGGTCTGCCGTTTGATCGAAGGCCGTTATCCCAACTACAACAGTGTGATTCCGAATGATAATCCTTACAAGGTCACCATCAACCGCGTCTCTTTGATTGCAGCGCTCAAGCGTGTGGCTGTCTTTGCCAATCAGGCAAGCTGTCTGGTGAAGCTGCAGATCACCAAGGATTCCATGCATATCTCCGCGCAGGATATCGATTTCTCGACCTCCGCTGAAGAGAGCATCGTCTGCCAATACGACGGTGATCCGTTGACGATCGGCTTCAAGGCGACGTTCCTCATTGAAATATTGACCAACATTGCTTCGGAAGAGGTGGTCCTGGAACTGGCCGATCCTTCACGTGCCGGTCTTATCGTTCCTTTGGAGAACGAAGAGGATGAAGACCTTCTGATGTTGTTGATGCCAATGATGCTGAACGATTAATCGAATATAAAATATCATGCAACTCAATTTAAAGAATCCTCTGCTGTTCTTCGATTTGGAGACAACCGGCGTCAGCGTTACGCACGACCGCATCATTGAGATTTCATTTATCAAGATCTATCCGACCGGTAAAGAAGAATCCAAATCGAGAAGGATCAACCCCGAGATGCATATCCCGGAAGAATCTACAAAGATTCACGGCATCACAGACGAGGATGTCAAGGATTGTCCGACCTTCAAAGCCATTGCCAAATCTCTGGCTGCACAGATCGAAGGCTGCGACTTGGCAGGATATAATTCCAACCGTTTCGATATCCCGCTTTTGGCAGAAGAATTCCTTCGCGCCGGAGTGGATATCGATTTGAATAAACGGAAGTTTATTGACGTTCAGACGATTTTCTATAAGAACGAACCGCGTACGCTTTCTGCAGCATATACATTCTATTGCAACAAGAATCTGGAGAATGCCCACAGTTCGCTGGCTGATACGACGGCTACGTACGAGGTGCTGAAAGCGCAGCTCGACAAATACGCAGACCTTCAGAACGATGTCAATTACCTTTCGCATTATTCCAGTTTCACGACGAATGTGGATTTTGCCGGTCGTATGATCTATAACGACAATAACGAAGAGGTCATCAACTTCGGAAAGTATAAGGGACAACGCGTCACGGATGTCTTCCAGAAGGATCCCAGCTATTATTCCTGGATGATGAATGGAGATTTTCCTTTGAACACGAAGAAGATTCTTACCGATATCTATACGAGATTTAAATTACGTGATCTTAATAACAAACAGAAATGAACAATTTTGAATTCTGCAATCCTGTCAAGATCGTCTTTGGAAAAGGTTCGATGGCTCGTCTGTCGGAACTGGTTCCCGAAGGAAGTAAGGTATTGATGATCTATGGTGGAGGAAGCATAAAGAGAAATGGCATATATGAACAGGTCGTCAAGGCGCTTCATCCGTTTGATCTGTTTGAGTTCGGAGGCATCGAAGCCAATCCGCATTACGAGACCTGCATGAAGGCTGTGGAGATTGTCAAGAAAGAGAAGATTGATTTCCTGCTGGCTGTAGGCGGCGGTTCTGTGATCGATGCCACCAAATTCGTGGCTGCTGCTACCTGCTTCGAAGAGGGCGATCCCTGGACGATCCTCTCCAAAGGGGCTGCTGTCAAGAAGGCATTGCCTTTGGGCGTGGTGCTGACGCTTTCGGCTACCGGTTCCGAGATGAACGAACGGGCTGTGATCTCCAGAGCTGAGATTCATCAGAAGCTGAACTTCGCGTCTCCGCTGGTGTTCCCGAAGTTCTCTATCCTCGATCCGGAAGTAACCTATTCTTTGCCGCCGCGTCAGGTGGCGAATGGCGTGGTTGATTCCTTCATCCATGTCGTCGAGCAGTATCTGACCTATCCCGTCAACGGAATGGTGCAGGATGAATTCTCGGAAGGTTTGATGCGTGTGATCCATACCGAAGGCCTCAAGGTGCTCGAGGATCCGCACAACTATGATATTCGTGCCAACTTGATGTGGGCCGCTACGAATGCTTTGAACGTATGGATCGGACAGGGTGTTCCTCAGGATTGGTCTTCGCATCGCATGGGCTATTCGCTGACGGCACTGTTCGGACTTGACCATGCACAGACATTGGCCATTCTCCTGCCGGGCGTCATGACCTATATGTTCAAGGAAAAACAGCAGAAACTGGCTCAGATGGGCAAGGCTGTCTTTGGTATCGTGGACGGAACGGAAGAGGAACGGGCTCACAAGACCATCGAAGCTTGCGAAGATTTCTTCCGCAAGATGGGACTGAAGACGCGCCTCGGTGAATGTGGCATCCACAAGGAAGATATTCCGGCTTTGGCCGAACCGATCGACCGTCAAGGATGGAAATTAGGCGAACATCACAATATTGACAGCAAAGTTGCGTCTGATATAATGGCACTCAGACTGTAATCTATGTTGAAGGACAAACATATCATCTTGGGCATTACCGGTAGCATCGCTGCCTACAAAGCTCCTTACATCATCCGCGGCTTGGTGAAACAGGGCGCGGAGGTTCAGGTTGTCATCACTCCCGCGGGGAAAGAGTTCATCACGCCTTTGACGCTGGCTACGCTGAGTAGTCATCCTGTGATCAGCGAGTTCTTCTCCCATCGCGACGGTACGTGGAACAGCCATGTGGATCTCGGACTTTGGGCCGATGCCATGTTGATTGCGCCTGCTACCGCTTCCACCATCGGCAAGATGGCCAACGGCGTGGCAGATAATATGTTGGTCACAACCTATCTCTCCTGCAAAGCGCCTGTATTCATTGCTCCGGCTATGGATCTCGATATGTTCGCTCATCCCTCCACGCAGCACAACCTTGAGTTGCTTCGCTCGTATGGAAATCATATCATCGAACCGGCTGTCGGCGAACTGGCCAGTCATCTGGTTGGGAAAGGCCGCATGGAAGAGCCGGAGAATATCTTGAAGGTGTTGGATCGTTTCTTCGATGAACCGTTGAGTTTGACGGGAAAGAAGATTCTGATCACCGCTGGTCCGACTTATGAAAAGATCGATCCGGTGCGTTTCATTGGCAATTACTCATCGGGAAAAATGGGCTTTGCGTTGGCGGAGGTTTGTGCCGAGCGCGGTGCTGAGGTGACTTTGGTCGCCGGACCGGTTGCTCTTTCTACGCAACAGAAACGGATTCATCGTATCGATGTGGAGTCGGCAGAGGAGATGCTGCAGGCATCTGTCGAGCATTTCCTCGAATGCCATGCCGCCATCCTTTGTGCGGCCGTTGCGGATTATCGTCCCGAGAGCTGTTCCCGGGAGAAGATCAAACGGGAGAAAGAGGATGATATGAC
>Ga0116193_1004133_pt1 | contig 10184 bp, 7 predicted proteins | sample AD_UKC115_MetaG_FD_89892 | JGI IMG/M metagenome (GOLD analysis project Ga0116193, IMG submission 89892) | Active sludge microbial communities of municipal wastewater-treating anaerobic digesters from Hong Kong - AD_UKC115_MetaG | ecosystem: Engineered > Bioreactor > Anaerobic > Digestate | place...
AGACTCAACTGCGACAGAATTAAGAGAGTCTTCGGGTGGAAGCCGACATGGCATATTGAAGAAGGAATAATCAAGACCATCGAATTCTCAAAGGTTTACCTCGCCGGCGGAGATGTTCCGCAGGAGATGGACAGACAGATAAATGAGTTTTTTACATCAATGAAGTTCTGATGAAGTTTTATTACACGATATAACAAGAGGAGAAAAATTATGGCTGAGTGGAAGAATGAACAGGAAGCGAGAGATGCTATCAAGGCGCTTGTAACCGATTACTATCACGATTTTAAGGAGAAGAAGACCGGGTTCAGGGAAGGCGACAGAATTTCCTATGCATCAAGGGTTTACGATGAGAAAGAGATGTGCTCGCTCACTGACGCAATGCTTGATTTCTGGCTTACTACCGGAAGATTTTCGGAAGAGTTCGAAAAGAATTTTGCAAGCTGGATCGGCGTTAAATTCGCACATCTGGTCAACTCGGGTTCATCCGCAAATCTTCTTGCCTTTATGACCCTGACAGCACCGGAACTGGGCGACAGACAGATCAGACCCGGCGATGAGATTATCACCGTCGCGTGCGGGTTCCCGACTACTGTTACACCGGCCATTCAGTACGGTGCAATCCCGGTTTTCGTAGACGTTACCATTCCTCAGTACAATATTGACGCCAGCAGGCTTGAAGAGGCATTGTCGGACAAGACAAAGGCGGTAATGATCGCTCATACTCTCGGCAATCCGTTTGACTTAGGACAGGTCAAGGCGTTCTGCGACAGACATAACCTCTGGCTCGTCGAGGATAACTGCGACGCACTGGGCTCACAGTACACGATTGACGGACAGACAAAGTTTACAGGCACATGGGGAGATATCGGTACGTCAAGCTTCTACCCGCCGCACCACATGACGATGGGCGAAGGCGGAGCCGTCTATACGAACAACCCGCTTTTGAACCGACTTATTCTGTCTTACAGAGACTGGGGAAGAGACTGTGTCTGCCCTTCAGGCCATGACAATTTCTGCGGACACAGATTCGACGGCGACTACGGCGAACTTCCTCACGGATATGATCACAAATATGTTTACAGCCATTTCGGATACAACCTCAAAGTTACGGATATGCAGGCGGCTGTAGGCGTGGAGCAGCTTAAGAAGTTTCCTTCGTTCATTGAGAAAAGAAGACACAACTGGGACAGACTGCGCAAGGCACTGGCTCCGATCGAGGGTAAGGTCATTCTTCCTGAGCCTGCAGAAGGCAGCAGACCTTCATGGTTCGGATTTCTTATTACGGTTCCGGAAGGCGGTGCGCATACGCGCAACGAGGTTACCGAGTATGTGGAATCACATAACGTTCAGACCAGACTTCTGTTCTCCGGCAACCTGATCAAGCATCCGTGTTTCGACCAGATAAGAGGAACTGACAGGTACAGATGCGTAGGTGACCTTAAGAACACAGACTGCATCATGAACAACACTTTCTGGGTAGGAGTATATCCGGGAATGAGCGACGAGATGATAGATTATATGGCTAAAACCATAATTGAGGCGGTAAACAGATAATATGGCAGAAATTCAACTTCTTGATTGTACATTAAGGGACGGCGGCTATGTCAACGACTGGCAGTTCGGTCACAATAACATCCTGAGTATCTACGAGCGTCTCGCGAAGACCGGAGTGGATGTTGTGGAGATAGGTTTCCTTGATGACAGAAGACCGTTTGACATTAACAGGAGCATCTTTCCCGATACTTCATGCTTCAGAAAACTACTGGGAATGAGTAATTCCAGGCCGAAGATGGTAGTGGCGATGATTGATTACGGAACATGTTCCATTGAACATATTCAGCCGCAGAAGGAATCGGGACTTGACGGAATAAGAGTGATTTTTAAGCAGCACAAGCTCAGGGAAGCGATGGCTTACTGCGCTCAGATCAAGGCTCTCGGCTACAAGGTATTCTCACAGCTTGTGTCTGTCACGACATATTCCGATGATGATCTCGTCCAGATGTGCAGGGTTGTAAACGAAGTTGAACCATACGCCGTATCGATGGTCGACACGTACGGACTGCTTGAGCCTGATACACTGAAGCATATTCACTCGGTGATAGACGATAATCTGAAGCCGGGAATCAATATCGGTTTTCACGCTCACAACAACTTCCAGCTCGCGTACGCCAATGGACTTGCCTTTATTTCAAAGCCCGGGCTTAAGCACAATATTCTGGTGGACGGAACGCTTTACGGCATGGGAAAGAGCGCCGGCAATGCGCCTCTTGAGCTGCTTGCCATGCAGCTTAATAAATCTTACGGAAAGTCATATTCAATAGAGCCAATGCTCGAGGCGATTGAAGAGAGCATTATGGATTTTTACAAGAAGTCTCCGTGGGGCTACAAGATGTTCTTCTATCTTTCCGCGAAGAATAAGTGCCATCCCACATATGTCAGCGATTATCTTAAGAAGGACAATCTTTCAGTCTCGCATCTCGACAAAATTCTCGGGATGATCGAGCCTGATGACAACAAGCTTCTGTACAGTAACGATGTATCGGCAAAGATATATTCCGATTACTGTGATATGCTGCCGGATGACAACAGGTCTGAAGCGCGTCTTTCCGATGCGCTTGCCGGACGCAAAATCCTTGTTATGGGACCGGGAAAGAACATTCAGCTTCAGAAAGAGAAGGTTGACAGCTTTATATTGAAGGAGAAGCCTGTAATTATTTCTATTAATTACATTCCGGGTGCTTATAACGTAGACTATGTTTTCACTACAAATTCCGCGCGTTATCTTTCTATGACGGATGATCTTCGTGAAGTCAAGAACGCGGACGTCAAGATAATTGCGACTACCAATGTTACAAGCAAGGGTGAGCCGTTTGAGTTTACATTCAACCGCGCACCGCTTCTTGAGCTGAGTGAAGATTTCAAAGACAATTCATTCCTTATGCTCATAAAGATTCTCAAGGCGGCAGGCGTGAAGAACCTCTATTGTGCCGGACTTGACGGATATTCCACGAGAGAGAGCAACTACTTCAATCCCAAGATGGAGTACTCTTTCGTAAAGAATTATGCGAGATATCTGAATCGTCATATGCATGAAGCGCTCTTTACGGATAATGCGGATATGACGTTCGAATTTGTCACGTATTCGGTATATCTGGATGAGGAAGACAGTCACGACGCTGCGTTCTGATATTTTTCGGAGGTTTATATAATGGAAAAAGTAGCAAAGGTAATAGCGGATTTTCTTGTATCGAAGGGCGTAAGTGATGTTTTTACCGTAACAGGCGGCGGCGCGATGCATCTCAATGATGCGCTGGGGCACTGTCCGCAGCTTCATTCAACATATAATCACCACGAACAGGCTTGTGCCATCGCTGCCGAAGGCTATGCGAGACTTACCGGAAGAATTGCGGCTGTCTGCGTAACATCCGGTCCGGGCGGAACAAATGCAATAACAGGCGTTATGGGCGGTTATCTTGATTCGATTCCGATGTTTGTTATCTCAGGTCAGGTTAAGCGTGAGACGACCGTATGGTCTTGTCCGGAACTCGGACTGAGAGCTCTGGGAGATCAGGAATTTCCGATTATTGACAGTGTCTCATGCATGACAAAGTATGCGGTTATGGTGACTGATCCCGAGAAAATCATGTATCATCTGGAGAAGGCGTGGTTCCTGGCGAACAGCGGCCGCAAGGGTCCGGTATGGCTCGATATTCCGCTTGATGTACAGGCTGCGCCGGTGGATGCCGGCAACCTTGAGCACTTTGAAGGAAGTTCCGAGGAAACTGAGCTTCTTATGAAAGAGAAGCCTGTATATGACAGGACACTTACGGATAAGATACTTGACCGTATTAAGAATGCAAGAAGACCGGTTATTTTCGCCGGCACGGCAATTCGTCTGGCAGGAGCCGAAGAGAATTTCCTCAAGCTTGCGGATAAACTCAAAATACCTGTAGTCACTGCGTGGAATGCGCACGACCTTATGGAAGACGATAACCCGTATTATTGCGGAAGACCCGGAACAGTGGGAACGCGCGGCGGCAATTTTGTAGTACAGAATTCGGATCTTGTGCTCGTTCTGGGATCACGGCTCAACATAAGACTTATCAGCTATAATCGCCACCAGTGGGCGAAGGATGCGTTCAAAATCGTCGTTGACATTGATAACTCTGAGCTTAACAAACCTACAGTTGATGTTGACTTCAAGGTCAACGCGGATCTGGCGGACGTCATAGGCGACATTCTCACAAAGCCCTATGAGCCTTCAGCACAGCACAGTGCATGGCTTAAGTGGTGCCGCGGCATTGATGCCAGATATCCGGCGTGCATACCGGCCTACGACGAGGTTAAATCCCCGGTAAACCCTTATGTTTTTATCGACCGCTTTTCAAAAGAACTCGCGGACGACGATAAGGTGATCTGCGGCAACGGTTCTGCCTGTGTCGTCACATTTCAGGGAATGCATATCAAGAGCCATACCAGACTGTTTACAAATTCAGGGTGCGCTGCCATGGGCTACGGTTTCCCTGCTGCAGTCGGATGCAGCGTTGCCTGCAAAGGCAGACGTGTCATATGTATCGACGGTGACGGTTCATTCCAGATGAATCTTCAGGAACTGCAGACGGTCGTATACAATAATTTGAACCTTAAGATTTTCATACTAAACAACAACGGATATCATTCCATAAGACAGACGCAGACAGCCAAATTCAATCCGCCGCTCGTAGGCGTTTGCGACGGCAACGGTCTGAGCTTCCCGGATATAGAAAAGCTTGCTTACGCATACGGAATCCGCTATGTGAGAATTGACAACAGCTCTGAGGTCGCTTCAAAAACGGACGAGGCGTTGACGGGAGACGGGCCGGTGCTTTGCGAGGTAGTGCTGTCAGATAAACAGAGCTTTGAACCTAAGCTGTCTTCAAAGGTTCTTCCTGACGGAAGCATAGTATCGCCGCCGATAGAAGACATGTTCCCGTTCCTCCCGCGCGAAGAGTTTGAGGAAATTGCGGAATCTGTTCCGAATAAGGATTGAGAGACTTTACTTAATTTACAGGAGCGAAAAGCTTATATGAAAGCAATAGTTACAGGCGCTACGGGGATGCTCGCGATAGCTACGGTCAACCGCCTTGTTGAAGAGGGCTATGAAGTTATCTGTGTTGCGAGACCTGATTCTTCGCGACTTGGCAATATTCCGGTGTCGGACCGCATTACCGTGATAAGTCTTGATCTTGAGAATATATATTCACTTGCGGATATCATGAAGACCGAGGGGCTCGATGAGGACTGCGAGCTGTTTTTCCATTTCGGCTGGGACGGCACACACGGAGACTCGCGCAATGACATGAACATGCAGCTCAGGAATATCAGATACAGTGTCGAAGCGGCAAGAACAGCGGCTGCGATAGGCTGCAAGACTTTTCTGGGAGCGGGTTCACAGGCAGAATACGGAAGGGTGAATGAAGGAACCAAGCTCGCCGGCGATACCCCGTGCTTTCCGGAGAACGGGTACGGTATAGGCAAGCTATGTGCCGGACAGATGACAAGAATAGAATGTGCAAAGCTTGGAATCAGGCATATATGGGTAAGAATACTCAGTACCTACGGTCCGTTTGACGGTGCGCACACGATGGTTATGAGCGGGATAGGGCAGATGCTCGACGGAAAGAGGGCATCTTATACCAGAGGTGAACAGCTGTGGGATTATCTTTACTGCAAGGATGCGGCCAAAGCCTTTGTTCTTGCGGCTCAGAGAGGCAAAGACGGCAGAGTATACCCGGTCGGATCCGGAATGGTAAGGCCTCTTTCCGATTACATAAAAGATATAAGAGATGCTGTCAACCCTGAGCTTTCAATAGGCTTCGGTGAAGTTGATTACTATCCGGGACAGGTCATGTATCTGTGTGCTGATATAAGTCAGCTTTCGGAGGATACAGGCTTCGTTCCCGAATACACATTCCGAGAAGGCATTGAAGAGACAGTAGACTGGTATAGGAGAGAGTACAGATCATGAAGAAAATCAGCGTTTTAATTCCCTGCTACAATGAAGAGGAGAATGTGTTGCCGATGGCTGTTGCCGTGGCGAACGTTTTCGAGACCGAACTCACATCATATGACTATGAGATTGTGTTTATTGACAATGACTCGCATGATTTGACAAGGCCGAGACTCCGCCAGGCATGCAAGGACAACCCGAAGGTCAAGGCGATATTCAATGCGAAGAATTTCGGACAGTTCAATTCACCGTATTACGGACTGTACCAGACGACCGGAGACTGCACTGTATCTATGTGCTGCGATTTTCAGGATCCGGTAGAGATGATTCCGAGATTTGTTGCCGAATGGGAACAGGGCTACAAGATTGTATGCGGGATTAAAGCGACATCGAAAGAGAATCCTGTAATGAGATTTCTGCGCACATGCTATTACAAGCTGATCAAGCGAATGAGCTCGGTCGAGCAGATTGAACATTTTACCGGCTTCGGACTTTACGACAGAAGCTTTATACAGGTTCTTCACGATCTCAAGGACCCGACGCCGTTCTTACGGGGAATTGTCGCAGAACTCGGATACCGCCGTAAGGATATCACCTACGAGCAGCAGAAGAGGGCTGCGGGAAAGACTCATAACAACTGGTACACGCTTTATGACGCGGCAATGCTCTCGTTCACATCGTACACAAAGGTCGGACTCAGAATTGCTACAATCGGGGGTTTTCTTATGTCCGGCGTATCGCTGCTGGTGTCACTTGTGTACCTGATAATGAAGCTTGTCAACTGGTACGGTTTTGACGCAGGGCAGGCGCCGATAATCATAGGTGTATTCCTTATGGGCTCACTGCAGCTGTTTTTTACGGGACTTCTTGGAGAGTATGTGCTGTCTATGAACCAGCGAATAATGAACAGACCGCTGGTAATTGAAGAGGAGAGGATAAATTTCGATGAACCGGCTGACAACGTTTGAAACAGGGCTTAACAAAGCGCTGCGTCCGCGCACGGTTCTGATTTTGTCGGCGCTCGCCGTATTCTCAACCGCTGTCGCATTTTTGTTCCTTAATTTCAGATCCGGAGGATTCTATCTCGGACAGCTGTTTTTCGAGAGCCCGGACGGAACAACCGATACATTTATGGATTTTTACAACAGCGTCTATGACGCGGCAATGCAGCCGTATGACCATCAGGTTATATACCCGCCGCTGTGCTGCGTGTTTTTCCTTTTACTTAGCGGAATCATTCCCGGTCAGTATTTTGAAGGTGCGTGGGTCCCGCGCGGCGGATTTACATTCTACGAGATTCAGAACGCGAAGCTCATGCTTGTCGTCTTTTTTGTGATTCCTTTTGCAGTGGTGGTTTACTGCATATTCAGATATACCAGTACTTTAAAGGATTCCGAGAAGCTTCTTGTTCTTATGGCTTTCCTGGCGAGCACGCCGGTTCTGTATGCTGTCGAACGCGGGAATATTATTATCTATGCCGTTGCTTTCGCGCTGCTTTTCTTCGTCTGCTATGACGACGAGCGCGCCTGGGTTCGCGAGATAGGCTATATCGCGCTCGCGATAAGCGCCGGTATCAAGATATACCCGGCTTTTTTCGGACTGCTTCTCATTCTGGATAAAAGGTATTTTGCGGCGGTAAGGACAGTTGTTTACGGGATTATCACCACAATTCTTCCGTTTTTTGCTTTTGACGGGCTGAAGTCCATGCATCAGATGCTGACGTCCATAAGCAGCTTCAATGAGATCAGTCTGTTCAGTCTGAGCCTCAAGGGTGGTATCAATTATCTGATTGCAACTCGAAGCAATGATTTCACATATTCGAAAACATTACTCTATATCTGCATGGCAGCTCTGATCATATCAGTATTCCTCACGAAATCGGGATGGAAGAGAGCCGCAATGCTTACGCTTCTCATATACGGAGCAGTATCCAACGGCGGCAAGTATATGGGCGTGTTCATGATTATCCCGTGTATGTGTTTCTACAAGGAGAATACAACTTTCAGAATCATCGATTATGTTTACGCTGTCATGTTCTTTCTGTTTTTTGCTCCTCTGATTTCTGTAATAGGCCCCGGAAACAGCCAGATAATGGCTATTGACCTGGTGTTTTTTGCAGTGTTATTAACGATTGATTCAGTTTTTGATCTGGTTAAGCGAATCAGGGTCAATAAAGGCCGGAAGTCGGCAGAGGCAGTAAATGGATAAAACTAAACGTATAAGCAGCAAATGGATATTCGCCGCGGTGGTTGTTATTATTGCAGTCTGCTACTGCTCGGTGGCATCACTCAGATCAATGCCGTATTCGGAGGGCTGGTATACCTACTACGCTCAGCTGATAAACGGCGGAAGCCGGGTATACAGGGACTTTGACTACCTGTTCACTCCCTTCTATATTTATCTGATAGCTTTTGTCACCAAAGTATTCGGCTACAGGATAATCGTGCTGAGGATAATGGGAATGATTTTTTACGGTACTCTGGCACTTCTTCTGTATCTGATTTTCGAAGAGGTTTTTGCAGACTGGATCGCAGCGGTTGCGGCACTGGTTGCAGTATTGTACCTGCAGTCCGAAGAAGTTCAGATATATTATGACTATGTAAGGCTCATGGATATCTTCGCGCTTCTCACGGTCTGCCTGTTCATAAGAATACTTAAGAACTGGGATGATTCCGGGAGAAAACAGAACATTATTCTGTTTGCTGCCGGCATAACGAATTCTTGTTTCTTTCTCGTCAAGCAGAACATGGGCGGAGTGTTTTTTGCCTATGGATTTATGTTTATAGTCATATTCTCGGTCTGTTCGAGAAGCCGATTCAGAGATCTTGTGTCAAGAGCGATGTTTTTTTCGCTTGGTTTTATTGTTCCGGTGGCATTGACTCTGGTGTTTATGGTGGCGACAGGAACACTTGTTCCGTTCATAAACTGTGTCACGGGCAGCGCTATAGCGGCAAAAGGCGGTATCACCGACATACTTTTCGGCTGGATGAGTGTGAATGCCGATAAGTTCCTTAACAGAACAATGCTTGTACTTGATCTCGCTTTCGCGGGCTTTCTGGCGGCAGGCTACATATTCAGGGATAAAGACGGCTCACTCAAAAACAGAAACAGAAAAGCAGGAACCGTTATAGCTGCAGGCTTTGCAGTTCTTCTTGCAGCTCTTCTCGCAGTTTCGTTTGAGTCGCGCGGCATTGCGCAGTTCATATACCGTGACAGAAGAACCAGTGCATATATGTACTTTATGATGATCCTGGAAATCTTCCTTGCCGCAGGCGTCTATATCGTGATAAACGGCATCCGGGGGAAAAAGACAGAAGCCAAAACCGCGATGATTTTTTTCATTGCTGCATCATACATGGTCATATCGTGGGGATGTGCGATGTCATCCGGACTTGCGGAGGGACAGGCAAGTCTGGGAATAGGTCTTTTCGTAGCACTGCTTCTTGATTCAATGTCCGGCAAGCTCCTGTTTTACGTCAATATTCCAGTCACCGTTGTCTGTCTGTTCTTTACGATGCAGTTCGCACTTCGCAAGTGGTTTTATCCGTACACCTGGCACGGAATAACGGTTGAGAGTATATGGGACAACACCGAAGAATTCGACGACATCGATATTCTGAAGGGTATAAAGGTCACACCGGCATGCAAAAATGTCTACGAGTCTGTATATCACTCCGTGGTTGACAACACTGACAGCAACGACGCCATATACTGTTTCCCCCACTGCCCGATATTCTACACAATATGCGGTCGCGGCGACCCGGGAGTAAGAGCTCCGGTAGAATGGTTTGATGTTGTTTCCGACAGCTCGTGTGCCAATGATATAGGTGTACTTGCGGCCAATCCTCCATCTGCGATAATCATGTATAATGTTCCGGAAGGAACTTATGTCGGACATGAAGGACTTTTCCGCAACGGCGGCGTCTCCGGAACACGTGTAATACGCGATTATCTTTATCAGTTGACCAGTGAGAAGAATTACACCTACTTAGGTGATTTTGTTGAGGGGACGGATTCAATATCGGTATGGATACTAGAGAAATAAAAAAGGAAGGTGCCAACAGATATATTCTTCTTGGCGGTCTTCTGCTCTTCGTGGCGCTCTTTAACCTGGCAGTATCGTATAAATTCTATCCGATAACCGACGGCTGGTTCCAGGATGCAGCATCGTATATGCACGACGGCAAAGTTATAT
>Ga0116193_1004134_pt1 | contig 10182 bp, 8 predicted proteins | sample AD_UKC115_MetaG_FD_89892 | JGI IMG/M metagenome (GOLD analysis project Ga0116193, IMG submission 89892) | Active sludge microbial communities of municipal wastewater-treating anaerobic digesters from Hong Kong - AD_UKC115_MetaG | ecosystem: Engineered > Bioreactor > Anaerobic > Digestate | place...
AAGACATTTATTGTCTGCCGATTATTTAGAATATTATTATAAATCTTTATTTATTAACGGAGCAGAATTGTGGTTGAATAATATGATGAATGTTAATGCTGCAACTCCGTATTTTTTGCAAACCATTCAAGTAAATAAAACCGATTTAACTAATGTTTCTACAATAATGAATAAAACCAGAAAATTAGAAACAGATATACACTTGCAAAGAATTTTATTGAAAGTAGATAGAGCAAGTATGCACCATAGTTTAGAAGTTAGAGTGCCTTTATTAGATAATGATGTATTAGATTATAGCACCTGTTGTAATTACACAGAATGTATAAAAGATGGAACAGGAAAATATAATTTAAAACAGTTGCTTGCTGCAAAAACCAATACAGAATTGGTTTTTAAGCCAAAAAAAGGTTTTACAATTCCGTTGGCAAAATGGATGCGGAACGAATTAAAAAATGAAATAGCACTAACTATTTTTAATATGCCACCGCAGTTAGCAACATTCTTTAATAAAAAAACTATTGAAGAAATGTGGCAAAAACATTTAAACAATCAACAAGATAACAGTTGGATTTTATGGGCTGTTTATTCGTTAATAAAATGGGATGCAGTACATAGAAATAAATTTAAAAATTAATTAATGCGTATTTGTATAGTTGTAGAAACATTTCCGGCAGTTAGTGAAACATTTATTATTAACAAAGTACTTTCTTTAATTGCATTAGGGCATAAAGTGCAGGTTGTATGTTTTAAAAAAACAAATGAAGCATCGGTAATATTTAGCACACATAATTTATCTAAAAACAATATCACTATTAATAAGATAAATTTTTCAACCAATCTGCTTTCTATTTTAAGAAACTTTGCAATAAGCCCTTCACTTTTTTTTAAATCAATTTCATTTTCGTATGAGACTTTTAAAAGAAAATACAAGTACAATTATCTTACATGGTTTATTAATAAAATAAAGTACGATGTTATTCACTTTGAATTTTCCGGATTGGGAATTTTCTTTTTACCAGTAATTGATAGGCTGAAAGGTGCTAAGACAGTGAGTTGTAGAGGAACGGCAGAAAACGTAAAGTTGTTAGATGATACTGAAAGGCAAAAATCTTTATCAAAATTATTTAAGAAAGTTGATTTAATACATTGTGTATCTGAAAAAATGAAAGAAACTGTTGAACCTTTTTGTAGAGATAAAAATAAACTTTTTGTAAACACTCCTGCAGTTGATACAAGCATTTTTAAACCGGCAACAAATAAAAAAGAAAATCAAGTTTTTACTATTGTTTCTATTGGAAGATTATCTTTTGTAAAAGGTCATTTAATTGGTTTGCTTGCCATAAAACATTTAGTACAAAAAGGGTTTAATGTAGTTTGGAAGGTAGTTGGTGATGGGCCAGAATTAGAACAAATACAATTTCATATTCATACATTAGGTATAGAAAAAAATGTTCAGCTATTAGGCAAACGCACACACGATGAAGTGAACGAAACATTAAACAGTGCCAATGCTCTTATACTTACAAGTTATTCTGAAGGCATACCTAATGTTGTTTTAGAAGCTATGAGTAAGGAAATTCCAGTGGTAACAACCAATTGTGGCGGTGTTAGTGAAGTAATTGAAAATGGCAAAGATGGTTTTATTGTTGATTTGTATGCACACGAAGCAATGGCCGAAAAAATTGCAATACTTATACAAAATGAAACTTTAGCAAAACAAATAGGTAAAGCTGCAAGACAAAAAATAATAGAAAAATTTTCAATAGAAAATCAAGCAAAAACATTTTATAAATTTTATTCATCTGTTGTATAGTGCCTTTTCAATTTATTAAATACACACAACCTGCATGGTACTTTAATATTTTACCAAAAGCTAAGGGAATTATTCCTACGGCAATATATCATCCTCAAAAATTACCATTGCCTAATAACCTACAATTGAGTGCTGATAAGGTTTTTGAAACATTGGAAGCTCAATATGCAGATATTGGTTTCAGAGCATGGCATAATGGTTTTTTGTTGCAAGGGAACAAAAATATTGTTGAAGAAATTTATACTACATCAAAAATTTCTTTGGCAGATGAGTATAAATTTTTAAATAAATATTGGGGAAATAAATGGGCATTATTTGCATTAATTGTTCGGTTGTTTTCATTTAAAAATCCTGTTAAAGAAATTGCTGCATTCAATAAAAGCAAAAAAATAAAACAAACAGATTTATATAATGAATTGTATGATTGGAGTGCATATAATCATTTTCAATCAAACTTAATTCAGGCACAACCTTTTGTTACAGTTATTATTCCAACATTAAACCGATATGAATATTTAAAAGATGTGTTGGAAGATTTAGAAAAACAATCTTACAAAAATTTTGAAGTAACAATTGTAGATCAAAGTGAAAATTTTAATGCGAAATTTTATGAAGGATATAATTTAAAATTAAATATCATTCATCAGCAGGCAAAAGAATTATGGACAGCAAGAAACAGAGCAGTTAAAGAAAGCAAAGCAACGTACTTATTGTTTTATGATGACGATTCAAGAATTGATGAGCATTGGATTGAACATCATTTAAAATGTATAGATTTTTTTGAATGTGATATTTCTGCTGGTGTTTCTATTTCAACCATTGGAGGAAAAGTTTCAAAAAGTTATAATCATTTTCGTTGGGCAGATCAGTTTGATAGTGGTAATGCAATGGTAAAACGTTCTGTGTTTGAACAAATTGGTTTGTTTGATTTACAATTTAATAAACAAAGCATGGGCGATAGTGAGTTTGGAATGCGTGCCTATATAAATGGGTTTAAAAGTATTTCAAATCCTTATGCTAAAAGGTTGCATCTTAAAGCAAATGCAGGCGGGCTGCGAGAAATAGGGCATTGGGATGGCTTCAGGCCTAAAAAATTATTTGCACCTAAACCTTTGCCAAGTGTTATTTATTTGTATAAAAAATATCATTCAAAAGAATATTATCGTAATGCAGTTTATTTAGGAATTCTTCTTTCTAACACTTCTTATAAAAATAAACGCAGCGGAAAAATGTTATTAAAAAGTGTTGCAATAACTATTATAAAACTTCCTTTACTTGCAATACAATTTAGAAAAAGTTTAAACAAAGCAAATGCAATGCTTAAACAAGGAAGTAAAATTGAATGGCTTTCATAAAACAAAAATTTAAAATTCCGGCTTATAAATGGTTATACATTAAGTATGCTGTTGCATTAATAATTGGCATTGTAACAGGTTATAAATTAATTCCTGCTAGTGCACAAACAGTAATAACCGGAGCCATATTAGCATATTGCATATTTGTAGGTTTGCGTGAACAGTTTGATAAATTGTTTGCAATATTACCCATTGCTTGCTATCATGAAGCTTATATGCGAGGTTTTGTAAGAACCTTTCCTTACCTCGCTTTGCAATATTGTTTTATGATTATATTCGGCTTTCTTATTCTAAAACATATTGGAGTGAGAAAACCGCATACTAAGTCGTTTATTTTTATGTTGATATTTGGTGTTATTGAAATATTAAACGGCTTATCACCCAACGATCCTATTTTACTTAAACCTATTTTAACGCAAAGTCTTTGTTTGGTAGTTGTAATTATTTGGGCATCATTCAATAAATTATCTCCTATACTAATTCATAGAATGCTTACTTATATAAAAATTGCGGGTGTTTATTTAACCGGAATTGTGTTAGTAGCACATATACAAGGTGGTATAGAATATAATACAGAAAGCAATTTTGGAAGTAGTAATGGGTTAGCTCCTGTGCAATTAAGTGGCTATTTAGGCTTTGCATCTTTATTATTTATTTTTTCTTTTTTAAACCCGCAAGAAGCAAAGTATAAAACATTAAATATTAGTTTATTTATTTTAGTATCATCTGTAATGATTCTTACTTTCTCTCGTGGAGGCTTATATTTTGTAGGCATTGTAATGGCTGCATATATTTATTTTAACAGAGCTAACTTAAAAAGTTATGCAAGAATTATTTTTTTAATTCCAATAGGTGTAATGGTTTATTACATTGTTGTTGGACAAACAGGCGGTGCAATTGTAAAAAGATATGAGAAGAAAGGATCTTCCAATAGAGATGTATTGGTTGAAATAGCTTTTAAATTATTTTTAGATGAGCCCATAACCGGTGTAGGTACCAGCAACTTTGATACAGAAATTGTAAAGCGTAAATATTTTTCTCAAATATCTACTGCACACAACGAATTTGTTAGAGCCATTGCAGAGCATGGAATATTTGGAATGATTACTTATTGGGGATTTTTTATTGCTTTATTTATAGATATATTTAAACGAAGAGGTCCGCCCAAAGAGTTTTCAACTTATTTTCTTTTACTATTTTGTTTAATAATAGTGCACAACGGGTTAAAAATTTCTATACAACCTTTATTAATTATTCTGGCAATAGCCAATCCTACTTTAAATACGGCAACTCAAAAAATATTTTCAACCAATCGCATTGCAAACAATAATAACAAAAACAAACTCAGAACAGCTTAATGCTGTTGTTGATTGTTACATTAATTGTTTTCCCAATTCATTAACCGTAAAATTGGGCAAAGCATATATTAAAAAAACTTTACAATGGTTTTTGGCAAACGATAAACGTTTTTTATTTCATGTTGAAGTAGATAATAAAGTAGTTGGATATTGCGGAGGCTTTGTGCCACAACGCATTGGCGATGGTAGTGCAAGCGGAATGTTTCAGTTTGCATTTAATGAAGCTGTAAAAGGAATTATAAAAAAGCCTTGGCTTGTGTTTAATGAAGAAGTAAGAAAAATGTATCCCTTTTTATGGAGAAATATTAAAAGAAAAATTTTTAGAAATGCTAATGCAACAACTGTTATTAATAAATCTACACCTGTAAATTTTCAACCTAATATAGGGCTGGTAGTAATTGGCGTTCGCACTGCTTACAGAGGTAAAAAAATATTTGAACTTTTAATGCAACATTTTGATGAGAAAGCAACGCAATACAAATGCAATGCTGCAAAACTTAGTGTTAAACAAAATAATACAAGAGCCATTAATGCGTATAAAAAATTTAATTGGCATATAGTTGAAGAATTAGGAAACACTTATATAATGCAAAAAGATTATTTGTAATGAGTAAACCTAATTTGCTTATTGTTGGTTTATTTTTAAATGAAAAAAATAAGCATCTTATTATGCGTACTGCTGCTGACCAATTGGCAGAGCTTTTTCAAAAACACCAATACAGCATTATAAAAACTTCTTATTATCCTCATAAAATAAAAAGATTTTTAGATACATTTTTTACTATTCTCTCAAAAAAAAATAAATACAAAATTGCTATTGTGCCTTTGTACGGTGGTACTGCAAGCCTTTTGTGGGCAACGGTTTCAGTATATTTATTAAAATTAATAAACAAACAAACTGTTTTAATTATTCATGGTGGTTCTATTCCTGAAAGAATGAAAACAAAACCAAATGGTTACTTGCGTGTAATTAAAAAATCAGATAAAGTAATTTGCCCTTCTAACTTTATTATTCATCATTTAAAACAATACGGCGTTAATGCTTTATTGATTGAAAATGTATTGAATTTATCTGATTATCAATTCCATCAAAAAAATGAAATTCATCCAAAACTATTCTGGATGCGAACTTTTGAAGATGCCTACAATCCTTTAATGGCTGTGCATGTTCTTTCAACACTAAAAAAAAAATATGCTAATGCAACAATGGTAATGGCAGGCAGAGATGATGGTTTATTGCATGCAACACAAACTTTAGCAAAAGAATTAAATGTAAATAACGCCATTACTTATCCGGGTTATATAACCAACAAACAAAAAAACGAATTAGCAGAACAATGCGATGTATATATATGCACCAATAAAATTGATAATGCACCGGTAACTTTTATTGAAATGTTTTGTTTGGGTTTGCCTGTTGTATCTGTTAATGTTGGTGGTATTCCTTTTTTGGTGAATGATGGAGAAAATGCTTTGTTGGTAAACTATAATGATGTAGAAACAATGACTGAAAAAATTGAATGGCTTATTCAAAATAAAAACGAAGCAAACAAATTAATAACTAACGCATTTGCAACGTCGCATAATTATGATGAAGAAATTATTATAAAAAAATGGGAGCATTTATTTGAATTGAATAGTTAATAAAGTATGACGGAAAATAACATTAAAGAAATAATTGTACAACAACTAAACGAACAAGTTAATCATATAAAAGATTGCTCAAAAGGAGTAGAGCAAAAAGTATTTATTGCCACAACAACAACTAATAAAAAATATGTTATTAAGCATCCGCAAAAAAATGAAATGATTTTTAGAGAAGTATTTGCTTGTAATATGCTAAAAAATAAAATACCTGTTCCAGAAATTATTCATTCAACCAATGAGTATGTTATTGAAAGTTATATTAACGGAAATGATTTGAATGAAATTACATTAACCGAAACAGAAGAAGAAAAAATTTATACTCAGTTGGGCGAAATACTTGCTATTATTCACTCACATAAAACAGAAGCTTACGGAGCTATAATGCCCAATGGCAAAGGAAAGCATTCAAATCTTAAAAACTTTTCTTTGTATAATGAACATACTTTAAATAAATTAAGAAAGGCATACTTGTCTTCTGGCGAAACAAAACAGTTGCAAATTTTTTTTGAAAAAAACGAACATTATTTTAATAACACAACTTCTGTTTTATTGCATTATGATTTTATAAATTCTAATATCAGAATAAATAACAACTCTGTTTCGGGTATTATAGATTTTGGAGATTTAGCAGCAGGCTGTCCTGCATTAGATTTTGCATGGATATACATTCATCATTACAACAAAAAAGCGTTTAATTATATTTTGAAAGGATATGCTAAAGAAGTTGATATAAATGAAATAAAATTTTTTGCAGCATGTAATTTAGTTTGGTTTATTACTTATGAAAAAACAAAAAATGCAGCTCTGCAAAAATTAAATATGCTTAACAATATTGTAGGCTTTAAATCTTCTTTCAAATTATTTGGTAAATGGTAATATTGCTTACTCTGTAAAAAAAATATAATGCAGTTATCTATTTTAATACGAAATCTTAATCAAGCAAACGAATTAGAAATTTGTTTAAAATCGTTAAAACATCAAGTAACAGATTTTAATTATGAAATAGTTGTAGTAGATAATGAAAGTAACGATAACTCGGTAGCTATAGCAAAACAGTATGGATGCAAGGTTATAAACCTTCCAAGAAAAGAATTTACTTACGGTAAAGCATTAAATATTGGCATAGCAAATTGTTTGGGAGAATTTGTTTTAAACCTTAGTTCTCATGTAACCTTACTTAGCCAAAACTTTTTGCAACAAATACCAAAATTATTTTCAAACGAAAAAATAGTAGGCTTAAAATTTGCAAATGTTGCTAACAGCAATATTACACACAAAGCTTTTGTAAAAGGAGAAACTTTGGTAAACTGGCAAACCGAACGTGGTAGTATCAATAATATTTGGTTGCATGGAATTGTAAATAATTGTTCGGCAATAAGAAAAACAATGTGGCAAGAAATTTCTTTTAATGAAAAACTTTTTTATTCAGAAGATAAAGTATGGTCGTATCAAGTATTAAAAACAGGTTATAGTTTAAAAATAAATATCCCTTTATTTTATCAGTATAACAAAGCTATGACAAGGCAACAGTTAATTAGTAAAAGAGCAATGGAAGAAGCAGCACATATATTGTTTACAAAAAATAACGGCAGAAATTATTCTACTAATTTAAAATTAAAAATAAAATACACACTTAAACAAATACGCAGTTCTTATTTACGAATTTCGGCTTATTGGCAGGTTCAAAAAATTGTAAAAAGTGTTTTAAAAAAAGAATTCAATAATTTTAGTATAGATGAACATAAATAGCAAATGCCCATTGGTAAGTGTAATTATTTGCACCTATAATCATGCAAAATATTTACCTGAAACTATTAACAGCATTTTATATCAAGATTACCCTTCAATAGAAATTGTTGTTGTAGATGATGGTTCTACAGATAATACTGCCGAAGTAATAAAACTATTTCCGGATGTAAAATATCATTACAAACAAAACGAAGGGTTGGCAAAAGGAAGAAATACCGGAATTAATTTATGTAAAGGAGATTACGTTTTATTTTTAGATGCAGACGATTGGTTATTGCCCGGTGCCATTAGAATAAATGCTCAGTTCTTAAATGAAAATACAAAACTTGCTTTTGTTTCGGGTGGGCATATAAGTGTTGATGAACAAAATAATATTAAAAGTATTTATAAAGTAAAAGTTCCCGAAAATCATTTTAAAAAATTACTTGAATTTAATTATATAGGAATGCACGCAACTGTTATGTACAGAAAGTGGGCATTAGAATTTTATCCTTTTGATGGCAATTTAAGTGGGTGCGATGATTATGATTCATATTTAGGAGTAGCTGCACATTATCCCGTTATGCACCACACACAGTTGTTGGCTGCTTACAGAAGACACGATACCAATATGAGCAGCAATTCTGGTTACATGATTAATACAGTACTGAATATATTACATAAACATGCAGAAAAAATTTCAGAACAAGAATTAATTGCAACAGCAAAAGCCGGAATTGAAAACTGGAAAAATTATTATGTAAGCAAAGAATGGAAAATATTATTAAATACCGGTTTGTTTGAATTGGGCACTAAAATAAAAGCACTAAAATTTATACATCAATATAATACTGAATTAGTAAAAAGTTATTTATACGGTAGTTATAGAAAAAGAAGAATTAAAATAGCGATAAGAAAAATTTTATCTTCTTTCTTTAAAATAAAAGATCAAAACAAAAAATTAACTACACAAACCCCTGCTGCGGTGTATACTTTATTATATCATAGAATTGCTACAGAAAAATGCGACCCATGGAGTTTATGTGTATCTCCCGAAAATTTTGAAGAGCAATTAAAATGGTTAAAAGAAAATAAAAAAGTAATTTCTTTAAATGAATTTGAAGCAATAATGCAAAACGGGTTATTGCCTCAAAACAAAGCACTACTCACGTTTGATGATGGTTATGCCGATTGTTTTAAAATAGCAAAACCTTTGTTAGAGAAATATAATTTACCTGCTATTTTTTTCTTGACTACTCAAAACATGGAAGAAGAAAGCCATAATAATTATCATTATTGGGATGTTTTGCAAAAAATATTTCTTGAAGCAAAAAACTTACCATCTATATTAACTATTAAATTATTTAATGGAACGCTTTCTATTCCTATAAATGAAAATGAAAAAGCTCAACCAAGCGAAGAAACAATAAGTTGGAAAGTAAAAAATAAAATGCCATTTAACAGCCGTACAAATGAGTTTTTTAAACTATCACTTTTTATTGGCAACCTAAAACCAAACGATATTAATAATGTAATTCAGCAATTACTTAAACAAGCCAATCAAACAGTTCAAAATTTGCTTCTCCCCGAAATTGCTGATAAAAATATTGTTCAACAATTGCAACAACAAAATTTAATTAATGTTGGTGTGCACATGGTTTCGCATCCGTTACTACCTGTTTTGTCTTCTGATGAACAGGTTAATGAAATTCGTTCATGCAAACAAACACTTGAAAAAATTACAGGGGAAAAAATTATTGCTTTCGCATATCCTGATGGTAATTATGAAACAGAAACATTACCTCAAATAAAAAACTCAGGATTAAAATTTGCTTTTACAACAGCAAAGCAAGCAATAACTATTCAATCAAAACCATTACAGTTAGGCAGGTATTATGTGTATAACGATAACTTTAATAAAATAAAAACTTTGTTGCAGCAATCTGAATAAAAAACTTTTTTTAAACTTTACAAATTATAATACTTATAAATGTCAAAAATAAAATTTGCAATAATTGGTTGCGGAAGAATTGCACAACGCCATGCAGAACATATAAATAAATTTGGAGAATTAATTGCCGTTTGTGATGTAGTTGAAGAAAAAGCAAAAGCATTGGCAGAAAAATACAATGCTAAACATTATTTGTTGGTGAATGATTTATTGGCAAACGAAAAATTAGTTGATGTTGTTTCTATTTGCACGCCCAACGGTTTACATGCACAACATGCAATTGCTACATTAAAAGCAGGCTTTCATGCTTTGGTTGAAAAACCAATGGCA
>Ga0116193_1004137_pt1 | contig 10175 bp, 6 predicted proteins | sample AD_UKC115_MetaG_FD_89892 | JGI IMG/M metagenome (GOLD analysis project Ga0116193, IMG submission 89892) | Active sludge microbial communities of municipal wastewater-treating anaerobic digesters from Hong Kong - AD_UKC115_MetaG | ecosystem: Engineered > Bioreactor > Anaerobic > Digestate | place...
ATTACTAGTCTTGATAATCTCCACGAACTGTTTTTTTTCTTCCTCACTGTAAGAATCCAGCAGCAAATTCGAGAAACCTACGATAGCATTCAGAGGAGTACGAATCTCGTGACTCATGTTAGCGAGAAAAGCAGATTTCAGTCTGTCAGCTTTTTGCGCTTCCATTTTTTCATGCTGAAGATTATGCTGTATTTCCATAAGTTCTGAAATATCCATTCCCAATCCCAGATAATTGATGATTTTCCCATCCTTATCCTTAACGGCTTTTCCGTCAATGCTATAGTAAGCTGATGAGTCTTTTCCAAAAGCTTTGAAATACCTTGCCCTTATATTGAAAGAATCAATGCTACGTTTATCCATCCGCATAATAAGTTCCTTCACAGCATCCTTGTCTTCTTCATCAACAAATTCCAGATATTTTTCCATAGTCAACGAACTTGACTTGTTTTCCTTTTCGTAGAAAGATTTAATCAAATGATCATTGGGATTATATGTCCAGGTAATTACTCCGCTTGCTTTCAAAATATATTTCATGCGTTCTGCATAATCATCAACCTTTTTGCGTAGCATTTCCTGCTCGGTAAGATCGGAATTGTTCATGATAATGCTTATAAGATTATTCTCCGAATCATATACAGGTGATATATAAGTTTCAATATATCGGTTGCCCGATATACTTATGTACTGCTTATATTCATCATCCGATCCAAGTTTGCAATTCATGATAAAATGATCATTGTGCAAATTATCTTTATCTATATAATGCTTAAATTCACTGTATTTGAAAAGATTAGGTTTTACAGCCAAAAAAGCCATTTTGTCTTTAATTCCAAATATTTTGCAAGCGGCATCATTCATTCTCACCAGATTACCCTCCGCATCAAAATACTGAATACCTACCGAATTATGATTGAAGATTATTTCATGGTCATTCAGCAATTCTTTTATCTTCTTTTCATTAACAATCCGAGCACTTACATCCTTGTGGGTACCAATCACCCTTGCTTTTCCATCGTTATCATACACACAATGGATTTCCTTTTCAATATAGCGCCAGTTTTTCTTTCCTGAATGATCCATCCTCACAACAATAGGACTCTGAGGCGGATTTCCGGTCGATGCCATCCGAATGGCGTTCGTGAACACATTCAAATCATCCGGATGAAACAGTTTGATTTCATCACGATAAGAGCGCCCTTCCGGCGGAAAATAATTACAGAATACATTATAGAACTTTTTTTTCTCCACATCATATCCCCAAATGCCGATATCACCCGCATGAAGTGACAAGGACAAACTCCTTCTATCATGTTCCAGTTCTTCCTTAGCCTTCTTTACACGCAAATGCAACAAGAGAGAGAACATGGAAAATCCTAAAATCAAACACACGAACACACCCAGGCTCACATAGAAAATATGTAGATAATATTCAGCTCGGTCAGGCTTCAACCATTTTTTCGCAAGTTTGTCATAGGTTCCGTCTTTCTTTAAGTCATATACAATGAAATCAATCTTTGTCTGCAATTTCTCAATCGGACTTGCCATACAGAATTTTTCCGGAGGAAGGCCCACATCCGAACTTTTAAGTCCGTCGGTATGTTGAACAATGTAGTTCGCAATATCAAGATTACAAAATACCAAATCACATTTATGTTGTTTCAAAAGTTCCGAACTTTGCGCTAACTTGCCGATAGGATAGATTTTCAAATTATGCCGGGAATTACGCAATAAAGTTTCAGAGAAAGAATTTGCTTCAACACCTACCGTTTTTCCTTCAATCTGCTCGAAGCTTGTGATAGGAGTATCCCCATCCCGATACAGCACACCTTTGAAAGCATAATTATAGATAGTCCCAAAATGCAGAAATTTAGCCCTATCATCAGTATAAGTCATTTCCAGTCCCAGATCTGCCTTTCCACTTTTCAGTTTTTGTAGAAACTCCTGGCGAGTCATGAGTTGAATGGTATAATCCTTATTCATTCGTTTCATGATTTCTTTGACAAGATCAATGCAAAACCCTTGCGGCTCACCATTTTCGCCAAGCATTTCATAGGGTGGATAATATAAATCCCCCACAATACGTATAGTCTCAGGAATTGCGAGTTGTTTCCCACCACTCGCACATAGATGAAAGCAAAAGAAAAGAAAAAAGATAAGTACTCCCAGAACTCTAGCCCGTTTTCTCATACCACTAAATTCAATGTATTAGATTTCGAAAATAAGTATTTTTCACTTTACTTGCTCATTTTAATAACATTTTTTAAGTATGGCATACATAAGTATGTTTTTTATGCACACTATTAAAATTTAATTCCTACTTTTGCTAAAAAGAAAGCATTATGATTCGAAAAGTTACACCTGATGACATCAAAGCCATTACCGAAATATACAACGGATATATTCTGGACAGTACCGCTACGTTCGAAACGGAAATCCTCACGGAAGATGAAATGAAGAAAAGGGTAGAAGATATCTCTCTTGATTTTCCATATTACGTAGATGTAGAAAATAACGGCGAGATTGCCGGCTATTGCTATGCCCACCTGTGGAAGGTGCGTTCAGCCTATCGCTTTACATTGGAAACCACGGTATATCTCTCACCGAAATATTTCCGCAGGGGAATCGGACGTCTCCTCATGGAAAAGCTCATCAGCGAATGCCGTGAAAGAGGTTACCATGCACTGATAGCCTGTATCACAGCCGGCAACGAAGCAAGCTACATTCTTCACGAAAGACTCGGTTTCCACCGTGTTTCGGATTTTCAGGAAGTTGGCATGAAATTCGGCCGTAGGCTAGGAGTTTCGGATTATGAATTGATATTGTGATATACCCTCCGTGCATTTGCCGAATAAAGCTCATGAAGCACGTCTTCCGGAAGATTCAAGCCCCGGCATCGGCAATTCATCTCCTCACAGGAAAAAGAATCCGCTGTGGCAAGAAAAGTCCAGTCGTTCACTAGAGAAGTTTCCAGCTTTTCAAGATTATTATAAGCATCCGTACCATAAATGAGACGATCGGCATAATTCAGGAAGAAATTTCTCACGCCCTCATAGTCATCAGAGCTCTGCAATTCCAAATGTCCCAGACGGGATGATGTATCGGCAAAGAAATTAGGGTAAAGGTCAAAACGCTTTGCAAGTTCCTTGTAATTCCATTCCAGACTTCCCAGATGCGCACCAACAAAAGTGAGATTGGGATACCGCTGCAAAACTTTGTCACGCGCTTCTATCTGTTTCTCGTAAGAAGGAATCTCAGGATGCATGAAAGCATGAAATTCAGGATGTTGTTCAAAATAACGACGATTCCTTTCCGAAGTCATCTTATCCAGCGGAAGCCAGCAATTACGAGGTTCTCCCAAATGGGCCAGCACTGGAATACCCTCATCGACCAAGAAGCTGAACAGAGGATCAAAGCATTCATCATCTACCATTAGAAAAGTGCCGTCGGGCTTGCGCACCTCCATGCCGATATTCTTCCACAACTTCACGCCCAAGGCACCTTGTTCCATGGAGTGTAAAATGCGTGCCTTCACCCGCTCCATCCATCCGTATTCATGCCAACCAGCCATAGGAAAGGTACAGATGTAGCGGAACATCCCCGGATATTCGCGCATATATTCCAAAGCCACACGTTCCTGTTCATCAACGGGAGGAAACACATCATGCACATCCGTGTTGATATTAATGTAATCAACGTTATATTTGCGTGCCACATCGGCATACACTGCCTCCTTAAATGTTGAATGGAAATGCGCATCCGTTTTAGGGAAATGTTCCAGATCCTTCATTCGTTTGATTTTTTAGGGAATAGCATCTTATAGACATTTGTCTGTTTGGTTTCGAAGCCCACTGACTGATAAAGTGCATTCGCCGCTACACGAGAGGGGCGGGAGGTGAGCATCAGTATGCCACCATCATTTTTTTCTTTCACGAAACCGATGGCATGCTCCACAAGCATCCGTCCCAAACTGCGCCCTCGGTAACAAGTGTCCACCACGACATCCTCAATCCAATACTTCGGCCCTGTAGGGGTGCGATAGGAACCCAAAGTGAGCATTCCTGCAACAACTTCGTCCACATAAACAAAAAACAAATGACTGCCTTCAGATACCAAGATGGCTTCGAGATCATCCTCATCAAAAGATGTTTGTTCGGAAAGCTGTTGAAGCAGTTCCTTGATCCTTTGCACATTTTCGGATGTACATTGCGATATTTCGGTTATTCTTATAATTTCCATCATTCGCAAAAGTAGGCATTATTTTCTATCAGGACAATTTTCCTCTTCTTTATTTTATTCTCTTGAATACTCACATAGATTATTTACCAAAGCTCTTCCAATATGCTTTCATCAAAGTATGACTTATCTGGAAAACTGGGGTAGCAGTGCAAAGCGTATCATGGATGCCTGCCAAGTACAAGGTGTGGAAATGCAGCCGGATTGATGAACGGCTTTATCCTAATCAGCCGAAGCCTCTGAAACGGCAGAAAAAAATGTATTTTATGCTTCCATGCTTCCACTAAGCATGTATATCACTGTAAATTAGTTTATTAAGTGTGTAGGCATCGGTGTAAGTATGATGTAACCATGGAAGTATGGTTACATCGCCTAAACGTAATTTTTCCGGTTTATTGGCATCCATCAATGTTTTGATATAACCCGAAAATCCTTTCGACTATACGCGAAAAAGAATTCGGGTTAAGTCGTATTTGTTTTTGGCTTATACCGAATGATTGCTCTTTCCTTGTTTCTTTGTAGGATAAAAATGTGTGGAAGTAAAAAATTTATACTTCCACACATGCTTCCACATATAAAACATTCATTTACAACAGGCTATAGGTTAGTGGAAGCATGGAAGCATAAAATACGTTTTTTTTCTCGTTGTGATTCTTTACGATTATAGATTTTCCACCTAGAAAGTCCAGTCGTTCACTTAGAGAACTTTCCTGCTATTCAAGATTATATAGCTCCGTACCATAAATGAGACATACGAAAGGGGAGAGATTTCACGAAACCGATGTCATGCTCCACAAGCATATTCGCAAAAGTAGGCATTATTTTCTATCAGGACAATTATTTATATTCTTTTTAGGAAGGACCTATAATTATAAACACATATATTTTACTCCATTCTTTTAGTAATTTATTTGCAATTCTCAATAATTATCGCTTATATTGCAGTTCAGAAAGAATGGTTTCCTATGAAAAACAGATTTAACGAAATAGTTAGGTACGTAAAACAAATCCGTTTTCTCTTTTTAGGATTAGTTCTATGTATATTATCATGTAGCCAAGAAAACGAAGTACAATCTAAAGTACCTACAGTTAATTTACAAGATGCTCGAAATATAACTTTCGAAAAAGCTGAGTTGCAATGTATTGTCTATCAACAATCAGGAAAAATAGATACTTGCTATTATGTTGTTGGCACGTCTCCTTTACTTGAAAGCAATGTTAAAAAGATAGGAGCTACTGTGACTAAAGCCGTTGCTAAAATAGTTCTTACATCTTTGGAACCTAACACTACTTACTATTATAAATTAACAGTATCCAACGGATATAGCTCATACTCTTCTGAAATTAAAAAATTTACAACATCCGTATGCCAACCTCCCTTGTTCAAATATTTTGGTATTACAAGCCGTAACTGTAATCAACTACAATTTAAAATGATACTCAACGATAGCACGTACAAGCCAAAGGATCTCCAACTGAAATACTATTGGGAAAATGACTCCATCATACAAACTTTACCTGTCAAAGATACTTTGACATACACTGTTTCTTTGAATGATTTATACGTAAACACGACTTATTCCTTCATAGCCCAATATGCTAATAAACTAGGCACTTGTCAAAGTAAAAAAATTCAGATTACATTAGGAGATACCGCAATAATCAGCAAGCAAGGAAATCTTGGAAAAATGATAACCGAAAGACAAAAATACACTCTGAAAAAGTTGAAAATAAAAGGCATTATAAATCAAAGTGATTTAAATCTCTTGCGTGATATGTCGGGAATTTCCGTTGAAGGAAATAACACACAAGGGAAACTTGAAACTTTGGATTTATCTAATGCTTTATATGACGGCCAAATTTACAAAGATCTAGTTAATTACTTTTTTTTTCCAAAAAAACTAACATGGGGAACCACTTCTTTGAAAAAACTAATTATGCCAGACAAATCACAAGCTTGCAATAATGAATCATTATCCGACAGTCATCTGGAGTGTATAGAAACCACTTACAGCTGTACTTCGTATAAAAGTATTGACGGAGTTCTTTTCACGAGAGAAGATAACAAACTTATAGCTTATCCCCCTTACAAAGTAGCTGATGAATATACAGTACCTGCCGGAACCAGAATTATCAGCTATATGGCTTTCTATGGAGCTTGCAAAATGAAATCCATTTCATTTCCTGCCTCGCTTGCTTCTATTGAATGCGAAGCTTTCATGAATTACCATCGTGAAAGTACTTCAGCAGGCAGACTGGTCATACCTGAAACCGTTTCTTATATGTGTGAAGCTATTTGCATGAACGGTGAATTCAAGGACGTGAAAGTTCTTGCACGTGTACAGACTTTGGGAACATCATACTTTCAGAACTGTCTCCAATTAGAATCTGTCACCCTAGGAAGTTACATTAATTTCATCCAAGCCGACTCCTTTGATAACTGTCCGTCACTGAAAGAGATTCACTGCCTCAGCTCTACGCCCCCCGAATTTGATAACGACAATAATAAACAGTTCTCGAAAACCGATAAATCATCTTGTGTGATTTATGTTCCAAAAGGAAGTAAAGCCACATATAGTTCAGCAAAGATTTGGAGTACTTTCACGCATATAGTAGAAGAATGATAATAAAGAAATTATTTTACATAATAGCCGTCCTAATTCAATTTACAAGTTGTGCCAAAGATGTTTTCCAACCTCTTGGCCCACCGGAAATCATCTTGGATAATGCCACAGATGTTACCTTTGATTCGGCATCGTTGACAGGTATGATAACTGCCAATAATAACGAAACATCATCCTATTATCTGATTCTTTCTAAAGAGCCTACTTGCAAAATCATCTTCAAAAGAATCAATGTTATACCATCTGCCGGAACATTCAAAATATCTTTGACATCCCTAACTCCGCAAACTACATACTACTGCACATTAACAGCATACAGCGGATACAGTTCCGTCTCCAGCCCCATCAAGCAATTTACCACAAGCAAGTACACAGCACCTTCATTTACTAACACGGCTTTGGTATGCAATGAAAACAAACAGGTCCGCTTTGAATTATTTTTCAACCAAGGAACGTTAGACCCCGATACCATGATCTTGAGATACAAATCGTTGAACAGTAAAGATACAATCATGCAATCCATTCCAAAGACAATCTCTGGAACCCGTTACTCCATTCCATTAACTGACCTTCAGCCGGATTCTACTTATATTTTTTCAGTTTTATGTCGCAATAGGAAAGGAGAATATGGATGTGTCCAACTTAATGTCAACACCAACGACTATCTTCATATAAACGGATATTTTATCATTCAATCCAATCCCGGAGATATCGACAAACTCATTCCATCGGATGAAAAATATAAAATAACAAGTCTAAAAGTTAACGGTCCCTTTAATAGCACAGATTTGATTTTCATCAGAGCCATGGGAGGTATAGGAAACGATAAACAAAAAAACGTTTACACGGATGGTCGATTGGAAATGCTCGATTTATCCGATGCAAATACTGAAAGAGGAGGAGATACCGCATATTACAACGGAAGCGAACAAGATAAAATCAACAATACAGGTGACATCCCTGCTTTTTTTATGAGAGGAACTACAAGTATAAAAAAGATTGTTATACCCAATATAATGAATGGCGTTGGTTACGGTGCCTTCTCCGATTGTAATTTAGAAGATATAGAAACCGGTGAAAACAGCAACCAATACAGCATCGATGGAATTCTATACAATTTTGGCTACTTAGAAGTTTTTCCACCTAAAAAATCTTGTGATATCTATCGTATTCCGGAAAAGATTGATTATATAAATAGATATGCTTTTAAAGATGTATGTAAAGTGAAGGAAATCATTCTCCACGAAAGAATATCCGGCCTAGGTGAAAGAGCCTTCTATGGCCACAAGTGTATGGAGACCTCATCCGGCAAGCTCACCATACCCTATAACGTTACAATGCTTCAACAATATGCATTCGAGAATTCCGGATTTAAAAGAATCGATATTAACGCTTATATATACAAACTCAACAAAGGCCTCTTCTATGATTGCGCCAATTTGGAATACGTCAAAATAGGAGGATTTATTTCTGATATTGACGAAAATGTATTCAGTAATTGTCCCAAACTGAAAGAAATCCATTGTGTTCCTTTCAACCCGCCAACTATAAGTAACATATCCGGCACACAATTCAACGCTACCGACAAAAAGACCTGCACCATCTATGTTCCTAAAGGAAGTCTTTCCCTCTACAAGGCAGCCGCCATTTGGAAAGAATTTTCGAATATTGTGGAAGAATAAGTCCCTTTTATGACACGAAATTCAACTATCACAACAAGACTTATTCTATTGCTACATTACTTTTATCTACTGTAGTAAGATCAATGGTTTTTTCAATCATAATAATACTTTCCTGTTCTATATAATAAATCTCACTCTCAGGCTTGTTATATACTTCTTTTTCCATATATTCTATATCGCAACTCTCTGACAATTTTTTTTCACTAACTTTCGTCTTTTTAAGTTTATGCATGGTTTTCTTTTTCATGAAGTTATAAATCAAACGAGAAAGAAAAAGACGATTAAAAACATTTATTATAAAATATATTCTAACCTTCCCTTTAAATGTCTCGAACTATTAATCACGTAAAATTAAATGATTAAAAATATATTGTCAAGTCCATAATAGTCCATAAATGCATTTTGTTCTTTTACGTAACTCTCACGTAATAAAAGTTTGTGTAAATCCTGCTTTTCTCCTTTCAATATTTATAATTCTGGGAAAGGTTCCCGTTCAATGATATGGCAGTGGCCGGAATAGGAAAGACCGTAGTATAGCCGTTGCTTTCTCCATCGAGTTGCGGACGCTGATCGTAGGCGGAGGTGAAGCGACCGAAGCGGATGAGATCCTGACGACGCCAACCTTCCCACATCAGTTCCAGAAGGCGTTCGTCGAGAAGGGTGGTTAGAGTGGCTTTCCTTGCCGGCATTCCTGCGCGGGCGCGGACTTCGGTCAATTCAGAAGTGCCGTCGGCTCCGTTACGGACTTTGGCTTCGCTCTTCATTAAAAGCACGTCGGCATAACGAAAGAGTACGATGTCATTGTTCTGCAGTTGGCCGTCACTATAGGCGGTGCGGTCTATTTCGTATTTGCTCATACGGGCTCCTGCAGTCTTTTCATAAGCGGAACCGGTGAGGTCCAGTTTTACTTCCAAGGGCATGTACACCAATGGCTTGCCGTTGTCCAGATTCACAATTTTTCCATCTACGCGCAAGGTGTCGCTGTAGAAATTGATAGCGTAGCGTTTGTCTATGCTGTCGGTGCCGTAGGCATAAGTCTTCACGGTGGAGAGGGTGGCGCAAGTACCGTTTTCTGAGTCCATACCAATAGCGGAACCGTGGTTGTAGTGACGGGAACGGAAGAGGTTTTTGAATACGTTAAGATAGAGTGTTTTATCCATCGGGATGGTGAAGATATTTTCCTTGGAGCTCTCATTGAGCACTGCGAAGTTCTTCGCATAGTCGCTTTCGAGAGAATAGCCTTCGGCCGTAATTTTGTCGCAATAGGCAACGACGGTTTCCCAGGCATTCTTCTGCTTTCCGTCCACGGTGAAATAGATGTTTTTTCCATCCGGGCGGGTAGAATCCGTCCAGTTGTCATCGGTAAAGACTTCGGCATTCAAGGCCAGTTTGGCAAGGAGAAAGTAGGCAACGGGGCGCGTCATGCGACCGTAATAGCTGCCTTCGTAGTTGCTGCGCTCGTCGGCTAAGAGAGGTGCCACAGCTTGCAGTTCACTGAAAGCATACTTGAATACTTCGCTGCGAGTGCTCTGCTTCACGTTTTCGAGAGCTTCTTCATCCGATACCACAAGGGGCACGCGCCCGAACATATCCGTCAGATAATAATAGTACATCGCCCGGATGGCACGTACTTCGG
>Ga0116193_1004140_pt1 | contig 10168 bp, 3 predicted proteins | sample AD_UKC115_MetaG_FD_89892 | JGI IMG/M metagenome (GOLD analysis project Ga0116193, IMG submission 89892) | Active sludge microbial communities of municipal wastewater-treating anaerobic digesters from Hong Kong - AD_UKC115_MetaG | ecosystem: Engineered > Bioreactor > Anaerobic > Digestate | place...
ATTGATGGCGTACCGATGAATAACACGTTGAACAACATTACCCAGATTGGTAATGGTAACCTGGCCGACTACGGAAATGCGATTTCCGACCTCAGCGCCGAAAACATCGAAAGTGTTTCTGTGCTGAAAGGTCCCAGCGCCGCTGCGTTATACGGTTCCCGGGCAGGGAACGGCGTGGTGCTGATTACCACCAAATCAGGAAAAAAGAGCAAAGGACTTGGCGTATCGGTCACTTCAAACACAGTGGTTGAAACTCCGTACAAATTTCTCGAAAAACACACCCGTTTTGCCAACGGACAGCGGCCATTTACCCAGGATAACCGTCCGACCAATGGCCTTCCCTATTACGAAGTTCCGGCCGGAAACTCTTACTGGGTTGGCCCGGAACTCAACAAAGGCATGATGGCCTACCAGTGGCCCTATTTTAACGCCGCCGGAGAGATTGAAGCCCGGTCGCTGGTTTCTCATCCCGATAATTACAAGGATTTTTTCCGGACTGGTGTAACCTCAACAAATGGTTTCGCCCTGACCGATGCCAACGAAAAACTCAATTACCGGGTCTCGTATGAAAACATGCTCAACAGAGGAATTATTCCCAACAGCGACTTGCACAAAAACAGCATCGGGGTTAATTCGGAATATAAAATTGCCAAAGGGATTGTTTTCAGTTCAAGCTTTAATTTCAACAACTCAGGTGCAGACAACCGTCCTGCAACCTCTGAACGTGGCGCCAACCCGCTGCAGGCCTTGTACAATATCAATTCCCATATTGATATTAATGACCTGAGAACCATCTGGGAACCCGGAAAGGTCGGTATTCAGCAGAACAGCCCGTACAATCTGAACCTGAAGCCCGACGGAACCTACAAAATCAGCAACCGGATTGATAACCCGTATTTCCTGGCCTACGAGGTTAACAACAGTTTCCGTCGCGACAGGGTGTATGGAAACGCCAAACTTGATATCGATCTGACGACTGATTTGTCGCTGATGTTGCGGTACAACCACGACCAGTTTAGTGAAAAGCGGGAAACCAAAATTGCCAAAAGTTACACCGGCGATGCCAATGGGGTATATGGTTTGGTAAACCTCTACCGCAGAGAGCAAAATGCCGACTTCCTTCTGGCGTATAAAAAATCACTCAAGGATTTCAATATCAATGCTTCGGCTGGTGGAAACTACATGTACCAGTATGGTGACAACAACAGCGCCCAGAGCAAACCCGGCGCCGGTTTGACGGTGCCCGGTGTTTACACGCTCGGAAATATTGCCCCGTCAAATATTCAGTACGGTTCCAGTTCATACCAAAAAGCAATTTACAGTTTGTACGGACTGGCCTCACTGGGCTGGAAAGATGCCATCTATCTCGATCTGACGGCACGTAACGACTGGTCGAGTACGCTTCCGGCCGAAAATCGTTCCTACTTCTATCCCTCTGCTTCTTTAAGCATGCTGCTGAACAACCTGTTCGAAATGGATTCAAGAATTTCACTGGCCAAATTGCGGGGAGGCTGGGCGATGGTAGGTAACGATACCGATCCGTACAAACTGCTTCCGCTGATGGGCGATGCCGGAGCCTGGGGGAATGAAATCCGCCTCACCACTTCGGGAAATATGTTACTGCCGAACTTAAAGCCGGAGATCAAAACTTCATGGGAGGTAGGTGCCGACCTGGCGTTGTTCAACAGTCGCCTCAGGTTTGAAGGTACCTACTATGCCGCTGAAAATGAAAACCAGATTCTGAATATCGGTCTTCCGCCCTCAACAGGGTATAACTCCAAACAGATCAATGCCGGTTTGATCTCCAGCAAAGGGATTGAGTTGGCGGTGGGAGGTACCCCGGTCAGCAACAATAAATGGAACTGGGATGTAAATGTAAACTTCTCGCGCAACAGAACCCGGATTGAGGAGCTGGCAGAAGGATTCACCTACATCGATTTGTGGACCGACGCAAAAGGCGGTGCCGTTACCCGGGTGGGCGACGAAATCGGCCAGATTGTTGATGCCGAAATGGTGCGTGTTGAAGACCCGAACTCTCCGTACTTTGGCTGGCCAATTCTGGATGACGAAGGCTGGAACGACGTAAAAGGGTGGCAAACCAAAATTAACGAAGGAAAACCCAACGTCATCGGAAACTTTAACCCGGACTTTACGATCGGGGTTCAAACCGGGCTTTCCTATAAAAAATGGACGCTGAATGCCAGCCTCGACTGGAGGGTGGGAGGACAGTTCGTTTCACAGACTTTCCGCTACGGCGAGTCAGACCTGCACTCCGAACGCTGGATTAACAGAACGCTGAAAGTCAACAACATGAGTGGGGCAGAAATTGCCAAATTCCTCAAAGACAATGCCGACAAATATTTGTTGCCCGGAGGTGAATTCTACGTGGTGGTAGGTGGTCCGACGGCTGCGACCGGAGGCTTCCAGCACACCGAAGGGGGCATCACCTTAAATGATGGCGTATTTATGCCCGGCGTTCAAGGATACTACGACGACAATGGTAATTTTATCATGGTTGCCGAACATTTGGGAGAAAACCTGGGTAAACAGGGCGGAACTCCGCTGATCAGATACCAGGATTTCTACGGTTGGGATTTTACCCGGACGGCAACTTTTGATGCCGACTTTATTAAATTGCGGGAAATCTCAATCTCTTATCAGCTGCCTACCATAAAATCGATCGGCTTCAAGAATGCTTCGATTTCTGTTTACAGCCGTAACCTGATCCTCTGGACAAAAGCCGGCATCGGCATCGATCCGGAAACAGCATTCCAGGCATCCAGCGGTGTTCAAAAAAGCGGGATTCAGTTTAAACAGGGAATTGAAAGGTACAACGTTACACCGTGGACCATCCCCGTTGGATTTAAATTGAATTTTAACTTTTAATGTTGAACCTTAAAATATGAAAAGAATGAAAACATTAGCTAAAATATTCCTGGTGCTTACCGTGATCGCCTTCACCTCCTGCCAGGAAAAGCTTACGGAATTTAACGTGAACCCCAATGGCGTTGACCCGTCAACCGTCAATCCGAACCTGTTAATTCCGACTATTATCACGGCTACCATGACCGAATATCTCGAAAACAATTACCAGGGAGATGTGGCCGGTGTGATGCAGTATGTGCAGAAAAGCGGCTGGGGAAACGGCCTTAACAAGCTGGATTGGAACACCGAGCGCGACTGGGCTTCCAACTACGGTGTGCTGAGAGATGCCAAACATCTTTACAATCGTGCGGTGGCCGAAAAAATGGAGTTTCATCAGGGAGTAGCAACGGTCATCAGGGCTTTTCAGTTTGCCTACATTGCCGACTCCTGGGGCGATGCGCCTTACACGGCCGCACTCAATGCCCCCAATGGCGGCCAGGAAGATCTCTTCCCGGTATTTGACACCCAGGAGAGCATTTACAAAGGAATTCTTCAGGAATTGAAAAATGCCAACACCTTACTCTCCAAACCGGTGGGCGACTACAAGGAGATCAGCCAGTCGGCCGACGTGATGTATGGCGGCAATCCGCTGAAATGGCGCAAACTGGCCAACTCGCTGGCGCTGCGTTATTATATGAGATTGTCGGAAAAACTGCCTGATTTTGCCAAAGCCGGAATCCTGGAGATTACCTCCAATCCGGCCCAGTATCCGATTTTTACCGGAATCGAAGACGATGCAACGATGTCCTACATCGGTACCACCAAAAACGACTCCTGGCCGGCCAATACCGTGCAGGATGTCAGCATGAGTGGTTTCGATCGTATTCAGCTTTGTGCCGGTTTCCGCGATGTGCTGGTGAAATACAACGACCCGCGGCTGGAAGTTTGGTTCAATAAAGCCAGAACCCAAATCAAAGTTTCCACCCAATATCCCGAAAATGATATTGTTGTGAATAATGTCCGTTACCTGCGTCCGGAATATCTGGCGGCCAAAAACATGGTCATCTACAACCCCAGCACCTGGGTGGAAGATGTAAAAGCCGGAAAAACACTGGTTGACACGGCCCGCTTTGTCGGTATGCCCATTGCCGCAAGCACGGGCGACGGATCGAGCTACAACCTCAACCCGAATCCGGTTCAGGGAGGACCCAATGTCCACAACTCAGCGCTCGACGATATTTACAAAGCTGCCAAAGGATCGCTGCTGAAAGCCCGTATGATCTCTTATGCCGAAGTCTGTTTCATCATGGCCGAAGCTTCCCGTAAAGGATGGTCGGTAGGAGGCACACAAAAAGAGTGGTACGAAAAAGGAGTCAAAGCTTCTATGGACACCTGGGGAGTTGGCAGCTCGTATGCGGCCTACATTGCCCAGCCCGGGGTTGCTTTCGATGGTTCGCTGGCCCAAATCATTACCCAGAAATGGATCGCCAACTGGACCGTTGCCCACGAAGCGTGGTGCGATTGGAGAAGAACCGGTTTCCCGGCCCTGACCATTGGTCCCAAAGGGTTACGCGATGCGATGCCCCTGCGGTTTGAATATGGCCCCAATGAAAAAGGGCGCAACAACGCCAATTACAAGGTAGCGATTGAAAGATTGGTGGAAACATCCTTTACCGCCACCGACGGCAAAGACAGCTCCTGGTCAAAATTCTGGTTGTTGCAGTAATACACTTCTTCTGAAAGGAAAATAGCTTTCAGAAAAATTGAAAAGGGTGCGGTAACTTTTGATGCAGCACCCTTTTCTTCCACTTAAAATTTTCCGTAATATTATCTCACATGAAGTTGCTCCGTGTTTTCTTCCTGTTGATGCTGTTTGGGGGACCGGTTGTTTTTTCTGCCGGAAAAAATGTCGGGGGATATGTTTTTCACGACATCAACCAAAACGGGATCAAAGATGCCGGCGAGTCCGGTGTTGGCGACGTTTGCGTGTCAAACGGCGAGGTGGTGGTCCGTTCCGGAGCCGACGGAAAATGGGCGCTGGAAGATTCCGGAAGTTCGGCGCTTTTTGTTATCAAGCCGGCTGGCTACCGGGTCCCGGTCAACCGGGAGATGATTCCGCAGCATTTTTTTCTGCTGAAAGGGGAAACCCCGGAGCACGGAATCAATTTTCCGCTCATTGCCACTGCCGAAAACAGGGAGTTCACGGCTATCTTTTTTGGCGATCCGCAAGCCCGCGGGTTAAAAGAGGTGAACTACATCAACCACGATGTGGTGGAAGAGCTGATCGGAACGGATGCCCTCTTTGGCGTTTCGCTGGGCGATATCACGGCCGACGGCCCCGCACTCTTTCAGGCAATCAACCAGGGAATTGCCCAGATCGGGATTCCGTGGTACAACACCTTCGGAAATCACGATTACGACCGGAATACTCCTGATAACAGGGGGAAAACAGCCACCTATGAGCAGGTTTACGGACCATCGACCTATGCTTTTGAATATGGCGAGGTGGCTTTTATCGATTTCAACAACATCCATTTTACCCCCGACGGACGTTACACCTCCCGCTTTTCCGAACAGCAGCTTAACTTCGTTGAAAACTATCTCGCGTGGGTTCCCGCAAGCAAACTGGTGGTTTTGATGATGCACGTGCCGGTGGTGGTGTGTGAAAACCGCGAGCGGCTGCTGGCGCTGATCAGCAACCGGAAACATACCTTTTCGGTCTCCGGGCATGCCCATGAACAGATCAACCTGTTTGTGGGGCCCGAAATGGGCTGGAAGGGAGCGGGCGAGCATCACCACCTGGTCAACGGAGCGGTGTGCGGCAGCTGGTGGTGCGGCGCACTCGACGAGGTAAACATTCCGCATGCCACCATGAACGACGGAACACCCAATGGGTATTCGGTTATCCATTTCAGCGGAAACTCCTACCGGGTCCGGTTTAAGGCCGCCCGCCGTCCCGAAAACTACCAGATGAATATTTACCTTGCCGACGATGTGATCCTTTCCGACCGGCAGTCGCGTCAGGTGCTGGTTAATGTATTTGCCGGCTCTCCACGTTCGGTGGTGGAGATGCAGCTGAGCGGGGAGGAGCAGTGGCTGAAAATGGAGCCGGCAGAAGTGCCCGATCCGGAATGTGCGCGGATGCATGACCTGAACCCGTTTCTGCAGGAAAAAGTGAACGGGAAAGTACTGGAAGAGGTGTTGGGTTACCTGATGGACAAACCCAGCATTTCGCCCCATATCTGGCGCGGGGAGCTGCCGCAAAACCTGCTGCCCGGCACCTATACCCTGAAGGTCAGAACCACTGACCAGTTTGGCCAAACCTGGACTTCTGCCAGGGTTTTCAGAGTTTCAGCTAAATTGTAAAACAAGACGATCAGCCTTAACCGGGTTGTAAAATACTATAAATCAACAAAAATCAATAGAAATGAAAAAGACAATACTTCAGCTTGCCTTGCTTTGCTTAGTATTTGCCATGGCCTCGTGTACCGCGCAAAAGCAGCGGAAAGAAGTGGCCGCCCGTCCCGATAAACCATTTTTGCAGGACTACAGCATCAAGTTTAACCGCGAAACATCCGACACGGAGCTAAAAACAGTAGCCTCCGACCGCAACGGATACATCCAGGTTTATTCGTCGAAAGGATTGCTGCGGCCGCGTGCCGGACAGTTCCTTTTTCCCGGAACCCTGGTTACCGATGTGCAGGACAAACAAACCTCTGACAAAAAAATCGCCGGAATAGGTATTTACCACGACCAGTTTGTCTATCTCGATGACAAGGCGGTGTTCAGCAATGCGTGGGCCGCCAAACTCTATTCCCGGCACACCCTGCCCAACGCCACGGTTTTTGCCGGCGGAAAAGAGTTCTCTTTCCTGATTTCGGATGGCAAAGCACTGCATTTGCTGAAAGATTCAAAAAACCTCTGGGAGGGGACGCTGTCTGGCGACGAGGTGAAGGCAATCAAATTTGACGAGCCGCAAAACCTCTTCTGGATTCAGGGAAAGCAATCGATATACACCTTTGACCCCGCAAAAAATGAACTGACCCCGGTGATCAACGATAACCAGGTGACCTGCATGGAGCTTGCCGCCGGCAAACTGGTGGTGGGAACCAGCAACGGCTACTACCTGGTCGATGCCAAAACGAAAAAGCAGATCGGCGAAATTCAGCAAAAAATGCCCTGGACCGAACTGACCACCGTGGCCGAGATTAACGGCAACATCTGGTTTGGATCGACCTGGGGAGCAATGCGCCTCCGCGAAGACGGCAAATTCAGCTACTACGCTTCGAAGAGATGGATCCCGTCAGATACGGTGGTGCATATTGCCGAAGGTCCCGAAAATTCAGTTTTGATCCTCACCAACGCCGGATTGGGAAAAATCTGTTTCGAAGAGATGACCCTGCACGATAAAGCCCTGTTTTTTGAAAAGCAGGTGCGCGACCGGCACATCCGCAACGGATTTAACGCCACCGTTTCCAGCATGCAGGAGGGCGATGTAACCACCGGCAGCATGGAAGATTCGGACAACGACGGATTGTGGACCTCGATGTATCTGGCTTCGCAGACGTTCCGTTACGCCGTCACCCAATCGCCCGAAGCGTTGCAGAACATCCGTGAATCACTCGATGCCATGGAACGTTTGTACACCGTCAACGGCCTGAACTCCGGTTTCCCGTCGCGTTCTTACATGCGCACCGGATATAAATTTCACGACGAACCCTGGCGCCGCGCCGAAGATCCGGAGTGGGACTGGAAATCGACAACCAGCAGCGACGAGGCGATCGGCCACATTTTTGCTTTCGGCGCCATCGCCGAGCTGGTAGAGGTGCCGGAACTCAAAGCAAAAGCGGTTATGCTGATCGACACGCTCATGTCGCACATCGTAAAAAATGATTTTTACATGATCGACTGGGACGGCAAACCTACCCGCTGGGGGCGCTGGAACCCCGAATATGTCAACTCCTTCCCGCTGATGGTGGGCGACCGCAAAATCAATTCGTCCAATATCATCGGGATGTTGCAAACAGCCTATCATTTCACCCAAAAAGAGAAATACCGCGAGGCTGCTTTCTATCTGATGAATGAACACGGTTACCTTGAAAACCTGATGCGGCCGATGAGCGAAATCGGGATGGCGCCTACGGATGCCGATGAAATGAGCAAAGAGCTGTCGGACGGCTGGAACCATTCGGATGACGAAATGTACTATTGCGGCTACTGGGGATTGTATCGCTACGCGTTTAACGATACGCTGAAAGCAAAATTCAAAGCAGCCATTGTGGATCATTGGGAAGCCGAGCGTCCGGAGAAGGAAGGTTTGTGGAATATCATGACCGCTTTGGTGGGCGACGAAGATTATGATTTCGACGAAGCGTTGTGGTATTTGCAGCTCTATCCGATCGACCTGATCAACTGGTCGGTTTCGAACAGCCACCGCAAAGACATTGAACTGCTGGAGCCGAACTTCAGAAAACAGAGTACTAAAGAGGTTCTGCCTCCGGGCGAACTCCGGATTTCGAGACACAACGCCAACCGCTTCGACCTGGATAGCCGCGGCGGTGGACGTGAAGAAAACAGCGCCGGCGATATCTGGCTGCTTCCTTACTGGATTGGCCGTTACCTCGGGGTGATCGGCGAACCTGATACGCAAAAATGAAACAACACCACTTCGACAGCATAGATAGTTTTAGGTGATTAGGTAAATGGCGCACCCGACAGATCTACAGTCTGCAGGTGCGCCTGTTTTTTTTTGCAAGTATTTGTAATATGAAATTTTTAAAACGAGGAAAAGTGAAACGATTGATTTCAATACTGTTTACAGCCGGATTGCTGATCGGGATGACGGCCTGCCAGCCTGCCGGGACCGGAAGGTCTGTCAGCGAGGTGATGGACGACAAAGTAACCTTTTTGTACCGCAATTTTCAGCCCGACGATTTGCGAAAACTGGACTACGACGCCGTGATGAAGCTGTTTGACCAGGAGGAGCGGCAGGTGCTCGGAACCCGGCACTGGAGCTTTGAGGCCGGTGTGCCCGTGGTAGTTTCGGTAATGCGCAGCGTAAACCAGAAAATTGTGCCCTTTTGGTTGCCGGAATATGGTTTTCAGAAAACCGGGCTGACCATGAAAAACGAACAGACCACCTACGAAGTGTGGCAGAAAAAATTTGATGCCGGAACTGTAGGACTCGGAATTAACGGGTTCGACCAGAATCTGGGCATGCACTATTTTGTAACCGTGGCGCCGCAAAATAAAAACGACCGGCTGGTACTGAGCAATTTTTTCCCCGCCAGCCAGTATGTCGGGATCCTCGATGACGGGGCATTTACCTACCACGACTGGGACGAGCTGGTGCTGACCGATGTCCCCGACGAAATGAAAGGACAACAGCTGCTCCCCACGGTGCGGGGACGCGCGGCCGAGTCTCACCTGATCGGGGCTTTCCGCGAAAGCAAATTTCCTGCTTCGGCCGCGCCCGACCAGTTTCACCTGAGCTGGAGCTCCGATCCCTCAACCACCATCGATGTGTTGTGGCGGACCGACACCACTGTGACAGCCGGACTGTTGAAATACCGGGTGAAGGGAACTGCCGCAGAGCAGACCGTACCTGCTGAAAAACTCCGGATGGAAGACCGGCTGCTGATGAACGACCGTTATGTGCACCATTTTACCGCCCGGCTGAAAGGCCTGAGCCCCGGCACAACCTACGAATATTCGGCCGGAGACGATTGGTCGGAAGGGGGCTCTTTTACCACGGCAGCTTCCGACGATGTTTTCTCTTTCCTTTGGTTTGGCGACACCCACAACTCCCCGCTGTTTGGCGAAATTCTGCAGCAGGCTTACCAAACCGAACCCGAAGTGGCTTTCTTCTCCATTGTGGGCGACCTGGTGAGCGATGGCCTGTTCCGCGACCAGTGGGATGAGCTTTTTGCCTATTCCCGCGGGGTAGCTAACCAGATTCCGTTGATGGCCGTCCCCGGCAACCACGACAACCGCGCCGGACGGGGGGCACAGTTGTTCCGCGACCAGTTCAGCTACCCGCTCAACGCTCCCGAAGGGGTGCCGGCCGAGCAAACCTACGCCTTTCAATACAAAAACGCCCTGTTTCTGATGATTGACGCCACTTCGCCCCTGGAACCGCAAACCGCCTGGATTGAAAAACAGCTGGCTGAAAGTAAGGCGACCTGGAAAATTGCCATGTTTCACTTTCCGCCCTACAACTGGGAAGAGCCGTATCTGGATATCCAGGAAGCGTGGGTGCCTCTGTTCGACAAATACCAGGTCGACCTGGTGCTGGGAGGACACA
>Ga0116193_1004141_pt1 | contig 10167 bp, 6 predicted proteins | sample AD_UKC115_MetaG_FD_89892 | JGI IMG/M metagenome (GOLD analysis project Ga0116193, IMG submission 89892) | Active sludge microbial communities of municipal wastewater-treating anaerobic digesters from Hong Kong - AD_UKC115_MetaG | ecosystem: Engineered > Bioreactor > Anaerobic > Digestate | place...
GCGAAGAATGGGACACAATTTAAGTGCCTTAACCTTTCCTGAATTTTTATCCCGACGTTTTAACAGTCGATTTATTCAGTACTTCTCAGGGGCAGTTATCTTCATTGGAATGCCCATCTATGCTTCGGTAGTTCTGGTGGGTATGGCCCGGTTTGTGGAAACAACACTGCAGCTTGATTATAACATAGCACTGGTGGTAATGGCTGCTATTGTAGCTATTTATGTTATTTTTGGAGGAATACGTGGTGTCATGTATACTGATGCCCTGCAGGGAAGTATAATGTTCTTTGGAATGATATTTTTATTGGGTGCAATTTACTGGATGTTAGGAGGTGTAGTTGACGCCAACCAGGCCTTAACCAATCTGGTGAATATTGTACCGGCCAATACTACTGCGGCAGCCACTGCCACTGGATTCACGGGGTGGACGTCCATGCCTGCTTTGGGGAGCACTTTCTGGTGGACACTGGTATCCAGTCTGATTATGGGTGTGGGTATTGGGGTACTATCCCAGCCCCAGCTTGTGGTCCGTTTCATGACCGTTAAATCAAACCGTGAATTAAACCGGGCAGTCCTGATTGGTGGGGTTTTCATATTCGTCATGACTTTCGGGGCCTATGTGGTGGGTTCACTCTCCAATGTCTATTTCTTCCAGACAACCGGCCAAACTGCAGTTCAGGCTGCAGGGGGAAACCTGGATAAGGTCATACCCACATTCATCGCCGCGGCCATGCCATTATGGTTCGCCTACCTCTTTATGGTCGCCCTGTTATCCGCAGCCATGTCCACCCTCTCGGCCAATTTCCATGTGCAGGGAACCGCCTTTGGAAGGGATATCTATGAAACCATTGTCAATAAAACCGGAATATCCTCGGTAAGGGTAGCCCGGATCGGGATCGTTATTGCGGTGATTATTGCGGTGATTATGGGATTCGTCTTACCAGCCAGTGTAGTGGCGGTGGGAACATCCATGTGGTTTGGAATCACGGCTGCTGCATTCCTGGCAATATACGTGGCTGCCGTCTACTGGAAAAGGGCCACCAAAGAAGGAGCAATTGCTGGATTACTGTCCGGAACACTAGTCAGTTTATTCTGGATTATATTCGGTTACAAGAAAACTGCTGAGCCCCTGGGTATTTCCAAAGCACTTATGGGACATTCCACTATCATAACCTCGGTTCCCTGGCCCACCGTGGATCCCATGGTGATTGCCCTACCAGTGGCTATCATTGCCACCATAGTGGTCAGTTTACTCACCAAACCTCCAGAAAAGGAATTTGTGGATAAATGTTTTGAAGGCATAGACACGGCCAAGGGAAAATAATAGAATAAATGAAATTAGTGGGTATAATGAAGTTATATGGGGAAATTAGTAGGTTATGAAATGGATTATGAAGATAATGTAGGATTTAAACCATGAAAATCCAACCATTCCTTTATAAAAAATCCGATAAAAAGACCTGGGATGATGTTTTCCAGAGTCCCTGTCCAGTTGAAGTAGAGAGCCTCAAAACCGGGACAGTGCTAATTAACCGGAAGGGAACCATTAATCCCCATCACCCCCTGTCTGGTGATGTTACCAGTGAAGAACTGGAAGTGCCCATCCTGGCCCACTGGATTCACCACCCGGAAAAGGGTGATTTTCTTCTGGATGTGGGATTGGATTCCTCTTACTTCGCTGATTCCCGTGGGGGATTAGAAGGGACTGAAGTTGATGAATACCAGCAGGATAGGCATGAAAATATAGCCTATCACCTGAAAACCAATAATATCAATCCTCAAATGGTTTTTTTAAGTCATCTGCACAGTGATCATGCAGCAGGAGTCAGGGAACTGTCTAAAAACATTCCATATATAACGGGAAAAGGGGAATACCAGGAATACCAGCCCCAGATCCACGGTGACTTCTTAGAGGGGATGGAAGAGTTAGTGGAAATCGATTACTCCCAGGCACCGGTAATGCCCCTGCTAGGTGCCAGTGTGGATCTGTTGGGTGATGGGTCGCTATGGGCCATCCATACGCCGGGACACACCCCTGGACATAGTTCTTTCCTGGTGAATGGCTTGGAGGGTCCAGTTTTACTGGCCATGGACGCTGCTTTCATCCCTGAAAACCTGGAGATGGGAGTGGCCCCCAGTGACTACACCTGGAATGTGGACCTAGCCCAGAAAAGTCTGGAGAAAATAATCGAATTTTTAGGGGAGTATCCGCAGGTTAGGGTGGTCGCTGGTCATGAGCTATTAAAGATGTTTTAAAAATTTTCAATGTTTATCCATATAACTGAAACTTACTAAAAAATAAGTAGTATTTAAAAGTTTTAACTTCTTTTTTGTTTTATAAAGGCTCCGATAGCTCCACAAATGGCACCAGTAAATCCATATATAGTAATACCAATCAATGTTCCGGTTATCAAAAGAAGACCAAATTCTGTATTGGTATTGCTTGGTAAAATAATATTTATGACATTGCCAATGTTGACTGCTATGAACCCACCGATGAATCCGGCTAATGCTCCATGAACAGCACCATTCTTGTAATTTTTGTCAACGGAGTAACCAACACATAATGTTGCTATTATTATTCCAATTAAACCCAATAAAAAACCAAGAAATGCTGTTACAATAATTCCTAATATTAAAGTATTCCAATGAATCCTTTTCATTTTTATTGAATTCTCATTTTTAACTTCGAAATCATCAACATAATCTAATTCCCCACCACATTCACACTGAAAATCTCCAAGATTATCACTTGAGTTCAACTGATATTCTTTTTCACATTCTCTGCATTTTGCAATTACCAAAATTTAATCCCCCTAATTTAATTTAGAATTGTGATTAATAAAATATATTACAAAAATTTCTAATTTAATTACTTTCCCAAATTAACCATATAATATTTATGTTTATCAAAAAAACCCAAATTTTTCAGTTTTTTCCACTGGAATCATTTAAAGGATTACTTGCGGTTTAAGTAATGAAATAAGTGGAGTTAGCTTATTATAAACTTAAATATGTTAAAAATCAAACATTTAAAGCTTAAATTTTATTGTTAGATATTCTTTTCTATTTCTTTTAAATCGCAACTCCTATTTTGTTGATTCTGATAACAATTGATAGTTAGATGGAAATTTAACTAAAATGATAGATTCATTTATAATGGTGGTAAAAATGGGACGAGATTATAATCCGATATTGCAGTTTAGTGGGGCTCTTCCTGGCGTTTTTATCCATTACCAGGGGACGCATAGCACGGTATAAGAACAGTTTAACCCCATAAAAAAGTGTTTAATTCTCTTAAATTTTTATTTTTTTTAAGATCTTGATGAGGAAACCTTTTTTTGCAAGTTAATGTGCACGTTTGTTCCATGTAAGGCAGATAACTACTTGATTCGAAGCGCTACTTAACTATACTGTCCAATAAAATAATAATCAATAATCCTAACCAATAAATATTAGTTAGTAATAAATAACAAAATATGACAGATAATGCGTCAATTTCAATGATTAAAAAGTCGATTGTTGTTTTTGTGCTACTCACTTTTGCCTTAAGCTCCATATCCTGGTTTTTATTAAATGGGGCCATTAAAAATATAATGCTTATGTGGACGCCGGGTATTGCCGCCCTGGTTACGGCATTCATATTTTTCAGGAGTGTCCGGGACTTTGGTTGGGGGCCAGGAAAAGTCAAATACCTGGCCATAGCTTTCCTCTTCCCTTTTTTGACTAATATCATTACTTATGGCATATTATGGTTGTTAGGCCTGGGAACCTATACTGGGGACTGGCACACCACCATTATTTTTTATACGGTAACTCCACTTTTCAGCATATTTTTAGGATTAGGTGAAGAAATCGGATGGAGAGGTTTCTTAGTACCTCAACTGGCTAAATTAACCACTTTTACCTGGGTGGCACTTATAAGTGGTATAATATGGGCCCTCTGGCATTTTCCCATGACCATAATGGGTTTATATGTAGCTGAAACACCATTATGGTGGTCTTTACCCATTTTTTTCATGGGAGTGATAACTTTTAGCTTCGTTTTAGCATGGTTGACCATGAAATCTGGTAGTTTATGGCCGGCAGTAATATTACACGGAATAGATAATTACGTCACTCAAAAAGTGTTCGCACCGTTAGCTGGTGGGGATATGATATCCTACTATGTAGGAGAGTCTGGAATAATCACTTTACTGGTGATGCTGGTGTTTGCCATTATATTCTGGATGTTGAGGGATAGATTACCTGATCTAAGGGTAAGTAAGACGGATAAACCTGCAGGATAATAGTTATTATCCTTTTCATTTATTTTTTTTAGATATTTTTTTTCAAGTACTAGGTTTTGGTATGTTCTCCTTTTTCCAGAGGTTGGATTTTAATAGTATTAGTGCAAATAGGGCCATGATTGCCATACCATAGATTCCAGGGCCAAATGAAAATACGGAGTCTAATGGTGTTGCTATGAACATGTTAGCTGCTGGTCCTCCTGCAACATCGGTAATTAAGTGCAATAATACTGCTATCCAGACGCTTCCAGTCTTTAATACAGCATAACTGAAAATAATTCCCATTATTATTGTACCGAATATCATTGCTATATTTCCGAGTACTGGTTGTCCAGGATAATTCATTCCTAGTATGATAGTCCCACTATGCCATACTCCCCATATTATTCCTAGTATTAAAACGCCTTTATATCCTCCAAAAAGGTAGAATAATCTGTTCTGGAGGTACACTCTCCATCCGAATTCTTCTCCAAAAAATGTAGGCCAAAACAATAGTCCATACATAATTGTAAGAGTTATAAAGGACATGAAGTATGTGGTCAGGTTAAATTCTTTTCCAGGAACTCCTAAACCAAAAACATAGTTAAGAATTAGACTTACAAAGAGCAGAACAAAATAGATCACGGGTATAATGATATAGAATTTAAGATTTTTTCCAATGAATAATTTGGCGGGTTTAAGTCCTTTTCTCCACTTCTTTTTCAAGTTTAATATTATTGCAGTAATCAGTCCCAAAATTGCAATAATAGAGGAAAGGAGAGGTAAGGTACCGCCTAAACTCCCCATAATGGGGCTTACATATCCTTCAAAGAAATATAATATTGTATAAACCAAAAAGAACGCGAAAATAATCTTGGTTTCCCGGGTTAAAGCTTTAGATTTAAAGATGAACATGCACATTATGGCCACTGTTGCTGGAATCAGCATATCTGTCCCTGAAACAGATTTTAAACCAAACTTAAAAACAACAAATTGAAGAAGATAAGTCGCGGCAAAGGTAATAATTAAAAAAACCAAAAGTTCCTTCTTTAATTGTCCTCCATTTAAATTTTGATTAATAATATCGATCCCCCCTCGATAATATTAAATATTAATCTTTAAATAATCCCATATATCAATTTCTATACTTTCTTCTTTCAGGTATGATTTTTAAAGGACAATAAGTTCAAAATTTGGACTCAGTCCTGGTTGTCCACTTTCTGTTACATTATATCTTATTATAACGGCGTTCATAAAGTTAACAGAAAGTTAAAAATTCTGGAAAAATTAAACTACTGGCACTTTGTCTGCTGGTGCTGGCCGGGTTATGAGTTCTAAAATCATTTCCTGATTAATAAGGGCAAATCACTCATTCCAAGTTTTCACTACTCTTCCAGACTCGGGACCTTAATAAAATAACTGCCAACACAGCTAGTAGTGTAAAACCATAAATTCCAGTACCGAATGAGAATACGGGATTAAATGGTGTGGCAATATAATACTGGGCTACGGGATAAATTGTATCAAGAATCAGATGCAGTAAAACTGCTATCCAGATACTTCCGGTTTTTAAAACCGTGTAACTGAAAATAATACCCATTATAACGGTGGAAATGATCATCAGAACAGTTCCCAGTACGGGTTGTCCCGGGAAATTGAGTCCCACCAGAATCAGGGGGGCATGCCACAGGCCCCAGATGACTCCCAGCAGTAAAACTCCTTTGTAACCCCCTAATAATGGCAATAACCTGTCCTGGAGGTACACTCTCCACCCATACTCTTCACCAAAGTAATTTGGCCATAATACCAGGAAGGAAAGGATAAGACTGGGTAATAAAGTGCTAAAGAAAAGGTAAAGGTTAAATTCTTTACTGGGAAGGCCCAATCCCAGAAGATAATTTAAAATGAAACTGAAAAAGGTTATTAATATGAGGATTAGGGGTATAATCAGATAATTTTTTAAATTTCTTCCCCAGAAGAGTTTTGCCGGTTCCAGGTCGTCCCTCCATTTTTTTTTCAAGTTCAAGATGATTACCGTTAAAATTCCGGTAAAGGCAACAATCATGGAAACCAGTGGTATTTTCACAGAAGTCGGTTGTAAGGCAACCATAGGCATTCCCACGGTTCCTAAAATTGGTTTAACATAACTTTCAAAGCAGAATAGAATAACGTAAATCAGGAAGAATGCGAATACAATCTTTGTTTCCCTGGTGAGGGATGGTGATTGGAAGTAGAACATACAGAATAGGGCAGCACTGGCCGGTATCAGCATACAAACCTGAAGTGACGTGTACCACAGTGTGGATGGTGAACGGGATATGGGGCCTGAAATGAAATAAATAACAAATGTAATCAATATAGTTGCGGTAAACGTAATAATCAAGAATAATAACAATTCTTTTTTTAGTTTTTGTTTGTCCATAACTTCTGTAGTCATAGAATCTCCTATTCATCTATATTACTGGTAATTATGATTTATTATTATGTTTTTGAATAAATAGTAATTAAGATCTTAATGGCAGTGAGGAAAACTTACTAGGAAAAGTAGCTGCAATTGGAGATATGATGAAAATACACGTTAATTCAACACTTGATCCTCTATTATTTCATTTGAAACAATTTACTGTTTTACCAGATAAAATAGTAATTCTGTCTAGGTGTATTGTTCTTTAAAGGTAATTGTAAATTTAGTTCCGTTATCTCTGTTTAATTCTATTTTCCCATTGATTTGGGTGGTTAGATTATTCACCAACTGTAAACCTAGTGTGGATGTATTCCTAAAGTCAACATCATCTGGGAATCCAACACCAGTATCCTCCACTACCAGCACGAATTCATCACCCTTTTTATGGAAGCCTATATTGATCTCACCCTCAGCTTTCCCTGCCAATCCGTGTTTCATGGAATTAGTAACCAGTTCATTGACAATAAGGCCAAGAGGCACGGTGGTGTTAATGTCCACCATTAAATTTTCCACATTTATATTCAGTTTAACCCGACTGAAGTCGGTGATGCAGCTGTGGAACAGATCATTAGACAGAGTCTGAATATAATCCCCAAAGTCTATCCGTTTAAGGTCAGGGGATTGATAAAGACGTTCGTGTATGAGTGCCATTGAACGAGCCCGGTTTTGACTTTCCCTGAAAATATCCAGGGCTTCTTCATCTTTAATGTACTGGGATTGGAGGTTTAAAAGACTGGATATTACCATGAGATTATTCTTAACCCGGTGGTGTATTTCTTTTATAAGAACTTCTTTTTCGGTTAATGATTTTTTAAGTTTTTCTTCAACTTTTGTACGTTCAGTGACATCCTGAACTGTTCCGTAAACATGGACATTACTTTTTTTGGTGGGAAGAGTTACTCTGATCACAATGGCTACGTGCCTGATTTTTCCATCATTGCGGACCACTCTATGATGTATCTCCTTGCCAAAGATTAATCTACGCTCCTGTAAGGCTGATTCTATCAGTTCCCCTATTGGTCGAGCATCATCTGGATGTACATATTTCTGTAAATAGGCATCCAATGTAATTCGATAACCACCTTCCTTTTCAGCAGTGGTACCTAAAATGGAGTAGAATCTATCATTTAAGGTAAAAGTTTTATCTGATATATTGAATTCCCAGTTGGCCAACTTTGCCAGGTCCATGGCGTTTTCAAGTTGGATTTGGCTTAGCTTTAATGCGTTTTCAGCTTCTTGTCGTTCAGTTATGTCGATACAGAACACGTTAATACCTATTATTTTTTTATCAGACTGGATAGGGTTGTATACGTTTTCCCAGTAATTACGGCTGAGACTTTCTTTCCCGTATTCTTCAATGATTATGAAGTTTTCACCAGATAGCGCCCTGTCGAAGTTCTCTTTAGCTTTTTCACGGTCTTCAGGGTAGGAGATGTAGTCCATTATGCTTTTACCAATCTCAATATCAGCCCCCCAAATATTTTTCATGGTCTGACTGTGTGTCTGGTTGAAGAAGATATATTGGTAGTTTTGGTCCAGCGAAAAGGCGATTATATTCTCTGGACCTTCAAAAATAGAATTAAGAATAGCACTGGAATGTTTTTCGTCGATTTCAGTTTTTTCAACCTTATTATCGTCTTTAATTTCAATCACTCCTGATAAATAAGATTTTTTTTATTAATTTTTTCCCGTTAATCTCCCTAGTAATTTATTCTCCAGGTTTAAAATTAATTTCCAGGGTCTAAACAGATAATACTCAAGTTATTTTATTAATTTTCATAAATAAAACAATTTGCATGGTATAAAAAAATTCAGGTTTCAATGATTTAAAAAGTTCTAATGATTAAAATATAAGACCTTATGGGATTATAAGACACTTGTTTTATCATGGACTGGGATAATTAATGATTTAAATGGATTGTCTTAATTGATTAAATATTCATCTTGCCTTTTCATTCCAAGCTCAATATTCCGGTTGAAAATACATTTTATAATAATTCTTCCTCTATAATTTTTATTCCAATAAGAAACGGCAATGCCTTGCGTTATAGGTTTAATACCTTCGGTTTAAGTTTAGAGTTACTTTTTTAAACTCCTATTTTAATATATATATGGTTAATTACTAACAATCATATAGTTATTAGGGGGGTTAGTTGGTGGATAATAAAGTTTTGTCGGGAATAGTTCTGGGTTTTTTGATTGTGGTAGTTGCCGGTGCTTTTTTAGTTTTCAATCCTTTAAAATCAGATAATTCGCCAGCTAATGGTATGGTTGGTTCGGTTAACCAAACTGAAAACAATACTAATTCCCCTAATTATATCTTTTCTCCGACAACATCATTATCTCTCATTCCCTTCTCCGGGGCTTATAGTCCATCTTCATCATCGGTGAATCCTTCACCTGGTCCGGAACCTTCTCCGGATCCGATGGAACATATAATTAGCTTATTTGATCAGTACATCAATGCCAATTACAACCAATCATTGATACCGGGCATGGCGGTAGTGATTGTTCAAAATGATAAAATACTGTACATGAACTGTTTAGGAGTTAAAGATTTAGAATCAAAGGAACCAGTGGATGAAAATACCCTATTTGGAATTTGTTCCATCACTAAACAGTTTGCAGCAACAAATATTGCTCAATTAGTGGATAAAGGGTTAATGAACTGGAAGGATCCTATAACTGATTACTATTCCTACCCGGATGAATTCCAGTTATACAGTGACGAAGCTACTGAACAAATAACCATCCATGATTGCCTGATCCATCGTAGTGGATTGGGGCCTGAAAGTGGAAATGATTTCCCCACCTATTTTAATGACTCGTATGATGTGGCCCTTTATAAACTCCGTTACCTAGAGAATACCACCCAATTCCGTTCAACGTATATGTATAACAGTATGGTTTATGCCTTGCCCGGTTACTGTGCTGCCAGGGTGGCTAATACTGAATGGAAAGACTTAATAAAAGAGGATCTCCTGGATCCCCTGGGAATGACCACGGCCACCACCAGCTACTATGATTTCATTACCTCCAGTAATCATGTAACTCCCTACAAACTCCTTAAAAACGGAACCATGAAAGCGTATGATATTATTCCCGACCCCATAGGGCCTTCTGGTAGTATGGCGGTGTCCATAAATGAAATGGTTAACTGGTTAAAATTCCAAATTGCCGACACTGGTGAATATAATGGCGTGCAAATCGTTTCTAAAGAGGAATTAGATGGAACACGCACCGGGAAAATATACACTAGCAATAAAAACACTTCAATGTACGGGTATGGTTGGGCAATTTCCAATGGCACCATATTCCATGATGGAGATAGTGATGCATTTTTCAGCCAGATTACCATCTACAATTCAAAAGATATAGGCATAGTTATACTAAGCAATGGAGGAAAATATGCCGAAGGTTTTAAAGTCAGCTTAA
>Ga0116193_1004142_pt1 | contig 10164 bp, 9 predicted proteins | sample AD_UKC115_MetaG_FD_89892 | JGI IMG/M metagenome (GOLD analysis project Ga0116193, IMG submission 89892) | Active sludge microbial communities of municipal wastewater-treating anaerobic digesters from Hong Kong - AD_UKC115_MetaG | ecosystem: Engineered > Bioreactor > Anaerobic > Digestate | place...
CGTAGTTTTTTTCTACGTTGTGTAAAGAGGAATTCCACTCTAAGCTATAAGAGCGATTGGCGTATAGATAGGGAGACATATTGACAAATTGGATCCTATATCCGAAACGATAATCGTCTGCAGAAAAGGTATAAAGATATTCAACATAACTGTTGCTGTCTATTGAGGGCGGAGTATTGGCATCAAGTGCCGGTTTAAGCGGATATAGTTTAAGAGAAAGTTGTTGTTGTTTACTACCGTTCACAAATAAAGTATCTTCTTGAGCGCTGCTGAAATAAAGATTTTCTGTTTGAACCATTCGCTGATCGTTCAACTGTAGTTCTATGCTCATCTTATTTTGTTCCTCGTCAAAAAGAACAAGGGGCTGTTTAGGAGCTCCTTTAGGGGTATAGCGATAAATGTTTTTTAATTCTACACGCTTGATGTATCCTCCTTTGCGTGAAAAAGTATATTTGGCAACATTTGTTTCAACGAAGTAATCATTATTTATTTGATTATCTTCAAAGAAAAAATGGGAAGATTTCTGCGATAAATTTACCTCCGCAACCGGAGCAGCGGAAGGCTGAGTATTAGCAGATGGAACAGTATCCGTTAAAGTAGAATCCTTTTGTATCTCATTATTTTGATTTTCAACAAGTTCTTGCTTTTTAAGTTCATTTTCTTTTTGTACTTTGGAGTTGTTGTAAAAAGAAAAGCCCATTACCAACCCAAAAATAATGATTAATCCAATAATTGTATTTTTATCCATAGTCAATTTGAAATTTGAGCTGCAAAAATAGGAAAAAAAAGCGTATTTTTGCATTGTATATAAATTAAAAAAAGGAAAAAGCTATGTTTCATTGGATTAGAGATTTTTTTGTGGAATTTTTTTTCAAATTAGGATTTAATACTACCTATTCAAAATTAATGGCCATATTAATTATTGCTATAGGATTGTTCATTGTAGGGCTTTTCTTGTATTACATCCTACGTTTTATTATCGTTCGGATTATTAAAATGTCTTTTGAAAAATCTATTTGGAAAAAATCATTGTATAAATCGAAATTTTTCAATCAGATAGCTGTATTCCTTCCTGCTCTATTTATTAAAAAAATAATTGGGGAAGTTTTGATTGTCGGTTCTTCATCTGAGTTGTTTTTAACTGCTTTAGTCAATATTTATATTATTGTTAATTGTACTTTAATTATCAATACATTTCTGAGTGGTGCTGCCGATGTTATGTTGCAGAAAGAAGGAACAAAGGATAAGCCGATTAAAAGTTATACGCAAATTTTGGCGATAATCTTTTGGCTGGTGGCTGTCATATTGATTATTTCAATTGTGATTAATAAATCTCCTGTAGGACTTTTAGCAGGATTGGGGGCTTTTTCAGCTGTTTTGTTATTGATTTTTCAGGATACGATTACCGGATTGGTATACAGTATTCAATTATCTTCAAATGACATTATTCGGAATGGAGATTGGATTACGGTCAATAAGTTTGGGGTTGACGGTACGGTAGAGGAGGTTAATTTAATTTCTGCCAAAATTCGGAATTTTGACAATACGGTATCTACGGTTCCGGTGAAACAGTTGGTGGCCGATTCTGTCCAAAATTGGCGTGGAATGCAGGATATGGGAATGCGTAGAATCAAACGTTCCCTCAATATTGATGTGACGAGTATTAAAAGATGTACTCCCGATATGCTGGAAAAATTTAAGCAAGTTTCTTTAATTCATTTTTACATTGAAACTAAAGAAAAAGAGATTGAAGAGTACAACAATACAAGCGAAGTGGTTATGTACGGGCCAAACGGTCGTTATTTGACCAATATAGGTGTTTTAAGAATTTATATTCAAGAATATCTCAAGTCGAACCAAAAAGTTCGTTCTGATGCCACTTTGATGGTGCGTCAGTTGCCCCCGAACGAGTATGGTCTTCCATTAGAAATTTATTGTTTTGCAGCTACTACCGAATGGGTGGAATATGAAAATATTCAATCAGACATTTTTGATCACATATTATCCGTATTGAATTTCTTTGAAATTCGTGCTTTCCAGCGTGATTCGGTGAAGCAAAATCCCTCCTGATTGATTTACCAAATTTGGACACGAGCTTCCGGATTAAGCCACATCCCATTTCCTTCTTTAACATTAAATGCTTCAATAAAAGGAGTAATATGGGGAAGTGTTCCGTTTACGCGCCATTTCCCTAATGAGTGCGAATCTTCTTTCGTGCGACGTTGAATCTCTTCATCTCGGATATTATTAGCCCAAACGCCTGCATAAGCGATGAAAAATCGTTGTTCTGCAGTGTAACCGTCCATCACATCTTGGATTGTTCCCTCTTTTTTGGCTTTTTGGAATGCCGTGAAAGAGACATTCAGTCCGCCATTGTCGGCAATATTTTCCCCTAAGGTAAACTGACCGTTTGCAAAAAGTCCCGGGAACACTTCTATGCGGTTGAAGTATTCGATGAGTCCTTGTGCCCGTTCGGTGAAATTTTTGGCATCCTCTTCACTCCACCAATTTTCGAGATTTCCTGCTTTATTGTAATTTCTCCCTTGGTCATCAAATCCGTGGGTCATCTCATGTCCGATGACAACGCCAATGGCGCCGTAATTGAATGCATCGTCAGCATTCATATCGAAAAATGGAGGTTGTAAAATTCCGGCAGGGAAGCATATTTCATTGGTTGAGGAATTGTAGTATGCATTTACGGTTTGTGGAGTCATGTACCAGGTGGAGCGATCTACAGGTTTGCCGATTTTTGCCAGTTGGTATTTGCTTTCAAATTCTGCGGCACGCATGATATTGGCAAAATAACTGTCACGCGAAATGGTCAGGGCACTGTAATCTCTCCATTTGTCCGGATATCCGATTTTTACAATGAATGAAGATAATTTGTCGATGGCTTTTGCTTTTGTCGAATCCGCCATCCAGGTGTTTTGTTTAATTCGTTCGGATAAAGCCCATTGGAGGTTTTCTACCAGATGAAGCATTCGTTGCTTGGCTTCGGCAGGAAAATATTTTTTTACATATTCTTGTCCTACTGCTTCCCCAAGTGCATTTTCTACAGTCTCAATAACGCGTTTCCATCGTGGTTTGTTGTCTTCTTTGCCGGAAAGCACTTTTCCGTAAAAATTAAAATCTGCATTTACAAAATCCTGACTCAGATAAGGAGCGGCATTTTGAATAACATTCCATGAAAGGTATGCTTTGATGACTTCTAAATCATTGGTTTTTAGAATTTCATTCAATCCTTTAATGTATTCTGGCTGAGAAATGTTTAGGGCGTCATCAGTACTGAGTCCCAATCCGCTAAGATACTGATTGATATTGAGAACGGAGAGCATATTTTGAAGTTCTTCAACTTTTTTAAGATTAAATGTTTTATAAGGATCCCTTAAATCATTTTTATCCATAAACAATTTGGCCATCTCGGTTTCAAGTTTCAGGATTTTTTCTGCCATATTTTTCTCCTTATTCTCAAAGCCGGCCATTTTACTGTATCCGGATAGCGTAAGGAGTTCGGAAATTAGGTTAATGTATTCTTTTCGAATGGGTTCACTTTTATCTTCGAGGTAGTAGTCACGGTCTCCAATACCCAACCCGCTTTGCCAAACCCAGGCAATAGTCATTTCACTATTTTCAGGATTTCCTTCTCCAAAGACGGCAAAGAATGGGGTGATATTATGCAAATGGAGGTCAACGAGGCAATTGGTCAATTCATTTTTTGATTTTATGGATTGTATGTTTTGCAGCATCGGTTGGATGGGAGCAGCCCCTTGTTTTTCAATGGCATTGCTGTCCATTCCCATAAGATACAGGTCCCCGATTTTTTGAGAAACAGTTCCGTCGCTGTTTTTCTGTCCGGCAATCCCTTCAATTAATGTTTTAAGTTGTTCCCGATTTTGTTCTGCAAGTTGGTCAAAACTTCCGTATCGGGCATATTCTCCGGTAAGCGGATTGTTTTTGATCCATCCGCCGCAAGCAAATTGATAAAAATCTTCTGCAGGATTGACTGAAAGATCTAAATTTTCTTTCTTAATTCCTGAATTGAGGGTATTTGTTTCACTTTTCTTTTCTGTACATGCCGATAATAGCAACAAGGAACTCATCATAATTAAAATTATTTCTTTTTTCATGATTATTTATTATTGATTCTTATTTATTTGAAAGATAAAAAACGTTATTAAAAAAATAGAATGATCTTAAAAACAGATATATTCTAAACTGATGCTACAATTTGGATATATTTATGATTTTTCAATGATGCGGTTCAAAAAAAGGTTGTAATTTTTCGTTTTTTGAAATTCTGTCAGGACATATTCCAGCAGATTTGTTCCGAAAAGTATCTCTTTAGAAAGAGGAGTGGAGATAGAATAATCTTTAAGTTTGAAAAAAGGAGCGAAGGGACTATCCGAAGGATAACCGTTAGGGACTCGGCGTAGGGAATACTGTTTATCATGTGTAAAACCGCTTGCTTCTGTAAGGACCTGTTGGAATTGGTCTCCGTCGTGCAGGATGCTCTCTCTGACCAGCTTAATTTGTGCAGGCGTCGGAGCATGCAGACCGGCGGCAAGAATATTGGATCCTATATATGCCGCTTCATCTGGTTCAATATGAAAGTAATAGCCCGCAAATCCCGAACATTTTCCTCCACGACAAATATAGGCCCCCAAATGTGTTTTGTATGGTGTCTTATCCGGAGAAAAACGTAAATCTCTGTAAATGCGATAAGTGCAATCTTTTACGGTAACTCCTTTAATGGTTTCATCAAAAGAGGAAACGCCTATAATCAATTGAGACACAAATTCATTAAATCGGGATTGAATTTCCAAATATTCTGATTTGTGTGCATTAAACCAATCACGATTGTTGTTTCGGAGCAATTGGTCAAGAAAAGTGATGGCGTTTTTCATTTATACCAAATTAGCAAAACCCATAAAGGCCATGGCCAAAATTCCGGCAGTGATTAAAGCAATGGGCACTCCTTGCATGGCTTTCGGAACTTTAACTAACTCCAATTGTTCTCTTAATCCGGCAAATATCACAATTGCTACCAAAAAACCTATGGCAGTTGCAATTGCATAAATCGTACTGTCAAGAATTGAAAAACCCGGCTTTTGGGTAACGGCGATTGCAATACCCAGAATTGCACAATTGGTTGTAATTAAGGGTAAGAATATTCCTAATGCTTGATAAAGGGCAGGACTGATTTTTTTTAGAATAATTTCAACGATTTGTACGAGAGAAGCAATAATCAGGATAAAAACAATCGTTTGTAAAAATTGAAGTCCGAAAGGATTCAAAATATAGACTTGAATCAAAGAGGTTACTAAAGTAGCCAATGCCATCACAAATGTTACTGCGGCTCCCATTCCCAACGAAGTGCTTACTTTTCCGGATACCCCTAAAAATGGGCAAATCCCAAGGAATTGTGCTAAAATGATATTGTTGACCAATACACATCCGATTATCATGAGAACATATTCCATAGTATATTATTTTAAAAGTTTTTGTAATAAATCAAAATATAAATTAATTGTGTTATTTTTTTTGCTGAATATAGTTTACAATTGCAATGATAAAGCCCATGACAATAAAAGCACCGGGGGCAAGGACAAAAATAAGGATTCCATCGCCTTCAATAAATTTAGTATTTAGAATTGCTCCACTGCCTAGCAATTCGCGGCAAAAACCAATAAGAAATAAGGCAAAAGTAAATCCTAAGCCCATGCCAAGTCCGTCCAGAAGAGAATCAAATATATTGTTTTTGCTTGCAAATGCTTCAGCACGACCTAACACGATGCAATTTACTACAATCAAGGGAATAAAAAGCCCTAAACTTTCTGCAAGAGCAGGAAGGTATCCCTGTATTAATAAATCTATGATTGAGACAAAAGTTGCTATAATGACAATAAATGATGGAATTCTTACTTTATTGGGAATTACATTTTTAAGGAAAGATATCAATACATTGGACATTACCAGCACAAAGGTCGTTGCGAGTCCCATGCCGATACCATTAATCGCAGAAGTGGTAACTCCCAGTGAGGGACACATCCCTAAAATTAATACTAAAGTAGGGTTTTCTTTAAACAGCCCTTTGGTTAAAATACTTAATTTACTATTCATGAGTTACCTCCTTTTTTGCTTTTAAGAATGAAGAATGTGCGCGCTCAACGGCATCGCAAAATGCACGAGACGAAATGGTGGCAGCGGTAATGGCTTCTACATCTCCGCCGTCTTTGGTAACTTTAAGGTTAAAAGATGTGGGATTTTTTCCTACAAATTGATTCGAAAAGGTCGCTTTTTTCTTGTCGATTTTATCTCCCAACCCGGGCGTTTCAGCCATTTTTAAAACTTCTGTGCCTAAGATGTTGCCCGCACTATCAAAGCCGACCATCAACGAAAAAGTACCGGAAAAAGCTTTATCGGTGTATGTTTCAACAGCACCTCCGAATAATTGATCTCCTTCGTATGCCAGATAGACAATTACAGAATCTTTCCCGCTCTCCGGCATGATGGAGATTTGTTGCAAATCTCCCTTGAATTTTGGGAGTACACTTGAAATGGCCATCTCTTTCTTGGCGGATTGAGATTTTTCTATGGGGGCTTTTGTGATGGAGTAAATGGCAGCCAATCCTATCGCAGCAATTACTGTAATTAAAAAAAGCGAAATTGACAATTTGACTAAAGATTCTTTTTTTGCCATGGTGAATACTATTTGTGAATTGATCTGTTATTCCGGAAGATTATTCCGTACATCAAGTTATCTTATTGTTTAATTTTGCCGAAAATTCTGGGTTTAAAACCTTTATTGATCAACGGTACCAGTGCATTCATAATCAGAATTGCAAAAGATACCCCTTCCGGATAGGCCCCGAATAATCGAATGATAATGGTGATGACACCGCACCCGAGTCCGAAAATAAGCATGCCGCTCGCAGAAGTCGGAGAGGTAACCATATCGGTCGCCATAAACAGTGCCCCAAGCATTACGCCTCCTGTTAAAAGATGGAAAAATGGATTGGCATAGTAGGAAGGATCTACAAGATAGAAAATTCCTGAAAATAGAAATACCGTTAGTAAGAAAGATACCGGAATGTGCCACGTAATCACTTTGCGAATGAGCAGGAAAATCGCTCCAATGAGCAACGCAATGGCTGAAATTTCACCGAAACTGCCCCCCATCTGTCCTAACAACATGTCCACATAACCGGGCATATCGGAATTGTGCATGATGCTCTCTACCGATTGTCCGCTTTTGACTCCTTCTTTAAGAATCCCAAGCGGCGTAGGACCCGAAACTACATCTGCCCCTAATTTAAAAATGGGTTTTGGTATAGGCCAGCTCGTCATCTGAACAGGAAAAGAGATCAACAGAAAAACACGTGCAACCAACGCAGGATTAAATAAATTCTTTCCCAATCCCCCAAAAGCCATCTTTCCGACACCAATAGCAATCAACGCTCCAACAACAACCATCCATAAAGGAAGATTCGCCGGTAAGTTGAAAGCCAATAACATTCCCGTAATTACAGCGGACCCGTCCCAAATGGTCGTTTCCCCCTTGAGCATATATTTTTGAATCAGATATTCAAAAACAATACAAGAGGCAATGGAGACAAATGTGAGTATAATCACCGGCAGTCCGAAATAGAAAATAGAAACCAAAAAAGCGGGTAGGAGGGCAAGTACTACCGACCACATGATTTTCTTAACCGATTCTCCGCTGTGAATGTGCGGGGAGCCTGAAACTTGTAATAGTTTTTCGTTCATATTGTTTCGTTTATCAACATCAATACCAATTAATTTTTTCGAGCACGTATCATAGCTCCTGTTTTGATTTTTCCCGTTCTTATCATATCCAATAATGGTCTGCACGAAGGACATCCGTATTGGCATGACCCGCATTCGATGCAATTCATAATTCCATTCTTTTCACATTCCTCGAAACGTGAGTTTTCAACAAGAAAATGAAGCAAATAAGGCTCAAGTCCCATCGGACAGGCAAAGACACATTTACCGCATCGCAAACACGCCAATGCATTTTCCCGTTTGCTCTCTTCTTCGTCAATAAAAAGAATACTGGACATCCCTTTAACAAAATAGGAGTTCACCTGAGCAATAGCTTTTCCCATCATCGGTCCTCCGCTGATGATTTTTCCCGTATTTTCCGGAATCCCAACTGTAGAAAGGATATCTTCAATCGGAGTGCCAAGACGAATTTTGAAGTTTTTCGCTCCCGATAATCTTTTTCCGGAAATAGTAGTGTACGTTTCAATAAGCGGCTTGTTCTTTTGAACCGCTTCATAAATGGCATGCGTAGTGGTAATATTGTTGACAATACAGCCCACTTCGATAGGGAGTTTTCCATTGGGCACTTCCCGACCGGTCAGCGCTTTTATTAACTGTTTTTCCGCACCTTGCGGATATTTTGTTTTCAGTTTTACCACTTTGATATTGGTATATTCAGTCGCTAATTGGCTTATATGCTCATAAGCGTCCGGTTTATTGGCTTCGATGCCGATAATGGCTTCCGGCGCACCCGATGCAATCAGCAAGGCCTGAACGCCCACAAGACAAGCTTCCGCTTTTTCCAACATAATCCGATAGTCTGTGGTAATGTATGGTTCGCACTCCGCCGCATTCACAATGATATAATCCACTTTTTTGTCCGGTGGAACCATATATTTGACATGGGTGGGAAAACATGCTCCGCCAAGACCTACAATGCCGCACGACTTAATGCGCTCAATGATCTCTTGTTTGGAAAGTGTAATCTCTTTCTTCAGTTCAGGCGATTGGTCAATATGCTCTTCCCATTCATCTCCCTCAATATCAATAATGGCAGCTGGCTTCTTATAGCCGGTAATGTCGGCCACCATGTCAATTTTTGCAACGGTGCCGGAAACGGGCGAATGTAAGTTGGCGCAAATAAAAGCATCTGCTTTTGCAATGAGTTGCCCCACTTTCACTTTGTCTCCTTTTTGGATTATCGGAGTGGACGGAGCACCGAGGTGTTGCGTGAAAAAAATGGTTGCCTGTTTAGGAAGCGGAAAAGACTCAATGGCAAATTCTTTCGCTAATTTATTCTCTTCGGGATGAATGCCTCCGATGGTAAAAGTTTTCATATTTGATGATTTCATTCTTCTATGGTCACAACGACGTTGGGTTCTGCTTTGGGTGCCGGAAAGTTGACAGCATGAATGGCATTTGTCGGACATTCGGGAACACACTTCTTACATAATTTGCATTTTTCAAAGTCAATATATGCCAAATCGTTGGTAATCGTGATGGCCTCAAACGGACACACTTTGACGCATTTTCCGCAACCGATACACGCAACCGCACAATTCTTCTTTGCCAATGCGCCTTTTTCTTTATTCATACAACTCACAAAAACTCGTTTTCCTCCTTTGCCTTTATTACGCATCTCAATGATATTTCTTGGGCAACTTTTAGCACAAGCGCCGCAGGCAACACACTTTTCTTCATCCACCACCGGCAATTTCGTAATCGGATCAAGGTGAATCGCATCAAAACGGCATGCGGCAACACAATCACCACACCCTAAACAACCGAAAGGACAAGCACTTTCGCCGGCAAAGAGCGAATGGGCGAACGTACAGGTGAGGGCAGAGTCGTAAAATACTTTTGCAGGTGCGTTGTCGCAGGTTCCGTTACAGCGGACAACTGCAATTTTGGGTTCTGCTTCTACCGCAGTTACCCCTAACATAGCGGAAATCTCTTTGGCTAAAGCATTTCCCCCTACCGGACAAATAGCTCCTTCGGTAGTACGGTTTTTTACGATGACTTCTGCAAGATTTCGACATCCGGCATAACCACAACCTCCGCAATTGGCTCCGGGTAGTTTGTTTGCAATTTCATCAATTAAAGGGTCTTCAATAACTCTAAATGCTTGTGAAACAAAATAGAGGACAATCGCTGCCGTTAGTCCGATTAAGCCTAAAATAAGTGCAGCATCAATAATGATATTTCCGGTCACAGCTACTTCTTTTTAATTTATTTTAAGATGCAAAAGTAAAAAATATTATTTACAAATTACGATTATATCATAAAAATTATCAAGTTGAGGTGCTTTTTTATTTGGGCGTGTCGGCTTCGCCGCCGGTCTCCGGCTCCAAGTCCGCGGCCGGCAGCCGTGTGGACGCA
>Ga0116193_1004144_pt1 | contig 10158 bp, 7 predicted proteins | sample AD_UKC115_MetaG_FD_89892 | JGI IMG/M metagenome (GOLD analysis project Ga0116193, IMG submission 89892) | Active sludge microbial communities of municipal wastewater-treating anaerobic digesters from Hong Kong - AD_UKC115_MetaG | ecosystem: Engineered > Bioreactor > Anaerobic > Digestate | place...
CACATCCTTCAGCACCTCCTTCAGGAACTGCTGCACCCCCTCCTGCGAGAACAGCTCGTCTATCCCCGACCGCTTGATGCCGCTCACCACCCGTTTCTCCTCCTTAGGATCTTTGCGGTAGTACACATTCTCCAGCGATTCCTTTACGGAGACATTCAATATGGGCTGACCCGTAACATCCGAGGTATCCACATAGTCTTTCAGGAAATCGAACTTCTTGTATAACCCCTTCTTCTGCTTCTCCTCGTTAAAGTTATTCAGGGCAAACGTCATCTTCTCATACTTCTCGTACCCGTAATAGTCTTTGTTTCTGGGATCATTCTTCTCTTTGGCATCAATCACCTGCTTTACAAAGGCCACGGCCGGATTGCCCTTCTTAACATAACGCTCCTTGCCGGGTTTGATAACCACCTCATTGAGGGCATAGGAAGTAGGCGCCATAGAGACCTTCAGGTTGTTTTCGCGTCTCGATTTCAAGGTAATCAACTTCTCGTTGTACCCCAGATACGAAAATACAAGCATAGTGGAACGCGAAGGGCTTGCCAGAGCAAAATAACCATCAGCATCGGTGGTGGTTCCCTGGTTAGTACCCTTAAGCAACACCGAAACGAAGGGAAGTCCCTCGCCCGTAATCGAATCGAGTACCATCCCCTTCACCGTAGTCTGAGCCACCCCCCGTGCCGGAATCAACTGCATCAAAAGCAACAGCGCTATGTAGCCTATATATTTTGTTGGCATCTTTTAAAATAATTGGAGTTTAACACCAAACGAAAGACTAAGCACATCGCGTGGATTAATATATTTGTTGGTCGCCGCACTAATAAAATACAAATCGGAGGTACTTAGTTCATAGAACAGCGTAACTTTTTTATTTGGATTGTTTTTATCACACGAAAAAGAGAGGCGCTGCCCCACAAAGATATTGGCACGCAACTTGGTGGAAAACCCGTAGTAACCAGACGGATACTTCTCCGGCTCCTTGGTCCAGAACTCATTATCCAGCAGCGTGGTTACATACAACCCGCAGGCCAGGGGCTCCAGACTCCAGCGATCGTTCAGCTCCACATTCCACGGCATAAAGTTCTGCTTCAGGGTAAGGGTAGCCTTGGCCCGTTTAGACGAATACCGCGGCACGATGCCCAGCAACAAATCCGTCTCCCACTGATGATTCGATCCATACTGCCATCCGGCACCTACAGACATGAAGCCCATCGATCCGGCATACTGCAACTTGGTATACCGGGGTATCAGGTGATTCCATACCCTATGGTACTTCTCCACCCCCGGACTATACGTTTCGGCAGCCGTAAGCGAATAGGCCATCATCAGCAACACCACAAAAACTATTATCTTCTTAATAATTGACAACTTCATAACTATAACCGTTTGTAGTTAAGGTAAATACCATATAATTCCGCTGCTTCATCGAGGCACACCCGTAATAGATGATGCCATCCTTAAACACATCGGTTGTCTGCAGCTTATGGTTGTGAGCATGCAAAGCAAACTGCAACGAAGGAAACTTCTTTATTTCCGCATGAAACAGTCGGGCTACGTTGTTATTAAACTGATCGTCGTAAGGCTTAACGTGCATAACGGCCACTGTTTTAGAATACCGGGCCGAGTCCGCCGCCTCCCGGCTTATAAAATCGAAATCGGGTACCGGATGCGAATAATCGTATTCCAGCGCATTGGTGTTCATGCACACAAACTTGGTATTTCCGGCAATAAAGGCAAAGTTCTCGTCGCCGTACACCTGTTCGAACACCTCTTTTCCGTTACCCAGAATATCATGATTCCCAATCAGGGCAACATACGGAATACGAAGCCCCTGCATGATATCCCTGATCCAGAGAAACTCCTTTGTAATTCCAAAATCGGAGATATCCCCTCCGTGGATAACAAAATCGATGCTATCCTGCTTGTTAATATGTTTCACAAAATCGGCTGTCTCGTCGTACCATCGTTGCGAATCGCCCATAAAAGCGAAACGGATCGTATCCTTTCCGGCGCATTGCTGCTGTATCTTTTCAATATTCTTTAAATTGATATTTGTTTCTCCGTCGATACGTACATCATATGGATGATATTCTATTAAATCACAACCTGTAAGCAAAAAACCTAAACACAACCCTATTAAAATACCTCTTTTTATCATATTCACTCATTTGATGACGATGCAAAGTTACGAACCTCATCTACACGCAAAAAGTTCTATTTCTCTTCAAAAATAGTTCAAAAAGAGGTTGACTATTAAATCATGCTAAACCCGCTTGACGCGCATTATCATTTTTTAACAGACTCTTCAGATTTATTTCAGAATTATAAATGAAATTTGTAAAAAAAGACAATGAAAATTTTAATTATTGAAGACGAAACGTCTCTTAGCAATAGCATAGCTTCATATCTGAAAGCCGATAATTATCTATGCGAAATAGCTGGTAATTATAAAATGGCTCTGGATAAAATTGAAAGCTTTGATTATGATTGTATATTATTAGACATTACTCTACCAGATGGCAATGGATTAAATGTTTTAAAAGAGTTAAAAAAATCCAAAAGAACAGATGGGGTAATCATTATCTCTGCAAAAAACTCAGTTAATGATAAAATTGATGGTCTTAATCTTGGTGCAGACGATTACATTTCGAAGCCGTTCCATTTATCAGAATTAAGCGCACGAATTTCGGCGGTTATTCGTCGTCGCAGATTTGATGGCAGTGCTAACATCATTGTTAATGAAATTACTATCGACACAATTGCAAACACAATATTTATAAACAACAAGCTACTAGACTTAACAAAAAAGGAATATGATTTATTACTATATTTAGTTATAAACAAAAACCGGGTAATTTCCAAATCTGCAATAGCAGAACATATTTCGGGTGATAATGCCGATTATTTTGATAATTTTGATTTTATCTATGCTCACATTAAAAATTTAAAGAAAAAAATGACTAGTGCTGGTGCCGCTGATTATATTAAATCTATTTATGGAATGGGTTATAAATTTGAAGTAAATTGAAATTAACGCATCATATTTCTATTCGTTATATTGGGATTACTAGTGTTATCATACTATTTACAATTCCAATATTTTATTTCATTATACTATTCGTAATGATGAATAGTCTGGATGAGACTTTACTATTTCAGAAGCAATGGATCGAAAAAGAATTAGAAACAACTTCACCTGAGAATTTCATATCATATAACAATGATATCTTTATAACTTCCGTCACATCCGAAAATGAAAAACAACGGATTTTCAATCAGGAGATTTACATTCCAGAGGATAATGAGTTCGTAACTCACAGGGTTTTAGAATTTACAACTGCAGCCAACGGCAAGCTTTATCATGTCCGTTTTCAAAAATCGTTGGTCGAGACTGAAGATCTTCTTAACAGTATTATAGCTATACAATCTGGAATATTTATTATATTACTTATAAGTCTTTTCTATATCAATAGAAATATAAAAAGAAAAGTATGGAAGCCATTTTATAAAACACTAACTGAATTATCCAACTACAGAGTTGATAAACAATTATCACTTGATTTACAACCCTGTAAAATCAATGAAATAAACGATTTGAATAAATCCGTTAACGAACTCACTAAACGAAATCATCAATTATACATTGAACAAAAAGAGTTTACAGAAAATGCCTCACACGAGTTACAAACGCCTTTGGCTATAATGCAAAGTAATATCGATCTGTTACTACAGACTTCTCCCATTACAGAAGAGCAAGCTCTGATAATAGAAAATCTGACAGAAGCTAATCAGCGAATGAATAAATTAAATAAAACTCTGTTATTGCTTACAAAAATAGATAACAATCAGTTTCCAAATAAAGAGCTAATTAATATACGAAACGTTTTACTTAAATTATTAAGTTGTTATGAAGATATTAGTAAACAAAAAAACATAACACTTTCGGCCTGTTTAGATGAAAAAACAGCTATCTATGCAGATAAAACATTAGCTGAAGTTTTACTTGGAAACTTACTTTCCAATGCGATCCGTCACACAACTCAAAACGGAATGATAGAAATCGAATTAAAAAAAGTATCTTTTAGAATAACCAACACTGCTTCAGGGAAAGCTTTGGATCCGGAAAAGTTATTTAAACGATTCCAAAAACATGGAACAAATAGTCACAGTATTGGTCTGGGACTAGAAATCAGTAAAAAAATATGTAACCTTTACGGCTATCAGATTCAGTATTCGTTTGCCAACAACCAACATTGCTTTACTCTAGAATTTAATTGATTACACATCATGATAAGCAATAATTCAGAATTTCTACAGATTTCGTTTTTATGTTTGCAATGTAATTTTGATAAAACAATCAGGATGTTACATTACAACAAAATAAGACAAATAGCAGCCAACCTTTATGTGGTTTACTTTCTTGTTGGGATGAGCTTTTCAGAAGAAGCATCCTCCCAGCAGACTTTAAATTTAGACTATTTTATTAATGTAGCACGGTCCAACAATCCTATATTAAACGATTATAACAATCAAGCTTTTATTCTAAAAATAGATAGTCTGAAACTAAAGTCGGACTATGGTTTTAAATTAGATGGTATAGTAGATGCAACTTATTCTCCTGTTGTAAATAAATGGGGATATGACATTGCTCTGTCAAATGGCCAATCAGTTACAGGAATAGTAAAACTTAGCAAAGAAATTATTGGGAAAGGAAATATAAATTCCAGAAAAGAAAATTACGGCTTAGGCATCCAGCAACTGGTTAATGAATCACAAATCACTGTTCAATCTCTTAACAGAGCCATCACAGAACAATACATAAACACGTATGCTAGTCAGCAGCAATATCAGGTTATCAACGAAGTTGTACACCTTTTGGAACAGGAAGACCAAATACTCAATAAGCTTACCCAAAAGACAACATTTAAACAAACCGATTATTTAAGCTTCAAAGTTACTTTGCAACAAAACCTTTTAACTTTAAAACAGTGCTATGCTGAATGGAAAAACGAGTATGCATTGCTCAATTATCTTGCGGGCATTGTAGATGCGGATATACAAAACATCGATCCTCCCGCATTAGATGAGGACCGTTTTGTTCCGTTTGAAGAAAGTATTTACGCTCAAAAGAGTAATATCGACAGCCTGAAACTAACGAATGAGGCTAAAATAATCAATTACAATTACAAACCTCGTTTATCCGCTTATGCAGATGCAGGATATTCTTCAACATTTGCTATAGCTCCTTATAAAAATTTAGGTTGGAGTGCGGGGGTAAGCCTTTCGATACCTATCTATGATGGAAATAAGAAAAAAATGCAATTAAGGCAAAACAAACTATCTCAGGATACTCGGGCAAGGTATAGCGAATTTACCCGTAAACAATATGAACAGCAAATTCTTCAGTTGCAGGATCAGATCATGCAATATAACCAAATGATAAAAGTATCTAATGAACAAATGGTATATGCAAAAACATTGATAGAAGCCAATTTAAAGCAACTGCCTACCGGTGATGTAAAAGTGGTGGATTTTATTTTTTCCATCAATAGCTATCTAAATCTGAAGTCGGGACTTATCAAATATGAAACCAATTTGTATACCCTTCGAAATTACCTGCACAACTTAATTATTCAATAAATATGAAACCTGTACATATCTCAATACTACTAGTTTCAGTATGCTTGCTTTCCTTTTCAGGATGTACAGGCAAACAAGATAAGCAGCAAGATTCGTCAGAAACACTACTCATAGCCAAAACCCCGGTAATTGTCGCTTATCCTTCGGATACGATACCATTAACGGAGGAGGTCACCCTTAATGCAACTGCATCCTATTTACTGAAATCCGATGTAAAAGCAAATGCTACGGGTTACATTACCGACGTACATGTTAAATTAGCAGACTACATAAAAAAAGGGCAAATTCTGTTTGGCATACAAACTAAAGAAGCAAGAGCTTTGGGCAATACCATAAATAAATTGGATCCCTCTTTCCGCTTTTCGGGAACAACTACAGTTCTTAGCCCGTCTACAGGTTATGTAGAAATGCTTAATCACCAAACGGGCGATTATATTCAAGACGGCGATATTCTGGCTACTATAACTGATGCAAGCAGTTTCGGCTTCGTAATGGATGTACCATACGAATACTATCAACTCGTTACTATCAATAATGAAGTATCGGTAATCTTGCCGGATGGCAGGGAACTCAAAGGGAAGGTCTCTAAAATTATGCCTTCGGTAGATAAGGTAGCCCAAACGCAAAAAGTATTGGTTAAAGTAGTAAATGCAGGGAGTATTCCCGAAAATCTCATAGCCACAATTAAACTTACTAAAAACAAAGTATACGGACTCTCAGTTCCTAAACCTGCTGTATTAACAAACGAAACCCAGTCCTCTTATTGGGTAATGAAATTAATCAACGATACCACTGCCATTAAAACGACCATAACAAAAGGTATTGAAACCGAACAATGGGTGCAAGTTGCCTCTGGCAACCTTTCTGTAACCGATCGTATTATCACGTCAGGCAATTACGGGTTGAATGATACAGCCTACGTCCAAATTCAAAAATAAACTAAAATGCAGGAAACATTATTTGTAAAATATAAAAGTCCTATTCTGATACTTATCCTATTGATTTTATTAGGGGGTATATTTTCATATACAGAGATTAAATCCTCCCTTTTCCCTCAAATAACTTTTCCAAAAATTAAAGTGATTGCCGATGCCGGACAGCAACCAGTCGACCAGATGACTGTAGCCGTTACACGTCCATTAGAGAATGCAATTAAGAAAGTACCGGATCTGGAGGTTTTAAAAAGTACCACCAGTAGGGGAAGCTGCGAGATATCTGCATTTATGAGCTGGAAAGCAGATATTGATCTAAGTCAGCAGCAAGTCGAGTCAAAGATTAATCAAATTCGGAACCAGTTGCCAGCCGATATCGATATTACGGTCGAAAAGATGAATCCAGCCATTCTTCCGGTAATGGGTTATTCACTTAATTCAAATGCAATTGATCCGATAGAGCTCAAGCTGATAGCCTTGTACACAATAAAACCTTTTCTTTCTCAAGTTTCCGGAGTGAGCGAAATCAGGGTGATCGGTGGACAAGACAAAGAATTTTGGGCTGTACTTGACAAGAACAGGATGGCAAGACTCGGACTCACACCGTCTGCAGTAGCGCAAGTTATAAATAATACTAATTTCATAAAATCCAATGGTTATTCCCACGATTACCGATACCTCTATCTTACCCTTACCAACGTTCAATTAAGAAATCTGGAGCAACTTAAAAATCTTGTTATCAAGAATGATGGAAAACGGATTATATATTTCAAAGATATAGCCAACATCAACATCCATCAGGCAAAGCAATATATTAAAGTGAATGCCAATGGTAAAGAAAGTATTTTGATTGCTGTAATACAACAACCCAATGCTAATGTTGTAGAATTGTCAAATGCGATAGAGCACAAAATAGCCGACTTACAAAAGGCCTTACCTCGCGACGTAGAATTGAAGCCATATTATATACAAGCAGATTTCGTAACCGATTCCATTCAGAGCGTATCCGATGCTCTATGGATAGGTTTACTGCTGGCAATTATAGTGGCTATCTTTTTCCTTAAATCGTGGAAAGCAAGCGCAACCATATTGATAACTATTCCCATTACACTAAGTCTTACAATGTTAATTTTGTTTGCCTTGGGTCAAACCTTTAACATAATGACATTAGGGGCTATTGCCGCCTCCATAGGATTGATAATAGATGATGCAATTGTTGTGGTCGAGCAGATACACCGTACTCACGAAGAGCATCCGGACGAGACCAGTAATACGCTTGTGCAAAAATCAATTAACTATTTATTTAAAGCCATTTTGGGCTCATCGTTGAGCACTATTGTTATATTTATACCATTTATGCTGATGAGCGGTGTAGCGGGATCCTACTTTAAGGTTATGACTAATACTATGATTATTACGTTGGTCAGTTCATTTTTTGTTACATGGTTACTCCTACCTGTTATTTATCTATTGTTATCTAAAATCATCAAAGATAAAAATCTAAATCATCATGAAGTACGTGAGCGCAAATGGGTAGGATTTTTTATCAGAAGGCCAGTTTATTCTTATCTGTTCATGATAGCATTAGTTGGTGTCACTGCATTTATTATTCCAAATATTAACACCGGCTTTTTGCCGGAAATGGATGAAGGAAGTATTGTTCTGGATTACAATTCGCCTCCCGGATCATCTCTCGAAGAAACAGATCGGGAATTGAGAGAGGTAGAAAAAATATTAAAAACAGTTCCCGAAGTAGAATCCTATAGCCGGCGCACTGGTACACAAATGGGGTTTTTCATCACCGAACCTAACAGAGGAGATTATCTTATACAATTAAGAAAAAACAGAAGCAAAACGACCGACCAGGTTACTAATGAAATTCGCGCTAAAATAGAAGCAACCGGCTTGCCGCTAGTGGTAGATTTTGGACAAGTTATCGGGGATATGCTGGGTGATTTAATGAGTAGTGTACAGCCCATCGAAATTAAAATATTCGGACCAGATCAAAAAGAAATACAATTGTATTCTAAAAAAGTGGCCAATATTGTGAGTAAGATAAAAGGTACAGCCGATGTGTTTGACGGCATTGTTATTGCCGGCCCTTCAATAGAAATAATACCAGACCTTTCAACACTTGGTCAGTATGCCATTACTCCTCAGGATTTTCAGTATCAGGTTCAAACGCTTTTAGAAGGTAATGTTGTGGGTAACTTGTTCGACAAGCAACAATTTACCCCTATCAGAATCTTATACAGCAACAACAGCAATGCTTCGCTGAATCAGATAGAGAATAGTATGATTGCTTTACCATGTGGGCAATTGAAACCTTTAAAAGAATTTGCAGCTGTTACTTTAGTCGGCGGATCAGCAGAAATAAACAGAGAAGATTTACAAACATTAGGTATTGTTACAGCCAGATTATCAAACAGCAACTTGGGTGGAACAATAAAAGAAATACAAAATAAAATCAATAAAGAGCTAAAATTACCAGAGGGGTATAGCATTGTGTATGGAGGAGCCTATGCCAGTCAGCAACAGTCATTTAAAGAACTACTTCTAATATTATTTCTATCCAGTTTATTTGTTTTTACAGTGATATTATTTTTATTCCGAAATTTAAAAGTATCATTCATTATTCTAACAATTTCTATTTTAGGGATTTCCGGTAGTTACATGTTGTTATATATCACCGGTACTTCTTTAAATGTAGGCAGTTATACCGGATTAATTATGATGGTAGGCATCATTGGCGAAAATGCGATTTTTACTTTCCTGCAATTTCACAAAAGTCTCACTACAAAAACTAAAGAACAAGCGATAATTTATGCAATAAGTACGAGACTACGTCCTAAGCTGATGACAGCATTTGGTGCTGTTATCGCCTTGATGCCACTTGCCATAGGAATTGGTACTGGTGCACAAATGCACCAACCATTAGCTATCGCAATTATTGGCGGCTTTATGATAGCTCTCCCCCTTTTATTAGTTATATTACCTACGTTACTTAATAAATTTTACAAATAACAAACTCCGTAATGATTAAAAGGCGAAACCAAACACTTATTTTAATTCTTATATTATTTCATATTAATATAGGATACTCACAGGATGTAAGTATGAATGACAGCATTTCATCTACGTCTATACACGAGGTGTCAAAAATTAATTACAAAGGCAAGTTGTCATACAAGCAATTTATTATTCCTGCATTACTTATCGGCTATGGATTTTATGCGTTGGAATGCGATGGTCTGTTAGATTTCAATAAAGAAGTGAAAGAAGAGGTCTATTTAGAGCATCCACACGGTTTTCTGCACATAGACGACTACACGCAGTACTCTCCTGCGGTGGCAGTATTTGGCTTGCAAGCCTTAGGTATTAAGGGGAAAAACAGCGTAAAAGACGAACTTATTATTTATGCATTGTCTGTAGGCATTACAACAGCAGTAGTTTATCCGATAAAAAAGGCCACCAAAGTATGGAGGCCCGATCACAGTGCTCCTAACTCTTTTCCCTCGGGGCATACAGCCATTTCGTTTGCATCTGCCGAATTTTTACGCAGAGAATACAAAGATATATCTCCCTG
>Ga0116193_1004145_pt1 | contig 10151 bp, 4 predicted proteins | sample AD_UKC115_MetaG_FD_89892 | JGI IMG/M metagenome (GOLD analysis project Ga0116193, IMG submission 89892) | Active sludge microbial communities of municipal wastewater-treating anaerobic digesters from Hong Kong - AD_UKC115_MetaG | ecosystem: Engineered > Bioreactor > Anaerobic > Digestate | place...
GATGGGGCAAGATCGAGCCATCGGATATCGTGCTGGCCGAAATCCTTTGGGATAAAGGCTATCACTCCTGCCTGATCACCGATGCCTATCACATGCACAAGCCGACGTTTGCCTATGAGCGTGGCTTTGATGACGTCGTGTTTGTTCGCGGCCAGGAAGAAGATCCGCAGGTCGTCGATACCTCTATTGAAGTCAATATCGAAGGCCATTACAAGTCAGACGGCAAGGACAAGCGCCACAAAGAGCGCACGGCGCAATACCTGCGCAATATCAATCATTGGCGCGATACGGATGAAGACCAGTTCATGGCCCAGTGCATCAAGAAGGGCATCAATTGGCTGGAGCAGCAGGAGAAGAAGGATAATCTGTTCCTTTGGCTGGACTGCTTTGATCCGCACGAGCCATGGAACCCCCCGTCGGAATATGCCAAGATGTACACCGATCCGAACTTCAGCGGCACACCCGTGACCATGCCGATTCCCGGGCCGACGGAAGGCTACATGACCGATGAAGAAATCCGCCACACCATGGGACTGTATGCCGGCAAGGTGACCATGTGCGACAAGTGGGACGGCATTTTCTTCGACAAGCTCAAGGAATTGGGCATGTGGGACAACACGCTCATCATCTTCCTGACCGACCACGGCGAACCATTCGGAGAGCATGGCATCATCTGCAAGGCCAAGGGCTATCCATATGAGGAATTGGTGCGCATCCCATTTATGATTCACCATCCGCAGGGCATTGGCTCGGGTAAGGTCTTTAATCAATTGGGCCAGACGGTTGACCTCGCGCCAACGGTGCTCGACTTCCTGGGTATCGATGCCAAGTATCTGCGCATGCAGGGCGAAAGCTTGCTGCCGATCATGCGCGGCGAGAAGGAAAAGATTCGCGATTATGCCTACGTTGGCCACTGGAATCAGTCAGTGCGCATTAATGATCACGAGTGGGCATTCATCTATTACATGCTCCCGCGCGATAATGAACTGTATCGCTATGCGGAAGACAAAGAGATGAAGAACAACGTGATCGACAAGTATCCGGAGAAGGCGATGGAACTGGAGCTGATCATGCGCCGCTTTGTCAATGGCATGGGCGCTAAGATCTAAATACTCGTTGATTGTAAAAGTATTGAACATGATGGCCGGAGAGGATTATTCTTCTCCGGCCTTTCGTGTTTTATAGATCTGCCCCAAGGCACAAATTAACTTCTTGTGAGGTTCGCCATGTTTTGGTTGCGCGCTCTGTCCTTCAGCATGTTTTTTTCTTTTCTGCTACCCTCATTGGCGTTGAGCAAAACCGATGAGGAAGTTTTAGCAGGCGCGCAGGAGCGCATTGAGAAATATCGAAAAGCCGATGCTCAACTTATCCTGAAAGACTCGGCTGGAAAACCCTTGCCTGAGGGGGCTAAGCTCAGCATTGAGCAAACCAAGCATGCCTTTTTATTTGGTGGAAATACTCGCTGGTTATTCGATGTTCATTCAGGCGCGGATGAATTCCAAAAACATTCGGCTCTGGCGCAAAAATACTCCGATCAGTTCACTGCCATTTTTAACTACTGTACCGTGCCGATCTTCTGGGGCAGTTATGAGCGGGAAGAGGGTAAGCCCCAATATGCCCTGACGCAGGCCAATATAGATTGGGCCAAAAAGTATGGAATTAAAGTTAAGGCTCACCCGTTGGTGTGGAATTGGGTTGCTGAACCCAAATGGCTGGAGGGCCGCACGCCTGAACAAGCCAAACAAGCACAGATAAAACGCGTTCAGGATTTTATGGATCATTTCAAGGGGCAAATTACGGTATATGATGTTGTGAACGAGCCTTCTGGATGGGACCGTAAACCTGGATGGAAAAATTCCCCGCTGCTGGTCAAGGCCGCCAATGAGATGGGCATTCAGAATTGGCAGCGACTGATGTATGAAACAGCCCGCAAAGCCGATCCCACGGCCACGCTCATGGTGAATGATTTCACGCTGGAGGGATTATATGAAAAAGATGGAATTGACCCGCTGATCAATAAGGATGGTTCCACACTATTTGACGGCATTGGCTTTCAAAGCCATATGTTCGGCGGGACATGGCCTTTGGAAAAAACATGGGAGATCTGCGAAAGATTTTCAAAATATAATAAGCCAATCCACTTTACGGAAGTCAGCATTGTTTCCGGAGACCGCCAAAAAGTAAGCAAAGCAGCCGCCAGCCAGGATGTCACTGGCGAACGTACTGAAGCGCAATGGAAAGTTACACCGGAAACCGAACAACGACAGGCGAATGATGTCGTGAAGTTCTACACCACATTATTCAGCCATCCATCCGTGCAGGCGATAAATTGGTGGTATGTCACGGATTTGAATGCGCATCCGGCTGGTTCCCCCCCAGGGCTTCTGCGCGCCGATATGTCGCCCAAGCCTGCTTACCTTGCGCTGAAGAAACTTATCAAGGAGACCTGGTGGACAAAGACAAACGCGACAGTTAATCAGGCCGGCGAAGCATCAATGCGCGGTTTCTATGGCGAGTATAATGTGAGTTATGAATCTCCCGATGGAAGGACATTGCAGGGAAAGTTTACATTGTCAAAGGATTCGACCGCTCCCATGATAGTTAATTTACAGCAGGAGTCTAAATAAGTTTCAGGGCCACCAACGGCAGGCGAGTGAACTTGCCGTTGGTGGCCGGAAAAACATCTATCAATTGGTGGGATCAAACACTTGGGTCAAATCCTCCGTATCGGCCGAAGTTGCCTTTCCGTATCGGTTCCGCAGCAGGAACATTCTTACTGCAAGATAAACAACCGGTAGTATGCCGCCTATAATGAAGATCAAGTCGCCCGGCATGCGCAGCCATTCAAACACTCTCACCGAAGGCTGCATAAAAAAGTCAATATTCCTGGCATGCCAATAGCCATACTTAAAGCTATCATGCAGTTGCACAATCCCGATGGGAATTAAGTTTACCACAATCATCATTAGCAAGCCAACGTTCAGACTCCAAAACGAAAGAGCCATGGCTCGTTCGCTGCTGCGGTCGGGAGGAATAAAATACCGGGCCACAAACATAAAGAAACCGATGGCCAGCATTCCATACACACCCATCATGGCGCCGTGAGCATGATTGGCGGTGAATTGCGTGCCAATTTCATAATAGCTTACAATTGGCAAGTTGATTAGAAATCCAAATACGCCCGCGCCGAGAAAGTTCCAGAATCCCACGGCAATCAGGAACATGACGGCCCATTTGTGCGGGAACTGCCCTGAGGCCACGCCCAGGGTGGTGGCGTCCTGGCTGGTTCCGCCCAGTCGCATAAAACGCCAAGCTTCAAAAGTCAGCAGTAATAGCGGAATAACCTCCATCGCGGAGAAAAAAGCGCCAAAGGCCATATGAACGGCTGGCGCGCCGCTGAAATATAAGTGGTGCATTGTGCCAATCACGCCGCCGATGGAATATAAGATTATATCCAGATAGACAACGCGCGTCGCCGTGGCCGAGCGCACTACACCGAGCAGCACAAAAATATAAGCGACCATAATTGTTGTGAATAATTCCAGAAAATCCTCCACCCACAGATGCACCACCCAAAAACGCCAGAAGTCCATCACGGCATAATTGGCATTCTTTCCAAAAACAAGTCCAGCCGCATAGAACAATGGAATGGAAATCGCGCTATACATAAATAAGTAGGGCAGATTGCCCTTATGCTCCAAAGGCAGACGACTGCGCAATCCGCGGAATAAGATTACAACCCAAAAGAACATGCCAATGACCAGCAGAATTTGCCACACTCGCCCTAAATCCAGGTATTCCCAGCCTTGTGCGCCAAGCCAGAACCAAGGTCCTTTGCGCGTTATCAGGTTTTTAATGCTGGCAGCTTCCCCCAATAAACTTCCAAGCACGACAAAGACAACAGCCGCAAACAGCGCCATGGCCAATTTGTCTTGATGCTTGGGTTCGTGCCGGGAGATCATTGGCGCTATAAATATCCCCATGGCCAGATAACTTGCCGCCACGAAAAATAGCGCCAATTGCAAATGCCACATGCGCGTTAAGTTATAGGGAAACCAGCGGCCGATATCGAATCCATAAAATCCAGCGGGTTCAACATGGTAATGCGCATTGGCGCCGCCCAGCAGCCCTTGCAGCAGAAACAATGCGGAGACTACGAGAAAATACCAGGCTGTGGCTTGCTGCGCCGGAGTCAGGCGAACATCTTCTGGTGCGCGAAAACGCAGCTTATTCGAACTGTCTTCGTCAGCGCGATGCCAGCCCAATAAATCCCAACGTCCGACGCAAAACAGCACAATGCCCGCGCCGCCTAAAAGGGCAATCAGACTAAAAACACTCCACAAAAAGGCATCCACCGTCGGTGTATTTCCAACCAGAGGTTCATAGGGCCAATTATTTGTATATGAGTAATCCTGACCCGGCCGATTGGCGGTTGCCACCCAGGCAGACCAAGCAAAATAGGAAGCTATCAAGCGAACTTCCTCGGGATCGCTAAGTTGGACGCGCTTTGGCCCAACCTGCTGTTGCGGATTGCCAAAATATCTGCTGTAAAACTGGATCATCGCCGAATGGGCATTGGCTTGCGCAGCGCTGAAACTCAGCGTTCCATTTTGCTCATTATAATTATTTCTCTTCAAATCTGTCGTCAGCCTGCTGGTAAGCTCCGCCTGGGGTACGCCTTGCGTTGTATAAATTCCCCCAATTTTCAAAGCATAATTGTGAAGGTATTGCGCAGTGAAATCAGGCCCCAAATAAGCGCCATGCCCAAAGATGGTGCCATGTTGCATGAGGCCGTACTTTTGGAATAAATGCTGCCCCTCCATGATATCTTCACCGGTAAAGACCACGCGGCCATCAGCCGCAACGACACGGCGCGGAATGGGAGGATGTTGCGCATTCACTTTGTATGCAAGGTACCCAAGCACAACGAAACCAATGAGAAACGTGAGAAGTGAAATCTGGAACCACAAGGTGGAGATAATCATGGATGGCCGTCGTTCACTCATTGCAGTGCGCCTCTTTATTGCAGGATCATCTCTTCGCACCTCACTTTAGCGACCTGGCATATTTTGTTCAAGCAGTTTTTCATTATGGTTTTTATTGATGCAAAGTGGCGGGACAGGTGAAAAGATAAAGTACGAACATGAAAGGCTATTATGAATGTATGCCATTACTTTGAAACCTGGACGAGAAAAATCGCTGTTGCGCAAACACCCATGGATATTCAGTGGCGCCATTGCCAGCGCACCAACATGTCTTCCGGGTGAAATAGTGAACGTCTTCTCTGCTGATGGCCAGTGGCTAGCGCGAGCCGCATGGTCGCCCGAATCGCAAATCGCAGGTCGCGTGTGGAGTTTTAACTACAATGAACAAATAGACGCAAATTTCTTTCAGAGGCGATTAGATAACGCATTCGCATTGCGCGCGGAGTTCCTGGAGCAACCAGAGAATGCCTGTCGTTTGGTGAATGCAGAATCAGATTTGTTGCCTGGCCTGATTATTGATCGATATTCCAACTTTCTTGTTTGCCAATTTCTCAGCATGGGAGTGGAAGCGCATCGAAATACTATTATTCATGCCCTTCAGTATCTGTTGCCTCATTTCTCAATTTATGATCGTTCAGATGTGGATGTGCGCGCCAAGGAAGGCTTGGAAAATCGAACCGGCGTTCTGGCCGGCCAAGTTCCGCCGGATTTAATTGAAATTGATGAAAATAACTGCCGCTTTTTTGTCGATATCAAACAAGGACATAAGACTGGATTTTACCTTGATCAGCGTGACAATCGGGCACTGCTGGCCAGCATGTGCGAAGGGGGAGAGGTTCTCAATCTTTTTTCCTATACTGGAGGTTTTGGCATTGCCGCCGCCGTTGGCCATGCGGCAAGCGTAACCAATGTGGACAGTTCCGCCTCTGCCTTGGATTTGGCAGCGCAGCATATCACTCTTAATAATATTGCCTCAAGAAATGTAAATAATATCCGCGCGGATGCTTTTGTATTTTTGCGTGAATGTCGCGATAGCGGCCGCCAATTTGATGTTATTGTGCTGGATCCGCCAAAATTTGCCGAGTCGCAATCCCAGTTGGAACGGGCGGCGCGAGGGTATAAGGATATCAACCTGCTGGCGTTAAAATTGTTAAATCCAGGTGGTTTGCTGTTCACCTTTTCATGCTCGGGTCTAATGCATTCTGATTTATTTCAGAAAATTGTGGCCGATGCCGCGTTGGATGCCGGACGCGACGCGCAAATTATTATGCGCATGTCTCAAGCCCAGGACCATCCAACGCTGCTCAGTTTCCCGGAGGGCTTCTATTTAAAGGGGCTGGTTTGCCAGGTGCTTTAGTTTTATATAACAATGCTAATCATCTTGCGGCCAACTATAATGATCTTCTTAACCTGTTTTCCCGCAAGATGCTGCTGCACATTGCTTGCCTGAAGCGCCGCCTTGCGCATTTGCTCTTCCGTGGCATTGGCTGGCACGGCAATTTTGTCACGCAATTTGCCATTAATCTGCACTGGAATTTCAATAATGTCCAAATCCAGCGCCGATTCATCCCACTCAGGCCAGCGCTCGGTGAAAATGGACTCATCATGCCCGATCGTGGCCCACATTTCTTCCACCACGTGTGGCGCAAATGGCGCCAAACAAATCAACAGCGCCCGTGCCGCCGAATGCAAAGCTTTCTGTTGCTGAGGATCGGAACTGATTGTTTCCTGTTGTGCATAAGCGGAAACGGCATTCAGCAATTCCATGCACGACGCAATGGCGGTGTTGAAGTGAAAACGCCCCTGCAACTCTTCGGTCACTCGCTTAATTGTTTCATGCACCTGGCGATTTAACTTTTTCTCCTCCGCATCCTCTCCGCAAGTATAACTTCCTTCATGCAATAACTGACATCCTGCATACATCGACTGTTGATTGGTTTGCACGAATCGCCAAACACGATTCAGGAAACGATAACATCCTTCCAACTGCTGATCGCTCCAGTCCAACTGGCGTTCGGAGGGCGCGGCAAACAAGATGAATACGCGCAAGGCATCGGCGCCATATTCCTTGATTAAAGGCTCCGGATCGACTGTATTGCCCAAACTCTTGGACATTTTATACGAGCGAGTTTCACCGGTGGCGGGATTCGTCCAGTCCTTGCAAACCATTCCTTGCGTAAATAAGCGCGCGAAAGGCTCGGAAATAGTAATTAATCCGAGATCGCGCAGCACCTTCGTAAAAAATCGCGCATATAATAAATGCAGCACGGCATGTTCCACGCCGCCAATATATTGATCCACTGGCATCCAATACTGTGCTTCATTTCCAAATGGCAGTTGTTCATTATGCGGATCGGTATAACGCAGGAAATACCATGAGGAATCCACAAACGTCGCCATGGTGTCGGTCTCACGGCGTCCTTGTGCGCCGCATTTGGGGCAGGGCGCATAGCGGAAGGATTCAGACAAAGTGAGAGGATTAACTTCTGTGTCAAAGCGAACATCTGTTGGCAGCAATACTGGCAACTGATCTTCTGGAACGGGAACAACGCCGCATTTGTCACAATAAATAATAGGAATTGGCGTGCCCCAGTAGCGTTGGCGGCTAATCAGCCAGTCGCGCAACTTATACTGCACCACGCGTTTGCCAATTCCCTTTTCCTCCAAATACGATGCAACCTTTTTCTTCATTTCTTCCGATTGAATACCGGTGAAAGGACCGGAATTAACATTAATTCCGGCTTCTGTATAGGCCGCCTGCATCGTCTCCGGCGTTAGTTCCTGCCCTTCACCCTGTATGACAACTTTGATCGGAATGTTATATTTTTTAGCAAACTCAAAATCACGCTGGTCGTGCGCCGGAACGGACATGATGCAACCCGATCCATATTCCATCAGAACAAAGTTTGCGGCATAAATAGGCACCTGATCGCCATTCAAGGGATTAATAGCGTAGCGACCGGTAAACACGCCCTCCTTTTCGCGTTCCTCGGCGGTTCGCGTGTGGCGATCCAGCGTGGCGGCGCGGCTGGCAAATCCTCTAACTGCCGATTCGTATTCAGTGCCTTTTATTAAATCGATGAGCAATGGATGCTCAGGCGCTATGGCCATAAAAGTAACGCCATAAAGCGTATCCGGGCGGGTGGTAAAAATCGGCAATGGCCGTTCATCGCCCACAATTCCAAAATTAACTTCGCAACCTTCAGAACGACCAATCCAATTGCGTTGCATGGTGCGAACATGCTCCGGCCAGCCATTCAACTCATCAACATCATTCAACAGCTCTTCCGCATAATCAGTAATGCGAAAAAACCACTGGCTCATCTGGCGAAGCTCCACGGGCGTGCTGACATGTCGCCAGCAGCAGCCATCCACCACTTCCTCATTGGCCAGAACTGTCTGGCAATCTGGGCACCAATTCACCGGCGCCTCGCGTTTTTCCGCCAGCCCGCGTTCGAGCATTTTCAGGAAAATCCATTGGTTCCAACGATAATATTCAGGCCGGCAGGTCACAACCTGTCGCGACCAATCATACGAGCAGCCCATCGAACGCAACGCCTGCGCCATCTGCGCGCAGCATTGCTCCGTAAAACCGGCTGGGTTAATATCTTCACCGCGCTGCGATGCGGCCTTGATTGCCGCATTTTCGGCAGGCAAGCCGAACGCATCAAATCCGGTTGGATAAAAGACATTATAACCGGCCATGCGGCGATAGCGCGCCACGGCATCGCCAATGCTGTAATTGCGCACATGCCCCATGTGAAGCTTGCCAGATGGGTAGGCAAACATCTCAAGCATATAGAATTTGGAGCGGTTTGGATCGGGGGAGGACCTGAACAAACCTTCTCGTTCCCATCGATACTGCCAGTTTTTTTCAATCTGCTCGTGTGGATAAAATGTCTCAATCGCCATGTCGTTGCTCTATGAAAGGATGTGCGCGCAATTCGCGTTCAAAACATAAGAGCTACGAGGGGCGATGGGTTGTGTCAAGTGCTTCCGCGAATGAAACTCGTTGAAACCGGAGACAAAATGCAATAGGACGATGCAAATAGTCCATTAAGGATAAAAATGGTGAAGAAGAATCAGTCCGCCCATGTAATTGCAACCGCCACCCGCGAGACGCCGCGCCTAGGCCCTGACCCTGCGTTAGGGCGGTTTTCTTACATGCATGCCACCATCCTGGTGTTTTTTCTCGTGGCCATGCTGGCCATCTTCAATCTGGCACAAACGCCATTTTGGGGGGACGAAGCCGATGTGGGAATCCTGGCGCGCAATTTAAACAACACCGGCAAATTGACTGCCTGGGACGGGCGAAACTTATACGGCTTTCGTAATGGAACATTGCTGAAAGATGATCTGACGCTTAATGGTCCGCCATTGCAGTATTTTGTAACCGCCATTGCATTTCGCTTCTTAGGCACAAATACCTGGACGGGACGGTTTCCTTTTGTGGTCTTTGGATTGCTCAGCCTGTGGGTGCTATGGCTCATGCTGAAGGAAGATTTTGAAAAATATCCCATGTTTCGCCTGCTGGCCTTGTGCATGGTTGGCTTTTCGCTGGCCTTTATCATGAACATTCGCCAATGCCGCTATTATGCCTTGTCGCTATTTCTTAGTTTGCTTTCCTATTTTCTATACAAGCGCAGCACACAAACGCGCTCATGGCGGTCAATACTTGGACTATCCATTTGCTGCATTCTTGGATTTTACACGAATTACCTGCTGCTAATTCCATTTGTCTTTGCAATGGGTTGCGCTCATTTACTATTTTATCGGCAACAGTATAAGTTCAGCGATTGGCCAAAGCTTGCTTCTGCCGCCGCGTTATTCCTGGCATTTGTTGTTCCTTATGCCGTATCAAACCGTATTTGGCACCGGCCGGATATGCCCGTATCAGCCAACTGGATATCAGAGAAGCTTACATTGCTGTGGTGGAATTTTCGCGATCTGAATCGCATTGCGGTAATGCCATGGATGCTGCTGACGGGTACGCTGGGGCTTTGCGCATATTATCGGCGCCGCTGGCCTATGACCAAACCGGTCCTGGAATGGCTGACGATTGGAAGTATTTTCACCATTGGCATCGTTGTTTTGAATCGGCAGCCAATAAATGAGACAGTTGATGCGGACGTGCGATATCTTATTCCGGCCTATCCATTTTTTACA
>Ga0116193_1004147_pt1 | contig 10149 bp, 6 predicted proteins | sample AD_UKC115_MetaG_FD_89892 | JGI IMG/M metagenome (GOLD analysis project Ga0116193, IMG submission 89892) | Active sludge microbial communities of municipal wastewater-treating anaerobic digesters from Hong Kong - AD_UKC115_MetaG | ecosystem: Engineered > Bioreactor > Anaerobic > Digestate | place...
AACAATATGCATCAGCCGGGTTTACTAGTGCCTGGACTGGCAATATCAGAATACTCATGATGAAGATGCCAAAAATTATCAATTTGAGAGAGAAAAAGATGAATTTCATGAATACCACGCTCCCTGAACATAATAGGTTTCATTCACCAGATCGCCATAGATATAATTATACGGAATCAATCCATACCCGCCTGCAGTACCAAATGAATTCCAGTTTGCTCCCCAGCTGTTCTTTATAAGCCATCCGCCTTGATTGTTCCACCAGGTATCATCCCATCCGATGAGTGTTACAACATGCCACCAGTTCTTTGACACGACCACAAGAGGACCATAGCATAACAATGCCTTTTTCAGAATCGTCCCATGCGTTACATAATTCCCTTTCGTTGTTATAGGGCTTGTATATCCGGTAATCGTAGCCATTTTTGTTCCAATTGGAACCTGAACACTGGTTATCGGATTTGAACAATGACAGCCCTGGCAATTGCTGCCCGTTGGAGAACAGAGTGCCGGACAGGTTTTCTTTCCGGATGGACCAGTAATAATACATATGGAAGAATTATATGGAACCATCGATTCTTCAGGCACACCATATTCTTTTATTTCAGATAATGCCAGGGAAGGCTGACCGCCAAGACAGGAACCGGGTTTTTTTGTTGGATTATGTGGAGAAACAAGATATTGTTCAGATAAATCAAGATCTGCTTTGGCTGGATTATCAATCTTATATGTTGATTCAACAACTGCAAGAGCTCCAAACGCCCAGCATGAACCACACCCACCCTGGTTTTTAACTGGTGTAAGCCAGTTTTTCCCTTTAACAGACCTCCAGTCAAATTGGGCCGGGAGGGGTGAGAGACTGCATAAATAGGAGAGATTGCAGGGTCCGCCATAATCAGGCCCTGTTTCAAGGGGACCCTGGTATTTATCAAAACAATCACATTCATCCCCAACGCCATCACCATTCCAGTCTTTCTGACCCATATTTGAAATATTCAGACAATTATCAGCACAATCCGGGACTGAATCCAGATCCTGGTCTATACTGTCGTTGTCATTTGGACACCGATCACAGGCATCCCCAAAACCATCGCTATCTGCATCCTTCTGGTCAGGATTGCTTACCGACTGACAATTATCACAGTCATCTCCGATTCCATCCGGTATATCACTGCACATCTGATAGGGTTTTTCCAGTTCAACCCACCAGCATTTTTGCTCACTATCTTTTTGATCAGGATTTTTTACTTTCGGGCAATTATCAGAACCATCAGGAATGCCATCATTGTCAGTGTCAATATATTGAGAGAGATTTACTGTGGGGATGACATATGTTTTTGGAATCACCGCCTGAACAGAAGGGACAGAACGGAACCAGTACTGAGGTGTTCCGGTGCACCACCAACAATATTCATCTTTTTTATATCCGCATATCTCTTCTGAACATTTTGCATAGGTACTGAATTGTTGTTTTGCTTCTCCTTCAGTCAGGCAGGAACATGCAGGCCTGGAACAATATTTCTTTACTTTTTCACCCCTGTTATTTTCACTTATCCCACAAGGCCCACGGGAACATAAGGAATATTCTCCCCACGTGGATTTTGCCTCCTCTGCAGTCACACAATTACAATCTTCAGGACATTTCATTTCATAATCTTCAGGTTCGGGTTCCGGGCTCTCGTTCTCACCTAATTCAGGCTCCCTCTGAATCAGGTTCTGATAACAATAAAGAGGTTTTTCAGTTGCTCTATCTATTCCACAGTGAATATCTGAACATTGCACTGGTTCTCCATATTGACGAATTGCATCAGTCTCTAATAGGCAAGAGCATCCTTCCGGACATTCATGTTCGAGTGTTTCTGGAGAAATTTCTCTTTCAGTCCCACAATATTGTAGCCTTCCTTCTGGATCCTGTCCACATGGTAAATCACTGCATCGTGTTATCTCATCCCGAATGAATGTTTCTTCAGGGAGGCAAGAGCATCCTTCCGGACATTCATGTTCGAGTGTTTCTGGAGAAATTTCTCTTTCAGTCCCACAATATTGTGGCCTTCCTTCCGGATCTTTTCCACATGGTAGTTTAGTGCATCGTGTTATCCCATCATGAGTGAATACTTCTTCAGGGAGGCAAGAGCATCCTTCCGGACACTCATGTTCGAGTGTTTCTGGAGTAATTTCTCCTTCAGTCCCACAATATTGTGGCCTTCCTTCCGGATCTTTTCCACTTGGTAGTTCAGTGCACCGTGTTATCTCATCCCAAGTGAATGCTTCTTCAGGGAGGCAAGAGCATCCTTCCGGACATTCATGTTCGAGTGTTTCTGGAGTAATTTCTCTTTCAGTCCCACAATATTGAGGCCTTCCTTCCGGATCTTGTCCACATGGTAGTTCAGTGCATCGTGTTATCCCATCATGAGTGAATGCTTCTTCAGGGAGGCATGAACACTCAGGAGGGCATTCGTTCCCCTCTGATTGAGGAATGCCAGTTTTCTGCACATAAAAATAGTTATCTGAAACCATATCTTCCGACAACCGACCAGGTATTTCAATCGTATCAGAAGAAATTACCACTCCTTGTTGTGAACTAGCCTTGAAAGGGTGAAATCCTTCATTCAAAGCCAGAGTAAGACGATACGAATCACAGGGTTCTTCATGAGAAAAGAAAAACTGACCCATTTTATTTGTCATCCGGGTTTTCAGAATTGACCCGCCCCCACACATCAGGTTAATGGCAATTCCGGGTATTCCCTGTGTCATATTCCCTGCATCACTCTCAAGGACTGCTCCTTCAATAGTCACTCCTGAAACAGGCATCATAAGGGCAGATGACAAAATCACGATGAAAAAAAAAATATTCTCTGAATGAATGAAGCCATACCTGTATCACCTGATAAATGTATATCTGGACTCTTGATGTAAAAGAGTTTGTATGCATAATATCAAAAATAATTCTTTGAAAAATAGACAAAATAGGGGTTTTTGGCCATATCCACAGCGATGGGATTATCCAAACCCTACCTGATATGTCCCGTTCTGTGAGCAGTACAGCCAGTACCCGTGGTATGGTCGTATCGGCCGTTCATCGCTCTGGTTCCCGGTTCCTCCCCGGATAATCGGTTCTTCATACTGCTGGACGATTGCGTCATATCCGGTAGCATATGACCAGGCTGTCAGGGTGTGGAATGTCTCTTTCGCTGAAAGATCCGTCTCCATCCAGCCTCCAATCGATGACCATCCTACCGGAATCTCCCGGGAAAAAGGAATAATCTGGTCTGTAAACCTGACCGGGACAGTTATGGTATTGGTTGAATAGATCCAGTATCCCTGGAGGGGAACCACCGGATCATTCATTGAGAGCGTTCTGTATCCGGTGGTATTATTCACATATACAAGGACTGAATGGCCGGATGAGTTCACCCCGGCAAATATTTGTGCAGTATCATATCCTGGGTTGAGTCGCCTGGGGATGGATACATGATTCCATCCCGGATAAAGTGGGATTTCATCAGTATCTTTCAGGGATTTCAGGGCTGCTGAGAGATTCGCTCGTGCTCCGGTGATGGTTTTATCCTGCAGTGACGGGAGCGGATCAGCGGTATCTATGATCACCTGTTTTACTCCTTCTGCCGTAAGATCAGGTTTTTTCCCCTTGATAAGACTGGCCATTCCGGATACTATGGGAGCTGCCATTGATGTACCACTCATGTACTGATATTCAGGCTTTATTGCTTCACCCCGGTATCCGATCCTTATATTTCTGATAGAAAAGTCTGATGTAACATCTCTCTTAAACAGGATATAGGTATATCTGGTCCTGAATCCTGATTCGGTATAGACAGAATTAAGCGGGATGAAGAGTTGTCTCCAGTGATCTTCGTGAAATTCTGTATCAAAATCCCACAAGGATGTCCAATTTACAATATCATTTGAGTATTCAATTATCTGATACCCAAAAAAATCACCTTTTACCTCCCAGATCAGATGAGGGATTTAATTTTCTTCAGAAGGGATATCAACAGAGGTATTCATCTCGATGACAAATGTAGAAATGTCAGGATAATATGAGAGAACTGCCTGTAATGACACGGGCTCTCCTGGCATGGTTCCAGGAATGCGGGTCCAGTTCCCGGTAAGCGTAAAATTCTCCTCTGTAAATGTGGGGTCTTCAAAGACCGAAGTATAGGAATATCCGGATGGAATGGAACTGTAGATATCAGTACCCGGAGCTCCAACATGGACCGTCCGATTGCCAAAATTCGAAAACCACGATAGTTTATCCTGTGGATCAGTGGCAGCGACCGCTATCACATTACTGAAGTTATAACATGCCGGATACTGGGGAAACATATTCAGATCCCCTCCATAATTTCCTGCTGAGCAGACAAACAGTGCAGGAGACTTTCGGATAATATCCTCCATAGTCCGGCTGTACGGTGTTCCAAACGAGCAACTGATGATCGAGGCATTATAGAGCGTGGCATACGCCATGCCAAATGCCAGATCTGATAACCGGCCATGGCCTTTGTAATCAAGGACTTTAATCGGCATGATAGTAGCATTCCAGGCTACTCCTGCCCCTCCAAGGTTATTATTCCCAATCATACCAATAACCCCGGCACAATGGGTTCCATGACCATCATCATCCCAGGGTTCAACCGCTATTTCCTCCAGAGCGTTTAATCCATGCAGCACCAGTCCTGATTGTGACATGCTCCAGATATTTCCGGCAAGGTCAGGGTGACCAATATCGGCTCCGGTATCAAGAACGGCAATGATAATCCCATTCGTTCCGGTGGTTTCATTCCATCCGGAAAGGGCACTGATATCTGCACCGGAAATCCCCAGGCTGGTATTTTCCTTAAATGGCGTTCCGGTATTGGAAAGCCCCCATTGTCTCCAGAACTCTGGATCATCCGGAGTTGTGTGGGCACTGACATAATAATCTGGTTCTGCATAGGCTACACCCGGGCATTCGGAATAATACCGGACTGCATCAGGAACCGAAATAGTGTCCGGAAGAGTGACCAGGGATAATCCGGATATGCCGATGGTCCCATAATCGCGTTTAATCGTCGCTCCTATTGCTGCATGAATATCTGAAAGGGAATTGACTGATCCGTCTGGATTTGTATTTGCCTGCACAAGGATACTTCCATTCACGTATGGAGGATCAGGCAGAAAATTCGGAATTCCGGTAGCATTCGTGAAATATTTAATATCATCTGCCAGACCAAATAAAAAGGAGAGACCGACCAGGCAGACCAGGAGGCAGATTACTTTGCTTAGTATTTTTCTCATAAAGGTGATCTCAGTGAAAGAATATGGTATCTTCATTATTCTTATGCTTTTTTATAAAAAATTCTCTATCAATATAAACCCACTGATAAATGCAGCTATGTTGTAAATAACATGATATTCGGTCTTTTCTATTCGTTCATTATTTGATTATTTTCTCATCAGCAACCATCAATATCCAGATAACTGATAAACCATATGAGTTCACCCGTGAATTATCTCCTTCTCCTGCTTTTTGCAGCTTTCCTGATGACGAGCTGTTGTGGAGCAGCCGGAAATATTTCCGGGACCGAAAAACCTGTGTATATCGTTGGGATGATGCATACTATCCCCCGTTTACCTATCTGGATGCAAATGGAACACCTGTCGGGTTTGATGTCGATTCAGTTCAATGGATTGCGGATACCATGAATTTTAAGGTACAGATAACCCCGGTCCCATGGGATGATATTCTCACTGCTCTTGAAACCGGAGAGATAGATCTGATCTATTCAGGGTTTGCTATAACCAATGAGCGAAAGGAGATCTGTGATTTTACGGTTCCGTACTGGCAAGTCAACCAGTCTGTAGCGGTAAACAATCAGAGCTCCGTAAAGATTGATGACTTTTACTCAGGATTACTTCGGGTCGGTGCTCAGAACAATACCCGGGGAGTTAGCTGGGTGGAATTGAATCTCATCGGAAAGGGGAAGATGGCACCTAGGTCACTTGTCAGGTACGAGGGAATGAATGAAGCATTCGATGAGTTGCAGGCCGGTCGGCTCGACGCGATAATTGGTGCAAGTTCTTTAATAAAGGCCAATCTGGATAGTTGTGACTGCCATGTGATCGGCGAGATTGAGACAGATGATCACTATGGCGTTGCAGTGAAAAATGGCAATTCCGATCTTCTCGAAACCATGAACACGGGAATAGATCTCCTGATGCTCTCACCTGAATGGGAGAGACTGAAATTGAGATATCTGATGGAGTAATCCATCGAATAATTTCTTGATCGAAAAGGGAAGTCCGGCTCGGATTTGGGCCGTATGTTCACTCTCATTATGCACGATTATTGCTTTCCTGATATTCTCTCAATCTCGACAGGAATACCTGGACAGATGACATATGTTCTCCCTTCTTTCCCTGTTCCGATTCCCTTTCTCCTGAATACATCCAAAATATTTTGTCCATGATGGTTTTTTCACCATCCTCATCATTGGTATCGGTGGATGTACTGGTAGTTTCGGAGGATAGTATACCAACGAGTACCAAAACCGCTTTTTTCTCTTCTCCTCCTGGACAAATCAATTCTTATGTTCACATGATAATTTCAGTTGTATGGACCATGGTCTGATGAGAGGATTATTCTGCTTATTTCTACTGGTATCACTGGCAGGATTCTGTATTGCTGATGAGGCACCTGGCTATTCAGTCTATATTCAGGGTGGAGAATCGTCCATGACCGAAGATGCAGATGGATTGATGCTGGTTACGATTCAGGATGTTGTTCCGTATATTTGTTTAGAATTTGAAAAAGGAGATCGGTTACTCCCAATCAGTGATGTTACCATCTTTCAGTTTCCATTGTATGCAGCACTTGTCTTTTCCGGAACAGACGGTGATTCTGTCTCTCTTATCCAGATCTCAAATCTTTCCCTATCTGATGATAACAAAGACCTGACATTGCAGATAAATCCCCTCGAATTTTATGAAGGAGAGATGCTGAAAGGATATGCACATGATGCCATTGCCATAGAAAAGATCAGCACAGAAACGCACAAATCCATAGGTGTTTATATGGAGGTTCCCGCTCAAACGCCCTCAAATATTCGTGTAGGGTGCTATTACGAATCAAATTGTATCTATAAATGTGTTGGGTATATTGGTTACTATTGTTGATTATTGCGAGGAACAGGAAAAGCACGTGGGATCTGAATTTTCATCTCATGGACAACGAACTGTTGGGTGGCTGAGCAGAGTATTCGCAATTCAATCCACAGTTCTCCTCTCCTCCTTCTGATGCCGGTACGGTAGGAGGTTACTGATTTCATTCTATTTCTATTGTTTTCAGAACAAAATATTCTCCTATTCTGTCTTTTGATAACAATTTTTAGAAATCTCCCAAATACTACGAACCCACTGGCATACATGTCGCCAGAGCCTGGAGGTGAGATTTTCCGCTCATAAAAAGGGAGGATACGTGCCTTTAAACTGATAATACTTTCAAATTATACGCAAATTCTTGAAATATTGTTTAAATTTATTTTTTCTGGCTGCTACGCTCTGAATCACGGGGAGGAGTTTTCTGTCATCAGGACCTATAGATATATACGATGAGGTTCTTCAATACCGCCGGACCGGTGAACTGTGAGAAACATTACTGTCTCCCCCCTCTTACCCGGTTTGATCTGCCTGAAATACTCACGCTCATTAGTCAGGAGAAGTACTTTGTCCTGCATGCACCCCGGCAGAGCGGGAAGACCTCATGTATGCTTGCCCTTCGGGACTATCTGAACCGTGAAGGCAGGTATGCTGCACTCTATATGAATGTAGAAACCGCCCAGACCGCCAAAAGTGATGTTTCGAGAGGTATTAAAGCAATAATAAGCGAATTTGCCTTTCAGGCAGACCTGACTATTCCGGATTCATCACTTCGGGATAAGATAAATCATTATATTGAGGTTTATGGTCCTGATGCAGCATTTAAAATGGTCCTATCTGATGTGTGTAGGAGTGTATCTCTTCCAGTAGCCCTCTGTATAGATGAGATTGATGCCCTTGTGGGAGATACCCTGATCTCTGTTCTCCGTCAACTTCGATCAGGGTATTCTGAACGACCTGCACATTTCCCTTCCTCAATCATCCTCTGTGGAGTCCGTGATGTCCGTGACTACCGGATTCATTCGGATAAAGACAAGGCGATTATCACCGGTGGAAGTGCATTTAACATCAAGGCAGAATCCTTATGGCTCGGAAATTTTACCGAAGAAGAGACTGGGATCCTTCTCCTTGAACACACGAAAGAGACAGGACAGGTTTTTGAAGAAGGAGCTCTTGCCGCTGTCTGGAATCTGACACGTGGCCAGCCCTGGCTTGTCAATGCCCTTGCATATGAGGTCTGTTTCAAAATAGAAGAGGGAAGGAACCGTTCCAATCCGATATCAGAGTCTCTTGTCATAAAGGCAAAAGAGCGGCTTATCCAGAGAAGGGAGACGCATCTTGACCAGCTGGTGGATAAACTTCAGGAAGAGCGAGTCAGGAGAGTTATCGAACCAATACTCACCGGAGAGATGTTTGAAAAGAACTTCAGACCGGACGATATCTCGTATCTCGTCGATCTTGGTCTCATTATCCAGGAACAAGGTGGAGCTCTTGCGATTGCAAATCCCATATACCAGGAGATTATTCCCCGGGAACTCAGTTACACTGCACAGTCAGGTATGGCCCTGAAATCTGTCTGGTATATCGGTGAAGACGGAAGAATCCGGGTGAATGATCTCCTTCTATCATTCCAACAATTCTTTCGTGAACACTCCGAAAGCTGGACCGATATCGCCCAGTATAAAGAGGCAGCTCCCCAGCTCCTCCTCCAGGCATTTTTACAGCGGATAATCAACGGAGGCGGACAGATAATACGGGAATATGGTCTCGGACGGGGAAGAACCGATCTCTTTATCCTCTGGCACCTTCCTGACGGAACGTATCAGCGGTTTGTGATAGAATGCAAGATGGTGTACGGCTCACGGGAGGTGACCATCAGTAAAGGGCTTGTTCAGGTGACAAAATATGCTGATCGGTGCGGGGCAGAAGAGGTGTATCTGCTTATCTTTGACCGGGATAAAAACAAGAGTTGGGATGAAAAGATCTTTACAGAAACACTTGAGCATCAGGGGAGAATGGTAGCAGTATTTGGGATGTGAGCCAGCAACGGCTCCTGATTCTGTGCCGAATTATATCTCTCCCAGATACTCTCTCAATGATTGTATCATGGATTTATAGCAGTCAAAAGATGGTAAGCCGGTATTATCTCGTCGTCATGCCTGTCATGATACACTGTTCTATGAGCTTGATGAGTGTTTGAAATCATCCGTCCCGATACAAAATTTCTGTTCCATGCAGCCCCGGTATTCTTATAATAACTTTTTTCTCTGTGAGCATGTCTCTTTTCATATAATCAAACCAGGATGACATATGTTCCAGGATTACGCCATATTATGGAAATGAGATTATGCAAGGATGATGAAATTCACCATTTACAAGCAACCATCCCCTAGTCATCTGTACAGGGATCCCATGGGGGGTGATCACCGTGCCATTCGGCGAAAAGACGTTCCCATCCGGCCACACGTTCTCCAGTCGGATAGACCAGTACATGAACGGAGCCTCGGTCCTGGCCCCTGACTTCCATACGAGATCCCCCATGAGCGGAGTGGTCATTCTGGCAGAAGAGAATCAAACGTATGGGCTGTCAGGATTGCTTGTAATAGAGGCGGTATATATCGACAATCATCAGAGCATTCTGTTCCATGAATACATACATGAACCCCGACAGGGTCTCTTCACATACGGGTGTGATGATGTGCCCTCCCTGATCCCAGGGTGTGCATAAAATAATGCACAGGTACATCAGGCGTTTTTTTTTAATTAAAGAGATAATAGAGTGTTAAAAAGAGTGATCAAGTAGGGTGTGCATAATTTTTATTTTCACATATGCACTCACAGATCCAACATCTGCCTGTTACGTGATCTCCCTGGATTATGCACACCGTACAAACCCAGTGAATAAAAGGGTTTGATTATTGAAAATAACCCCTGGTGAGGTTTTCAGGTGTTCCTTTTTCCGGCGAACACCTCGTGCACACATAGGCACACCTG
>Ga0116193_1004149_pt1 | contig 10148 bp, 6 predicted proteins | sample AD_UKC115_MetaG_FD_89892 | JGI IMG/M metagenome (GOLD analysis project Ga0116193, IMG submission 89892) | Active sludge microbial communities of municipal wastewater-treating anaerobic digesters from Hong Kong - AD_UKC115_MetaG | ecosystem: Engineered > Bioreactor > Anaerobic > Digestate | place...
ACCGGGTCGTCAATGCGACCGGTTTCGGCCTGTGCCTGGTTGCGCAACTCGGCCTGCAATTGGGCCAGGTTGATTTCGGGCTCGGGCTGGTCGGTTTCCTTTTCCAGATCGTCGCCCTTGTCATCATCGCGCACTTCGATGTCCTGCTCTTCGAGCTCATCCAGAAGATCTTCCATGTCCGCGGCGGTGAAGTCTTCAGGGGCCAGTTTGTTGATGTCATTCCATGTGACATGCCCCTGGCGCTTGCCGCCCTCGAACAATTCCTCAAATGAGGCCAGTCTCTCGTTATCCATCTATTTCCTCATCTCTTCTCCCCGGGAGGTTCCCAAGGGGACGATTTCCATCTCTATAGGACCAGACTAGCCTCCGCCTATTGCGGTTTGCCAGCCGCCAAAATTAGACAAAGACATGCAAAAAACGTGCAATACACGTCTCCTGAGTCCATGCCAGTTTTGAATGTAAATTGTTGATTCTTGAGCGTTTTATCCCCCGGCATCGGGCGAGGATTGGTCATTCGCGTTCTTTTCATCCTGCAGGGCCCGAATGCGGGCCAAGGCTTCATGGCGCTGCTGGTGAATTTCGTGTATCTGGCGCAACTGCTGTCCCGTTTCTTCCAGCGAGTGCATGCCCGCGCCGCTTAATTGGCGGCTCAGGGCGTTGGCGGCATTGCGTTTGTAACGAATCTCTAACCGGCGGCATGTCTGCTCCAGCATTGTGAAGGAGTCCGAAATCGTCTCCTCCATCAATGCGATCTGGCGCAGCAAGGATTGTTCGCCAGCCGAGGCTTCCTCCAGCAACGCCTGCCATGTCAACGGATTCTGGGCCGCTGCGGCAATGGCCTTTTCCACCTGGCGGCGAATGACAGGATGCTCCACCCACTGGGCATTAAACCGAACGATTTTACTGGCGCTTTCGGGGTAGTCAATCAAAATCCGCAGCAGCGCAATTTCGGCGCGGTGGGTCGTTTCCAAGGTAAGCGAATCAGTGGTTTCGGCGGGAGACTCCTGCGTATGAGCGCGCGCCTCGGGACGGCGTCTGGCGCCCACTTTCAGGTGCGCGCGCACCACATCGGACGATAGGGAAAGCGCTTCGGCCAGGCGCTGCAAATAATCCTCGGCTAGGATGGCGTTTGGCGTAAGACGGATGAATGGGGCCATGGTTTCCACAACCGCCACGCGCCCCGGCACAGTGGATGTGTCATTTTTTTGCATCGCCTGGGTCAAAAAATGCTCAAAGAAGGGGCGCGCGTGCGACAAACGCTCGGCAAAGGCATCGGCTCCCTGCAGGCGGAGGAAGGAATCGGGATCCTCGCCCTGCTTCAAACTGACGCAGCGCACGGAAAACTCCTGCGCCAGCAGGATTTCCGTCCCACGCAGCATCGCATGCTGTCCGGCTTCGTCATCATCGTAGAGGAAAATGACCTCGCGGCATAGCCGCCGGAGCAACCGCGCCTGTTCCGCCGTAAGCGCCGTTCCTAACGATGCCACGGCATGGGTAAAGCCATGGCGATGCAGCGCGATGACATCGGTGTAGCCCTCAAGCACGATGGCGCATTTTCGTTCCTTAATGGGATCGCGCGCCAAGTGATAGGCATACAGCGTGTGCCCCTTGCGATAGACCGGCGTCTCAGGGGAGTTGATGTATTTCGCGCCATCCAGCGGCGCATCGGGGCGATAGACGCGCCCGCCAAAGGCAATGGGCCGTCCGATGGAATCGCAGATGGGGAACATGATGCGGTCGCGGAAACGGTCATACGTGCGATCGCGGTCTTCATTGTGGATTAGCAGCCCGGCCGCGAGCAGAATTTCCTCGGAGAAGCCCTTTTTCTGGCCTTCCTTGGCCAGCAAGTCCCAGGCATCCAGTGTGAGGCCCATGCCGAATTGGGCGATGGTTTTCTCGTCAATTTCGCGTTGCTTGAGGTAATCGCGCGCGGGGCGGCCATTCGCGGACTTCAGCGTGCGGGCAAAGAATTCCTGTGCCATGGCCAGCGCCGCCATGACCGAATCGAAGAATTTGCGCTGCTTTTCGTCATCCTGTTCCGCGGCGCGACGCGGAACCTCCAACCCATAGCGCAGCCCCAATTGCTCGGCAGCCTCGCGCCAGTCCAGACCCTCGATGCGAGCGACAAAGTCGATGGCATCGCCCCCGACATGGCAGCCGAAGCAATGGTAGGACTGGCGGTCGGGGCTGACGATGAAGGAGGGGGTCTTTTCCTTGTGGAAGGGGCAGAGGCCCTTGTAGCGTGCGCCGGCTTTTTTCAATTCCACGTGGCGGCCCACGACGTCCAGAATATCGGCCGTGGCGCGCACTTTTTCCACGAAATCGCGAAAATTCGGCGGCAAGGGAATGACTCGTTATGGAATGCGCTACCTTGTCATGAGGCCGCGGCGAAGGTCAATTGAAAGTAGTTCGGCACTAGTAGGTCGGCTCAGTAGGTCGGCTCTTCGAGCCGACATCTCTGTTTTCGCTTAATTATTCGTAATGCTGCCGTGGCGTCGGGTCGGAGACCCGACCTACGCTCACTCCAGCATTGCAACAGCTTCAATGCCTTATTAGGATGGGGCGCTGTTCTTTTCATTCCCCACAATCAACGGAGACTCAGACCCATGCACCCCATGACGCAGAAGAACCTGGAAGAAGCATTTGCCGGCGAAAGCCAGGCGCACATGAAATACCTCGCCTTTGCCGACAAGGCGCGCAAGCAGGGCCATCCCAATATCGCGCGCCTGTTCGAGGCCACGGCCTTTGCAGAACGCGTCCATGCGACTAATCACTTAAACGTTCTGTCGGGCATCGGCGATACGCCCGCGAATCTCTCTGCCGCTATCGAGGGCGAGACGTTTGAATTCGAGGAAATGTATGCGGCATATGTGGAAATTGCGCGCCTGCAGGGTGAAAAAGCCGCCGAGCGCACCACAAACTATGCGCTGGAAGCGGAAAAGACGCATGCGGTGCTGTATGCCGATGCCAAGGCCCATGCGTCAGCCGGAAATGATGCCCCTATTGCCGATGTGTATGTCTGCGATATGTGCGGCTATACCGTCACCGGCGAGGCACCCGATGTTTGCCCCGTGTGCAAGGTGAAGAAGGAACATTTCAGGAAATTTTAGAAAGCATGACGGGTCGCAACGCCGAATGCGATGATCATATCTGATAATGTGAGAGGGGGGAGCTGCGAAGCTTCCCCCTACTCGATTGTGTGTAATGCTGATTAGCTCTGCGTAAATTCCGCGTCGATGACGTCATCTCCACCACCGCCGGGCTTCTGTTCGCCGCCACCGCCGCCGGCCTGATTCTCCGGGCCGCCACCAGGCTGTGCAGTGCTGCCAGCCGCTTGCTGATAGGCTGCCGCCGATAACCCATGCGCCGCCTGCTGCAAATCGCCCTTCAACTGGCGCAGGCGATTAATATCCACATTCTCATCCTTCACCGCCGTGCGGATATCGGCCAGCAATTGCTCGATGCGCGCCTTGTCATGCGCAGGCGCCTTGTCGCCAAGATCGGCCAACTGCCGCTCGACTTGATAGGCGAGGGAATCCAGTTGATTGCGCTCGTCGATGGTCTCGCGCCGGGTCTTGTCCTCGGCGGCATGCGCCTCGGCATCGCGCACCATCTTCTCAACATCGCCCTTGTCCAGGTTTGTCGAACCGCTGATGGTGATGCGCTGCTCTTTGTTGGTGGCCTTGTCGGTGGCTGAGACATTCAGAATGCCGTTGGCATCGATGTCAAACGCGACCTCAACCTGCGGAATGCCACGCGGCGCCGGTGGAATGCCTTCCAGACGGAAGCGCCCCAACTGCCGGTTATCGCGAGCCATTTCGCGCTCACCCTGCAGAACGACGATGTCCACGGCGCCTTGATTGTCTTCGGCTGTGGAGAAGATCTCGCTCTTCCGGCACGGAACCGTGGTGTTGCGCTCAATCAACTTGGTCATGACTCCGCCAAGCGTCTCGACGCCCAACGACAGCGGCGTCACGTCCAGCAGCAGGATGTCCTTGACCTCGCCCTTGATGATTCCTGCCTGCACGGCTGCGCCTACAGCCACGACTTCATCGGGGTTGACCGACATATTGGGCTGCTTGCCGCCGGTCAAACGGCGCACCAGTTCCTGAACCGCCGGAATACGCGTCGATCCACCGACGAGGATAACCTCATCAATGTCCTTTTCAGTGACCTTCGCATCAGCCAATGCCTGTTTGACAGGCCCCATCGTGCGCTCGACTAAGTCTTGCGTGAGTTGATCGAATTTGGCGCGGGTAAGCGTCGTATTCAAGTGCTTCGGGCCGCTCTGGTCGGCCGTAATGAACGGCAGGTTGATTGACGTTTGCGTTACGGTGGACAGCTCGCATTTTGCCTTCTCCGCCGCCTCATACAAGCGCTGCAGTGCCTGGCGATCATTGCGCAGATCAATTCCCTGATCGCGCTTGAACTCATCGGCCAGGTAATCGACGATGCGCTTGTCAAAGTCATCGCCGCCCAGGTGCGTATCGCCATTGGTCGAACGCACTTCGCACACGCCATCGCCGACTTCGAGCACGGAGACATCGAAGGTTCCGCCACCAAGGTCGAAGACCATGATCGTCTCATCCTTCTTCTTGTCCATGCCATAGGCCAACGCCGCGGCCGTGGGTTCATTCACCACGCGCAACACTTCGAGACCGGCGATCTTTCCGGCATCCTTCGTCGCCTGGCGCTGGGCGTCATTGAAGTAGGCCGGCACGGTAATGACCGCCTCCTTCACGCGCTCGCCCAGATAGCGCGAGGCATCGTCCACCAGTTTGCGCAACACTTGCGCCGAGATCTCTTCGGGCGCGTATTGCTTCCCCCGGATGTTGATGCGCACGGCCTCGTTTGGGCCGGGCTCAACTTTGTAGGGAACGATTTTCATTTCTGATTGGACTTCACTGTAATTGCGGCCGATGAAGCGCTTGGCCGAGAACACCGTGTTTTCGGGGTTCATGACGGCCTGACGCTTGGCCACCTGGCCTACAAGGCGCTGCCCATCCTCGGTAAAGGCGACCACCGAGGGCGTGGTGCGGCTGCCTTCGGCATTGGCAATCACGACCGGCTTATCGCCTTCCATGACGGCTACGACCGAATTGGTGGTACCTAAATCGATACCGACTGCTTTGGGCATTTCTGCACCTCCTTCAAAATGATGCAACTTGTGCATGACTATGTATTACAAGAGCAGTGCCAGAAATTTGCCAGGATATAAGTGTTGTGAAATCAATTTATTGCGAGATTCGCAACAAATTTGCAGGGAGAAAGCGTGGGACTGCTACGGTGCGTGCAACGGTCAAGTAGATCCTCCCTGCGGGGGAGGAGTTATAACGCAGATACAAGGCGGTTTCTCGCAGCAACGCAGCGACGCAGAGAATACCTGGGAAAGCAGATATCTGCTTACAGAAATTTACGACCCGAAGGGTCGAATGTGAATAGCCACGTGTGCAACCCGTGGTTAAGGTGGTTAAGATCCCCGACCCTGAAGGGGTCAAATGTGAATCTTTATGGGGTGCAATAATTATGAATATGAATTATTCACATTCGACCCCTTCAGGGTCGATTCAATCCAGATCATATTCCATGGGTTGCCACCCGCGGCTATTCAAATTGGACCCCTTCGGGGTCTATAGCGTATAATAAAAAAATTATTGGCATTGCGCATCGGACATCACGCGCATGCGGCAGGCCTTAACGGCAAGCCAACGCCTTATACCGTCAAATCCTGACGTGGCGTCTCTACTGATTGTTTCTAACTTCTTTGAAAGGCACTCCACATGAAAATCATCGACCTGAAATGCGCTGTCATTGGCGGCTACACGATTCTGCGCGTCTGCACGGATGAGGGGATCAGCGGGCTGGGGCAGATCGAGTTTTACAAGCCGGGCTATAAGCCGCACGTCCTGTATTACCGCGACCTGATCCTTGGGCTTGATCCGCGCGATGTGGAGCGCGTGATGATGACGATCCGCCGCTTTGGCAGTTTTAAGCCATGGGGCAGCGCCGTCAGCGCCATTGAGATGGCCTTGTGGGACATTGCGGGCAAGGCGGCGGGCGTGCCGGTGTATCGCCTGCTGGGCGGGAAGGTGCGCGACAAGGTCCGCGTATATAACGGCGGGGTGCGCTTCCCGATGCAGGGCGTCGCGCCGGAAGATTATGCCGAGGCGATGACGAAAATGAAGGCTGCCAAGGAAGGCTTTACGATCATCAAGCAGCCAGTCGGCTTCCACAGCCAGATGGTGACGGGCGTTCCGAATTTTTGCCTCGATGGACCGCGCATGGGATCAAAGTTTCAGAGCCGTGGCGCCGTAAGCGAAAAAGGCCTGCGCCATGTGATTGATTGCGTCAAGGCGATGAAAGATGTGCTGGGCGATGATGTCGGGCTGGCGCTGGATTGCGGTCCCGGCTGGATGATACCTGATGCCTTACGTTTGGCAAAGGCATTGGAGCCGCTGAATATTATGTGGCTGGAAGATCTGCTCACGGGAGATTATACGCCTTACGTGCTGGCGGAGATGTATCGCGAGGTGACACCGCATACGACGACGCCCATCCACACCGGCGAGCAGATTTATCTGCGGCAGAATTACAAGGAGTTGATCGAGACGAAGGCCGTGCGTGTCGTTGGGCCTGATCCGTGCGATGTCGGCGGCATTGCCGAGCTGAAATGGGTGGCGGAATTGGCGGATTTAAATGGAGTGCTGATTGCGCCGCATGGCACGGGAAATGGCTTGGTTGGATTGGCGGCGTTGGTGCAGGTTGCCGCCACGTTACCGCAGAACTATATTGCCTTTGAATATCCCGTGGCGCGTCCGGAGTGGTGGTATGAGATTGTGACTGGACTGCCTGATCCGATCGTCAAGGACGGCTTCATCGAGGTCTGGGATCGCCCGGGCATGGGCGTGGAAATCATCCCCGAGGCCGCGCTGCCATATATGGACAAGGAAGATCAGGAGTTCTTTACGAATTAATGAAAAGCAGGTCAGCATTAAGATATATAGCGCAGCACCTTTGAGTGCTGTCACTGTTAGCAAGCTACCCCCACAGGGGGTACATATCGGTAGACACAGGCGTATAGAGACTTCGGCCCCGTAGGGGCATAGATTTGATTCGACTACTACGGAGCCGGAGATTTTCATATGCCGACGTTCTATCGATATGTGCTCCCTACGGGAGCAGATGGTACGTCAATGCTTTATAATCATAAGCTGATGCGGCAATGAAAGAATGCCTGTATTTGGGCGGTTTTTCAAAGTAGGCCAGCCTTCGATGAAGGCGGCCTTGCGCAAGAGTGATAATATAACTCCGGATTGGGCGGCTCCATCGAAGCCTGCCCTACTGGGAAGCAAAAGTATGCCTACGGGATTGGGCGACTTCATCGAAGCCTGCCCTGTTTACCGCAACGCCTCACACCGGCGGGCGATCTCTTCGGCGGCGGAGTCCAATTTCAGGCGCAATTGCTCGCCGCTTTTCATGTCGCGCAGGGTGCATTCGCCGGCGGCCAGTTCATCCTCGCCCAACAGCACCAGATAGGGAATGCCCATCTGATCGGCGCGCTTGAAGGCCTTTTTCAAGCGCCCGCCGCTCAGGTCAATGTCCGTGCGCGCACCGGCCCGACGCAAACGTCCAGCCAGCGCGAGCGCCTCTTTGCGCGTGTTCATCGGCACAACCAGCACCTCGGTCACGGTCTTGCGTTCGATTTGATCAGCGGCCATTTTATCCAAGGCGACAGAGATCGGCTCGATGCCGAAACTCACCCCCACGCAGGGATAATTGGCCTGCTTTTCAGGTTCGGCCGGGTGCAGGAATTCGCCCACGATCCGGTCGAAACGCCCGCCGCTGCCCAGCGAAGAACTGATGACCGAACGGTCGCGGCAGAAAAATTCAAAGATGGTTCCGGTATAAATGCCCAGCCCGCGCGCCAGACGTGGCACGATGCGAATGCGATCCATCGACAAGCCGAAGTCTTGTGCCGTTTCCAGCACAGCCTCCAATTCGCGCAACCCTTCGGCGGCCACTTCGCTGGTCAATGTGCTCTTCAATTGCTCAATAATCTCAATGCCGCCGCTGAGTTCCAGGCGCTGAAACACCTGTTCCATCTGCTCGCCATGCAATCCCAGCGCCGTCAGTTCACGCACGATTTCGGCGCGATCCACCTTGTCCCACTTGTCCACAGTCGTGGTGGCGGCCTCGCGTTGGGCTGACTCCAGCCCGGCCTCTTCAAGGATGCCCCAGAGGATTTTGCGGTTGTTCAGTTCAATTTCCATATCGATGCCGATACGGGAGAAAACCATCTCGGCCATCATCAGGCATTCGGCATCGGCGGCCGGATCAGCAATGCCCACAACATCGGCGTCGCACTGGGTGAATTCGCGAAGGCGTCCTTCCTTGATCGGGCCATCGCGAAAGACCTTGCCCATCTCATAGCGTTTGAATGGAAGGGAAAAGTGCCCTTGCAGCGCCATGCCCACAAAGCGGCTGAAGGGAACGGTCAGGTCATAGCGCAAGCCCAGATCGCGTTTGCCGCGATCGGTGGCATGAAAGATTTCCTCCAGTATCGGATCGCCCGGTCCATATTTCAGCGCCAGCACCTCGAAATGCGAAAGGATCGGCGTCTCCAGCGGCGAATAGCCGAATGTCTCATACACGTCGCGAATGACGGCCATCACAGCCTGGCGGCGAATCTGGCGTTCGGGTGGCTGGTCGGCCGTGCCTTTGAGCAGGCGAAGTTCGGGATAAGCATTTGGTTCCTGTGACATGACACGGCTGCTTTCGATGAAATGAAGCAAGGACTCTAAAACGCGCGGGAACAGGCGACAAGGGGCAAGTTTTGATCACAGAAACGTGGAATTGCCAATGCGGCGGGAACGGAAATCCTGGGAACGCAAATCTCCTGATTGGCAATCCCTTTTTTTGCGAAATAGATGCCACTCAGGAGAGTGGCGTTCCCAGGATAGCGAATCAATCAAAGACTGGCGGTTCACATCGCTCCCGTAGGGAGCACATATCGGTAGAACCATGGCTCCAGATATTTACGGCTCCGTTAGGAGTCGAATGGTTATGCGATCCGTACGGGGCCGAGTTATTATTTTCGGCTTTGGCTACCGATATATGCCCCCTCTGGGGGCAGTTTGCTTGCAAGGACAGTGCGCAAAATGTGCGGGTTTGTATAAGATTGCTAAGATGAAATGTGGCGTAACTGGCTATTTGCGATTGCTGAGATAAAACTCAATGAGCTTTCGCGTGGGGGTGTTGAGGTTTATCTTCAACGCTTCCTGTGGCCGAATCCAGCGCCAATCCTGGGCTTCATAATTCAGCCGCACATCATTGGAATCCGTTCGGGCGAAAAAATTCAGGAACAGGAAGTGTTTCGGCTCACGGAACTCCTCGCTGAGAATGCCTTCATCCGTGGTGGCGAATTCAATTGAATGCACATCAAGACTGGTTTCCTCGCGCATTTCGCGGCGGAAGGCCTCGGCCGCTGATTCGCCAAACTCCACCTTGCCCCCGGGCGTGCCATAATGCTCCGTCCACTTATGGGTGCGCACGAGGAGGAGTTCACCGCAGGGATTGAACACCAGCCCGCCCACGGTAATAGTCGGGCGAGGATAATGATCGAGCACCACGCGCTCCTGCACATGCTGGAAGATCGAGAGGACGGAATCGAACCAGTAATCGGCATTCTCTGCTTCCAGTGCTTTACGTCGGCTGTAGCCGTAAAGCGAGGCACCCGTCTGTGTGCCTGCTTCTCGGCCAGAACGCAGGTCATGGGGCATGTCGCCCACGAGCAGCACTTCGTCGGGCACGAGGGCAAATTGATCGAGCAACCGCCGCACAGTTGCATGTTTGTCAAAGGCACGCCCTTCGATATGGTGAACGGCGTGAGATAATCCCTCGCGGCGCAGCGCCTGTTCGATGCAACTGGCGTCGATTGTGGAGAGGATATACACGGCATATTGATTGGCCGCTGCATATTTCAGCAACAGGTCCACATTGGGGAAAAGCGGCAGCGTAGCCGCTTCGCATGTATAGCGTTCAAAAAAGAATTTTTCGATTTTCTCCAGCGGGGCACTGGGCAGGAGTTTTCGATAGAAACTGGCAACCGGCAGAGAAAACTGCGCATTGAATTGCGCCAGCGTCAGTTC
>Ga0116193_1004151_pt1 | contig 10146 bp, 6 predicted proteins | sample AD_UKC115_MetaG_FD_89892 | JGI IMG/M metagenome (GOLD analysis project Ga0116193, IMG submission 89892) | Active sludge microbial communities of municipal wastewater-treating anaerobic digesters from Hong Kong - AD_UKC115_MetaG | ecosystem: Engineered > Bioreactor > Anaerobic > Digestate | place...
CATTTTTTCTAAGGTATAAAGTTTTTAAATAGTCATTTTTCCGCAGGCAAATAATCCGCCCCACAACACCTTTCGGTAATGTTCAGATTTGCTGCAATGCCTGGTCAAAATCGGCAATGATGTCATCAATATGCTCAATTCCGACGCTGACCCGCAACAAAGACGGGTAAACGCCTGCAGCTATCAGGGCTTCCACAGGAAGCTGGGAGTGAGTGGTGGCTGCCGGCTGGATGATAAGTGTTTTGGCATCCCCCACATTCGCGAGGTGGCTGACCAGTTGAAGAGAATTCACCAGCTTTTCTGCTTTTTCCTTGCCTCCCCTGACGATAAAGGATAACACTCCTCCCGCACCCTTGGAGAGATACTTTCTGGCATTATGATAGGAGCTGTTGCCCGGTAGTCCGGGATAATTCACACTTTCCACCCCGGGTTGATTTTCCAGCCACCGGGCAAGGGCAAGGGTATTCTCCACATGTCTTTCCATCCTCAGCGACAGGGTTTCAAGCCCCTGGACCAGCAGGAAGGAGTTGAACGGGCTGAGTGAAGGACCAAAATCCCGCAGTCCTTCCACGCGTGCCTTGACAATAAATCCGATGTTACCCTGTGGACTGTCAAAATTGAATACATCCTGATAGACCAGGCCATGGTATCCCGGCGATGGTTCGGTAAATCCGGGAAATTTACCGTTTCCCCAGTTATAGGTACCAGCATCCGTGATTACCCCACCGATGCTGGTTCCATGGCCACCGATCCATTTGGTGGCAGATTCCAACACAATATGGGCTCCCCACTCTATCGGCCGGATCAGATATCCTCCGGCACCAAAGGTGTTGTCCACTATGAACGGCAGGTCAAATTGCTGTGCCAATTTGGAAAATGCCTCAAAATCAGGGATTACGAATCCAGGATTGCCTATCGATTCCAGATAGATGGCTTTGGTATTCCCATCGATGAGCTTTTCAAAAGCTTCGGGAGTGAGATCTGAGGCAAACCTGGCTTCGATCCCCAACCGCCTGAAGGAGACTTTGAACTGGTTATACGTACCACCATATAGATACGGGGAGGACACAAAATTGTCACCCGCTCCGAGCAGGGTCGTAATGGTCAGGAATTGGGCGGCATGGCCCGAACCGACAGCCAGAGCGCCCACACCGCCTTCCAGTGCGGCTATGCGTTGCTCAAAGACTTCGGTGGTGGGATTCATGATGCGGGTATAGATATTTCCGGGTTCTTTGAGGGCAAACAGACTGGCTGCATGCTCCGCATCCCTGAAAACATACGAACTGGTCTGGTAAATGGGTAAAGCCCGTGAATGGGTTGAGGAATCGGGTTTTTGTCCTGCGTGAAGCTGGAGCGTTTCGAATTTGAAATTTTTTGTTGTCATGATATGTACAGTTTAATTTATTAAATAAAAATGGGGGATGATGGTTTTAAAAAGGCATCGTAAATGGCTCTGACACCCTTTTCCTTGTCAGTGGTTCTGACCACCAGGTAGCTGACCAGATCGGATGCACCGGAACCGCTGATGATCACATTGATCTTATTCTGAGCCACAGCGGAAAAGAGGGTGGCTGAAATCCCGTAATGGTCCTGCATCCCGTGTCCGATAATGGCAATCAGTGATACTTCCCCGAGGAGTTCTATCTCACTGACGCCGCTGAAGCCTGTTTCAGCGGCTACTTTTACAGCAGTCGGACCTGATTTCCTGTCCAGGAGGATATTGATGCTTACCTGCGAGGTAATCACCGATTTAATGTTGATAGCTGCATCCGCCAGTCTGCCGGTGAGCCTGGCCAGAATCCCCGGCTTCAGCCCCACCCCGGGGCCATTCAGCTTCAGTATGGAAATGTCATCGGTGCAGGCTACACTTTTCACCACGCCAGGCGATATGTAATCTTCTGAATTGATGATTGTTTCAGGGTCATGAGTTGCCTGTGATGAGTTGATGATATGGATGGGGATGTGCTTTCCCGACAGCGGTTCCACCGTTCTGGGATGGAGGGAGAAATGATCAAAATAGGCAAGTTCACTGGCTTCAGCATAGGTCAGACGCTTCAGTCTTTCAGCTTCCGGAACAACAGAGGGATCTGCAATTGAAAATCCATCCCGCAGATTCCACAAAATCAGCCGGTCTGCGGAAAGTTCCGCCGTGAGGAAAGCCGCTGTGTAGTCCGCAGCAGCAGCTCCCGTACGGGCAATTTTACCTTTGCCATTGATGCCGAATGATCCCGGAATAATCCAGTTATTCTTGTTGCCCGACACGATCAGTTCCGGATGGGAAAGAGCCAGGAAAGTGGCATTTCCCGGATCGGAAGTCACCTTCAATCCCAATTCTTCGGGCTGAATAACGGCAGCCTCTCTTCCCATTTCTTTTAACTGTTCAGACAACACCAGTGCTGTGATTTTTTCACCATAACTCAGCAGCTGGTCTTTCAGTGCAGGAGAATAATCACCCGTCAGATGAATCCCTTTCAACAGGTTCTTCATTTCTGTTACCAGGCTCTTTGTTCCTGCATGGCTTTCTGAAGAGGGGCGATTTTTGAACAATTGATTGAGCTGCAGTTCATAGGCAGCTGATGAATAACCCGCTTCGCGGACCTTATCCAGCTCCTTTTCTGTTAATTCGTAAAATCCGGTCAGGGCCGATGAGATTAAAATCCGCGGAAAAGACTGTTGCCGGAGGAATTTTTCCAGGTTTTTCAATTCTGCGGGCTGGTGTATGATATCACCTTCCACCCGTATAATACTGGCACACATGCAATTAAGAATTAAGAATGAAAAATGAAAAATTGAAAGACAGTTGTTTCCTGATGAAACGAGGCGTGACAGGATAGCTTTTGCTTCCAGTCAACTTTCAGGAAAAACGGGATGGGGTGCCTTCGAAACCTGTTCATGGGAACAGTATCGAAGGCTATTGCATGCGCATAAAGTCAGGCAGCATAACAAATCCGTTCCGGCAGGCACCAGAAATAGAAATATCGGAAGTGAAATCACTTTTCATTGTTATACCTATTACTGGGTACAAAAATAAGACGAATTTGTATTAAAATAGGGAACTAAATAAAAAAATTCCAATCTGAACAAAATGTTAAGACCGGGTGAATGACCGAATGTAAAAACGCCAATACACCATGGGGCATAAGAACATCTCTTTGCTTCATGGTATTTTGGCGCTTCGCAAACAGGTATCTTTGTTGCAATTACAAAGCTTGTCTTTTCTTGTCTGAGAATTCTTTTCTACAGTTTTTTAAAAAAGTCATTCCCTTTATCGTCCACGATGATAAAGGCAGGGAAGTTTTCCACCCTGATTTTGCGGATGGCTTCCATCCCCAAGTCTTCAAAATCAACCAGTTCTACCGATTTGATATTTTCTTTTGCGAGGATGGCTGCAGGTCCGCCGATGGAGCCCAGGTAAAATCCGCCATGTTTTTTGCAGGCATCGGTAACGGCCTGGCTACGGTTACCCTTGGCCAGCGTGATCATGGAACCACCCAGGTTCTGGAAGAAATCGACATAGACATCCATCCGTCCGGCGGTAGTCGGTCCGAAGCTTCCGGAAGCCATTCCAGCCGGGGTTTTGGCAGGTCCGGCGTAATATACCGGGTGATTTTTAAAATAGTCGGGCAAGGGAGTCCCTTCATCGACCATTTTTTTAAGCCGGGCATGGGCTGCATCGCGGGCGACAATCAAAGTTCCGTTAAGGCTCAGGCGGGTTTTCACGGGATATTTGGTCAGCTCGGCCAGTACTTCTGCCATAGGACGGTCCAGGTCAATCTCGACGGCAGGTTCCAGTTCAGGAGTGACCGCAGGCAGGAAGCGGGCGGGATTCATCTCCAACTCTTCCAGGAATATACCTTCGCCGGTGATTTTGGCCCTGATGTTCCGGTCGGCACTGCAACTTACCCCGATTCCCACTGGACAGGAAGCAGCATGACGGGGTAAACGGATCACTCTTACATCGTGCACAAAATATTTGCCTCCGAACTGGGCTCCAAGGCCATATTCCTGACATATCTTCTCCACTCTGGTCTCCCATTCCAGGTCGCGGAAAGCCTGACCCCCCTCATTCCCCTGCGTGGGAAGGTGGTCATAATAGCCTGCTGATGCCTTTTTCACTGTGGTAAGCGTGGCTTCGGCTGAGGTGCCGCCGATCACAATGGCCAAATGGTAAGGCGGACAGGCAGAGGTGCCGAGGTCTTTGATCTTTTCCCTGAAAAAGCTGGCCAGATTCTCATCGTTAAGTAACGATTTGGTCTGTTGATAAAGGAATGTTTTATTTGCTGATCCACCTCCCTTGGTGATAAAAAGGAACTCATATTCATTGCCCGGTTCGGCATAAATATCGATTTGGGCAGGAAGGTTGGTGCCCGTGTTTTTTTCTTCCGTCATGGTCAACGGGACCACCATGGAATACCGGAGATTCTTTTCCTGATAGGTAATAAAGGCTCCTTTGGAAAGGAATTCTGCATCATTTACTCCCGTATACACATCCTCCCCCTTCTTTCCGATTACGATAGCTGTTCCGGTATCCTGGCAGGTCGGAAGCTGTCCCTCGGCTGAAATTACCTGGTTGAGCAACATGGTATGGGCTACAAACCGGTCGTTGTCACTGGCCTCCGGGTCAGCAAGAATCTTCGACAATTTCTCAAGATGCCCGGGACGCAAATAAAAAGAGACATTGGCAAAGGCTTCCCTGGCAAGCAGCTCCAACCCTTCGGGTGCGACTTTAAGGATTTTCCGCCCGTCGGCTTCTACAACCGTGACGTAATCTTTGGTTAATAAACGGTAAGGCGTGGTATCCTTTTTTACCGGAAACGGCTTCTGATAGCTGAACTCTGCCATGATATTCTGTTTTTAATGGTTTTTTTCGGGTTGCAAAGATAAAAATTTGATTGATCTATTTCCTGCGGATATCAATCCTGCTTGTGCCTTCATAATTCACCGATTTTACCTCATTCAGGAAATTGATCAGTGTTTGCGCGGTGGTATCGAAATTGGTGGTGCCGGGATCAGCATGGTCAAACGTGTATGTGGCTCCGATATAACTGTTCATCCCAACTTTATATTTTTTGGAGGGATCGAGTGGATTGCCTGAAAGGTCTCTCATTTCCACGTCGGTGCAAAGGCCGTTTCCATCAACCACGGCGGTGTATTTCAAGCCTGATGCCATCAGATCAGGTTCTTTATTGCGGTTATAAGCATTGAGGATCAGTGATTTGATTTCCGCCAGGGTCATATTGTAAGTAACCACCTGGTTGCCAAAAGGATCAAGCCTGAATATATCTTTATACAGGATATCTCCTTTGGGCAAATTGGGTATCCGGATTCCGCCCGAATTCTGAAAAGCAAAATCCAGTCCGAACTGCCGGGTAATGGCATCGGTCATCATGCAACCCAACTCTTCCTGGTTGTTCAGGGCAGTTTCAGCCCGGGCAATCACCTTGTTCATCTCCTCGTTGTCATTGTAATGGTCTATTATCTCCTGGATCTCTGGTTTTGATCGGGTAACCGCAGCCAGTGAAATCAGTTCATACTTCCGGTCTGTAATTCTGCCGTTGGTAATCTGAAGTGTGGTTTTCCCCACACTCTTCAGCTGGGAGCCCGTCTGGACAATCATCACTCCGTTTTCCATCAGGGGTTTGGTCATAACCGTGTGGGAATGGCCTCCGACAATCAGGTCTATCTGGGGGAACTTACCGGCAAGCGGTACATCTCCTTCCACACCCATGTGGGTAAGCGCGATCAGCATACCGTATTTTTCCTTTAATTTTATATAATCGGCTGTTTTCACATCAGGCTGAATAAAGCTTAATCCGCTGAGTCGGGAAGGATGCGAATCGGGCAGTCCGTTTTCACTGACCTGAATCAGTCCAAGTACCGGGATTTTACATTTTTCTACTTTGAGCAGAAAATAAGGTGATGGCTTCTTAAGTTTTGATTTTGAGACATCTATGTTGGCACAGATGAAGGGGAAATTTGCTTCGTTTCTCCGTTTGTTCAGCATATCCTGTCCAAGATCAAATTCATGATTCCCCATGGCTGACAGGTTAAAACCCACCCGGTTCATCAGGTCGATCATGGGATATCCCTTTTCGGGGTACATATCTACGATGGGATTTCCGGTAAAATTATCCCCTGCGGATAAAAGAAACACATGGGGATGTTGTTGCCTGATGCTGTCGGCCAGCCAGGCGAGTTTCCCCATGTTGTCGATCTTGGCATGCATGTCGTTCGTATGCAGGATCACCACTTCAAAACTCTTTTTACATTTGTTACCAGCTGTGCTATAGCCGGGGACAAAGGAGATCAGGAGAAGTAATAAATAAAATAGTGAATGACTGTATTTCATGTTATTAAGTTTGTTGTTTCTTGTAAAACGGTTGAAAATTGTAATTTTTATACTGACTGGTTTCACCCGGATTGCCTGGGAATAACTTTCAGAAAAAAATGTTGCCCCTCATACACCGGTCCATCCGGTTCCGTCAGGAATCCGAAACGGTCATAAATTCCCAGGTAGCCGCTTTCCGTTTTTTTATAACTCACTTTTGAATAGGTCAATATGGCTTCTTTCAGTGTGGCTCCCCTGAACAGGACAATCTCTTTTTCATTGATAAAAATTCGCATCTTTTGTGTGCTATCATACAAAAATAGGAAAATTTCCCGACTCCCCTGTTCCGCTGCGGTTAATTCCTTACTTCAATATTTTCATGAAGCAACTGCTCTCTGACGGGGTGATCAACCGGATTATTCATATTTGCAACACATTGGCAGTCATATTATAGAAGATATGGAATGGGAGATCTTTTCTTAATTCTGAATATTTTTCCACTCCCGTGCAATGAGAAACACCGATCAATTCCGGTTTAATTTGTTTCAGATACGAAATGACCAGCTGATATTGTTCAGGAGGACAGTTCCTGAGGTGAAATCCGCCCAGGAGCATATGGACCGGCAGGTTAAAATACCGGATGCTTTCCCTGACCATGTGGGTTATCCCACGGTGTGAACAGCTGCTGATCACGGATAGTTTGTTGTTTCTGACAAATGTTAAAAACAGTTCATCTTTAAACTCGTCTTTCATGAAAGTGCTCCCCTTTTTAATGAAAAAATTATGAAAAGAAGTGTCCGCCGGATTCAGAACCGGAATATCGGGCATCACAAAAATTCCGTCATACAATTCAGTGACCGATTCAACATATTTGATTCGGTTCCCGGGAATAGCCGGTATTTCAGGGATTCCGACGGTTCTGTTTTTACCTTGGTATTTTTCGGCAAATGCTTCAGGTTTTATATATAAGGTTGCTTTTTTATTAGCCTGAAAGAAAGCATCCAAACCTCCGGTGTGATCATAATGACCGTGGCTGATAATCACTGCATCGATTTCTTCTGCATCTATACCCAATATTCGCGCATTGGAAAGGAAAGCAGAGCTTTGCCCTGTATCAAAAAGAAGTTTGCGGTTTCCGGTATCGATATAAATAGAAAGCCCGTGTTCGGAAAGCAAACCAGCCTGGTAGACCAGGTTTTCGATCAACGTTATTATCTTCATGGGAAAGATTTTTAAGATATCATTTAAGCTTCATATACACTCGATAAACAATTCCTTCCGCTTCTGCTCAGTTGTGCCAAAAATTTTTCACTTCCATCATTTCAATATCAAGATCTGCTATTTCAACCAGGCCGGCAGGTGCATGCCTTTTCACCGACTTCGGCTGTGTAAAATTAAGTTGAATTCACGTTAAATAAGCATATGATTTTGGCCGGATGCATATTTTGACTGTCTGAATTGATATTTTTGTGAGATCCAAAAAACCAATAATTATGATTTCACAGCAGGATTTTAATGCCTTGAAGAATTCCCTGGACGGAGACTTGTTCACCGACAATGTGCAGCGGATAATCTATTCGACCGATGCTTCCTCATATAAAGAAAAGCCGGCAGCTGTCACCAAACCCAAAAATCCGGCTGATGTGCTGAAAATTCTGGCTTTTGCCCGGAAGCACCAATTATCCGTTATTCCCCGTGCGGGAGGTACCTCCCTGGCTGGACAGGTGGTCGGCCCCGGGATTGTGATGGATGTCTCAAAATATATGAACAAAATCCTGGAGTTCAACGCGGAAGAACGATGGGTATGGGTGGAACCTGGAGTTATACCTGCAGAGCTGAATAAATGGCTGGCAACTTACGGATTGCTATATGGACCGGAGACTTCAACGGCCAACCGCTGTTGTGTCGGCGGAATGTTAGGTAATAACTCATGTGGTTTACATTCAATAGTTTATGGCAGTGCACGTGAACATATACTTGAAGTGGATGCGATTCTTTCGGATGGTTCAGAGGTTACTTTCAGACCCTTGAGTAAAGAGGAGTTCCGGGAGAAATGCAGTGGCGATCCCACGCTGCTGGAGACCAGGATTTACAGGAATATATGTGAGATACTAACCGATCCGGAGAATCAGAAGGAGATCAGGGAAAATTTCCCGGATCCAAGGGTTACGCGCCGGAACATGGGGTATGCCATAGATGTGTTGCTCGACAGTGAAGTATTTACGGAAGGCGGGGAACCTTTCAATTTCTGCAAGCTACTGGCCGGTTCGGAGGGAACCCTGGCTTTTTCAAAGCGGATCAAGCTGAATCTTATTCCTCTTCCTCCGAAACATATGGGATTGGTCTGCGCCCATTTCAATACCCTTGAAGAGTCGCTGCTGGCCAATCTGATTGCGCTGAAATATCACCCGCGCGCCGTGGAATTGATGGATGATGTCATTCTGAAGTGCACGAATGAGAACATTGAGCAGCGTAAAAACCGGTTTTTTGTGCAGGGTGAACCGGGGGCCATCCTGATGATCGAATTTGCTTTTGAAACAGAAAAGGAGCTCAGCGATCAGGCTGCCGCTTTGGAAAAGGATATGCGGGATGCCGGACTGGGATACGCTTTCCCTCTGGTTACGGGCGACGAAAAGATCAAAAAGGTTTGGGCACTCCGGACAGCGGGGCTGGGTGTTCTGGCCAACGTTCCGGGTGTGCGGAAAGGTGTTCCCGGATTCGAAGATACCGCCGTACATCCGGAATATCTTCCCGAGTATGTGGCCGAATTCAAGAAAACACTGGAGAAATACGGACTTTCCAGCATTTATTATGCGCACATTGCTACCGGAGAGATCCATTTCCGACCGCTTTTGAACCTGAAAGATCCGGGTGACCTGGAGATTTTCCGCAACCTGATGACCGATACGGCAGCTTTGGTAAAAAAGTACCGGGGATCGCTGAGCGGAGAACATGGCGACGGTCGGGTCCGGGGTGAGTTCATCCCCTTTATGCTGGGTGAACACAATTATCAGTTGATCAGGAACCTGAAGTATACCTGGGATCCGGATAACCTGTTCAATCCGGGGAAAATCGTAGATACTCCCCCGATTACCGACAGTTTACGTTTTGAACCGGGATTCGTGGTCCCGGAAGTGGATACCCTGTTCGATTTTTCCGCTAACCGGGGCTACTTCCCATCCATCGAGAAATGCAACGGTTCGGGTGATTGCCGCAAGACGGAGATAACCGGCGGGACCATGTGTCCGACCTATATGGCCACCCGCGATGAGGATAAGACAACCCGGGGACGCGCCAATATTCTGCGTGAATTGCTGGCTTCGGCAAAAGGGAAAAATCCCTTCGACCAGACAGAAATCTACCAGGTACTTGATCTGTGCCTCTCCTGCAAGGCCTGTAAATCGGAATGCCCGTCGAATGTGGATATGGCCAAGCTGAAGGCCGAATTTCTGCAGCACTATTATGATATTCACGGAATTCCTGCCCGCAGTCGCCTGATCGCCTATTTACCCCGCGTGGAACAACTGGGTGTGCTGGTAAGACCGCTGGCCAATTTCATGATGAAACAAGCTTTCTTTAAACGGTTCGTAGGTTTTACAGAAATGCGGACTCTTCCTCCCCTTTCCCCGCTGACGCTGAACCGGTGGTACCGGAATAGTGCTTCCCGGAAAATTGAGAATCCGAAGAAAAGAGTTTATCTTTTCAACGATGAATTCACCAATTTCAATGAAAGCGATATAGGGATCAAAGCCATCCTGTTGCTCACCAAACTGGGTTATGAAGTGAGGATACCGATACATAAGGAAAGCGGTCGCACC
>Ga0116193_1004152_pt1 | contig 10136 bp, 15 predicted proteins | sample AD_UKC115_MetaG_FD_89892 | JGI IMG/M metagenome (GOLD analysis project Ga0116193, IMG submission 89892) | Active sludge microbial communities of municipal wastewater-treating anaerobic digesters from Hong Kong - AD_UKC115_MetaG | ecosystem: Engineered > Bioreactor > Anaerobic > Digestate...
AACCCGCGGGGATGCCCCACTAACGGGTAGTGCTGATAAAAAAGTAAAAGAGCAGATGCTTTACTTCTATATCTTTGCCTCGTGCTGAAAGCCTACCGATACCAGCTTGACCTCAACGCCACGCAGCGGCAGTTCTTCGCGCGGGCCTTCGGCAGTGCGCGTTACATCTACAACTGGTCATTGGAGAAGCGCATCAAAGCCTATCGGGAAGAGAAGAAGCGCCTCACGGCATACGACCTGTGCAAGCTGCTCACGCCGCTGAAGAACGAAGAGGGCAAGGAATGGCTGTACGAAACTCCGAGCGTCTGCCTTCAGCAAGCCATCCGTAACATGGACAGCGCGTTCGTGCGTTTCTTCCGCGAGAAGAACGGCTTTCCAAAGTTCCGCAACAAGCACGGCAGGCAACGCATCCAGTTCATCAACAACGTCGAGGTGGACTTCGAGGCATCCAAGGTGAAGTTGCCCAAGATCGGATGGGTCCGCATCCACAACTCGCGTCCCTTCGAGGGCAAAATGGGTACCGTCACGGTATCGCGCAACGCAGCTGGCAAGCACTTCGTGTCCGTCTTGGTCCACACGCCCGATCCCATCCCGGAGAAACGTCCGGTCAATGAGGCGACGGCGGTGGGGATAGATGTTGGCCTTCACGAGTACTATGTCCTTTCCGACGGCACTCGTGTCGCCAACCCGCGCCACTATCAGAACAGCGAGAAGCGGCTGGCGGTGCTGCAACGCCGGTTGTCCAAGAAGCAGAAAGGCAGCAACCGGCGCAAGCGGGCGAATCTGGCCGTGGCAAAGTGCCACTATCGCATAGCCTGCCAGCGCAACGACTTCCTCCACAAGCTCACGTCACGGCTGGTCAAGAACCACGACAGCATCGTGATAGAGGACTTGAACGTTGAGGGGATGCTGAAGAACCATTGCCTCGCCAAGCACATCAGTAGTGCCTCATGGAGCGAGTTCTTCAGGCAGTTGGAGTACAAGTGCGAATGGAACGGCAAGAACCTGCTCCGCATCGGCCGGTTCGAGCCATCCTCGCGCCTGTGTACCTGCGGGTTCGTGAACCGGGAGTTGACCCTGAAGGACCGGACGTGGAAGTGCCCGTCCTGCGGTGAGGTCCACGACCGCGACCTTCTGGCGGCCCGCAACATCAAGATGTTCGGGCTGGAGAAGACCAACCTGATCGGACAAGTTTCAGGCGCGGTGAGCGCCGCAGAGGACGTGGAGGCGCCCGCAATGGCGGGGCCTGTGAAGCGTCAAGTCAACACTACCTGTTAGTATGACATCACCCCAAGACTGGACGATCATGCAGGGAGAACACATCAAACCCACAACGAAGAAATGACGAAGAGGAACAGCAAGGGGCAGTTCGCCAAGGCGACACCCGTAGAACCGAAGGAAAGGCCGATCGACGATTGGCTTAGTGAGCTTCCGGAACCGTACCGGTCGCAAGCGTTGGAAGCGCGGATTAAGTGGTCCAGAGACTACGTTACTTGTATATCGCTATCTACTGCCATAGAAAAAAGCTTCCCGTGGAACAGCTCGCCACAAGGGGATTCTTACTGGTTTGCCGTACGCCAATGGGCCTTGGACCCAGCCAATAACAACCTTCCCGCACCGTGGTCACCGCCCGCACCAGCACCAAAAGAAGAGCAGGACTACCGTGACGCACTGATCACCGAATACCACCTATCGGTGGGCAAGATCACCAAGTCCGTCATCGAACTGAACGACAAGCTCGACCGGATCCAGCGGGACATTGAGCAAGTGCGAACGCTGGCCCATCAAACCCGCACAAATTCACGCGGAAACACATTGGTCATAAACAAGATATTGGCTGGTGTTGACCTTCTGAAGTCCGGCTCCAGCTTCATGCAGGAGGTCCAGCAGCACAAGGAACAGCCCGAAGAACAGCCGTGGGTGCCGAAGGTGGGGGATCATGTGCGTTTCAAGAGTGAAATTGGATTAACGAGACAGGGCCACGGCATACTAATGGAAATACATGAAGAGCAGGGTGGAAGGACGGCAGGTGTCGTTAGCTTTAACGGATACGGATCGGGCACCTGGTGGGTTGACGATCTACGCCCCGCCACCCCGGCAGAGATCGAGAGGCACCAAGCCGAGCTCAAGGCCAATGAGGAGGAGAAGAAGCGCAAGAAGTTGGTGCGAGGCTGCCGGGTAGGCACACCCGATGGAGAGGGGATATACTTGGGTGACGATGGGAAGTACGAAGTAGTCAAGCACCGCGTATTTCTCGACAAGGACGGGCCTGGCACCTGGCCATCCGCATACAACTTGGACCAGATCACCCCATTGCCATGAGCAAGAAGAAGAAGACCTACTCGCTCCGCACCATACAGGACATGGTGGATGTGGCCACGCCGAAGAATATCGAACTGCTGCTGAATGACTTCGCACTGATGCTCCATTTCCACATGCAATTGAAAATGGAAGGCGTGGAGTTCTCCGACGCTGGGATGGAATGGACGGATGACGGCAATAACGAGATCACTGGATACAATGTCCGATTCGCGAAACCAAAATCAGAGCAACCATGAGCTACCTAAGTGACGAGCAGATCTACGAGCTGCGTAGTACGCGCACCACCATTGCTGACAACCCTTGGTTCGCCTACGCGGATGCTGCAATGGATGTCCGCGACATCTACGAGGCCAACCTGAAAGAGAAGGACGAACTGTTGATGGAGGCGGCTGGTGCGCTGGCAGATGTTCTTAGCGGCAGCAGGATGAGCCTGTGCGAACACCTATCGCACCCGCTATCAGGGGATCGCCACAAGCTGGGTGAGCCATGCCCTCCAACAGAGCGGATAGCCGCCCCCCCTTTCCCGGATCAACACACACCTCACTTCCACCACCTGAACCCATGGATAAGATCAAACAAGCACTGGAGGCCGTACAGCACATATTTTTGTGCGAGGACGAGGGCATGGCAAGTGGCCAGCCGACGAAGGAGGACTACCTACAGGCGCGTGAATTGGTTGCCGCCGCCCTCGCATTGGTGAACGAGCGATCCAAGCCCTCCATTTTGGTTGGATTCAGCGAGGAGGGGATCGACCCGCGCATGATCGCGGATGAAATAGCCGAGGACAATGGGGTGGACGACGAAACCACTGAAGGCGCGTGGGCGTGGCGGTGCATGTTGGAGGCCGCGAAAGCAGTTCACGCGGCTCACATCGCCAACACACGAGCCGTATCCATCGACCAGATCATGGACAAGGTGGCCTCGTGGGAATCGACGTGGGCAATGGACCCTCCGGCGGAAACGCCGGAAGGCTTGCGCGGCATGTGGAACGACCTGCGCCAGCGGCTGGAGAATATCAAGCCATCAAATCCAGACCAATGAGCATTACCAAGACCCGCCGCACCAGGCCACCCGGCGCATACGTCGGCAGCGAGGACGCTTTCCAGCGCACCGCGATAACGCTTGTCCGCACCATCGCATCAACGCAAGGTGTACCAATGGAGGCCGTGATGCACATCCCCAACGGAGGGCAGCGCAACGCCATCGTGGGCGCGAAACTGAAGGGCATGGGCACGATCCCGGGATACCCCGACGTCATGGTGTTCCACCCGCGCCGGGTGTTCCTGGAGGTGAACTCGGAAAATTATGCACAGCTATATGCGGGCCTTGCGATTGAACTGAAAATATACCCTCGAAATCCAAGTGACGCGCAGTTGGGTATTCACGAAATACTCAGGGATGCCGGTTGGAAGGTTGAGGTGTGCTACGGCCTCGACGAGGTGTGCGATGCGGTCAACGAATACTTCGGCATCAAATGAACATCCTCAAACGTCTATTCCCCCGCAAGGAACCGCTAACGGACAAGTGCATGCGGCGTGAGCATCGGTCGTGCGTGGGGAGAATGCCGCATAGCTGCATGTTCTGCGCCGTGCTTTTCATGGGTTAAAGGCCAGTAGGCCATAGATTGAACAAGTAAACACGAACGACGATGAGCAAACAGAAGTGCAAAAAGTTCAGAGTCTGGACGGAGCAAATAAACCAAATGAACTTTGTGGTCAGCGCCACCACAGAGCAAGAGGCTCTGCAAAAGGCGGAGCGTATTTGGAAGAGAAACGTTCGGGCGCGGGCTACATACGTTCAGCCGGAGTTGTAATTGCATGGCGCAGAACGGACATTGCTTGACGGCGTGGCCTCCATGCCGACAAGCTGTAGTTGGCCCCCGTTCTTTTCTCTTCAGGCATTTAGGTAAAAAGTAAAAAAAAGCAGCATGAAACACGTTCGCTACATTGATAAAGACACGCGCATCAAATACAGGTTCGTGGCCAGCCTTTTGGGCTACGGCCATGTATTGGAGCGCCGCAGGCAATGGTGGATTTTTACGTGGTGGGTAGAGCGAGCATCCATGTACGACTCCATCATATCCGGCCAGCGCAATTTTGACTACTTAGTCAAATGGCTCCTTTGGTCCGAAAAGGGAAATGCTGGCCGTGTCTTCACCGATTATCCCGAAGGTGGTAATTGAATGGGGGCCAACAAGAAATATACGCAAGTTACGCGGCGAAAGCGATGCAAGGCACCGACAAGGAGTTCCTCCGCATCCTGCTGGACGAGGCCAAGGCCATCGGCCAAGCCATAGGCTTCGAGCGCCGCGCCGGGGTGATGTCCTACGTCAACGCCCTAGCGTCCGCCCAGCCCAGGAACGGAACGCGATATCATCCTCCCACCTCTGGTGCGTGCTGACAACGCGGTCACACAACAAGGGAGCGTGCCACTGCGGCCACTTCGCCTGTGGCACACGACGCATCACGCCACCGTGGATCGAGCCGTAGACCGTCGCATAGTCAACCCCCACGGGCAGGTCAAGGCACATCCGGAGCACATCCCTTAACTTGTCGCGGTCGAACCGCTGCGGCCAGTGGCTCCCGCAGTCCTTCGCGTCATCAAATCCCAACCCCCGGCACGTCGCATGCGTCGCCTCGATGGCCTTCCGCCATCCGTCGCCGACAGGGCGCGACACCCGAGCCGCCTCCACCCGCTCTGCCAGCGTGCCACACCAGTGCAAGCCCTCGACCTCCAGGGGGCGCAGCACGATCACATCGTCGGAGATCACCATCACATCAGGACCGCAGACATCGAGCGCATCGAGTACCTTCCGCTGGACGTTCTTAGCCAGGTCGTGGCTGAAATCAACGCCCTGCACATGCTCAATACCCGTCACGCGGCGCGGCGCTGCGCCCGCAACAAGCACCCTGTCGTGTGCAACGTTCCGACGGACTGATGCAAGGGACCAGCGGAAGATGTCGCCGCGCGCCGAGGACGCCGAAAGCGGATAGATCACATCCATGGTTTACTTTTGCAAAGATGAAGACCGCAAAGAAAGCACTCGCCATCTTAGGGGGTGTCACCCTGCTCGCTGTCCTTGCCGCCGCATCAGGCATGCTCGCCGCCATTGCCGTGATAGGCTATCACCTGATCCTCCAATGAGCGTCGCCGTGGTGACGGCGGCATGGAAGCGCCCGGAGGTGTTCCGCGCGTTCCTCCGGCATGTGACGCGGATCATCCCCCCCTCCGAGGTGTTCTGCGCGGGAAGCCCTGACGATGGATGCGACACTATCGCCAACAAGTTCGGAATCGTCTATGAGCGCGTCCCCAATGAGATGGGGGCGAAGTGGAACCACGCCACGATGATGTCGCGGGATTCCGAGGCTACGCACCGCCTCTTCCTTGGATCGGATGACTTCATGGACGACCGCCTCTGGTCTTTCGCCGATCAATACACCGCCGAGCACTTCGGCCTGCGCGACTGCCTGATCTACCACAAGGAGACAGGCCGCGCCGTCCACTGGCGCGGGTACATCGGAAAAAGAGAGGGCGAGCCGGTGGGGGCCGGGAAGATCATCGCAGCATCTGTACTGGACCGCTTGCATTGGCAGCCGTTCGTCGCAGGCCGCACACGCACACTGGACAACGACATGCAACGGAAAATGATCGAATTGGGCGTGACTGTCGAGGTGCGCCCCATGCGCGAGGTCGGTCTACTGGTGGATGTCAAGACCGGCGACAACCTTACCTCATGGAACCGCCTGCGCAGCGACAGGCCCTCCAAGACGATCCCACCTGGATGGTGGGAGGCGAACGCTCCGGACCTGCTCAACGACATCCGCTCATGATCCACCCCACCGCCATCATTGGTCCTAATGTCACCCTAGGCGAGCGCGTCTTCATCGGCCCCTATGCCGTGATAGGCATGCACGCCGAGAGCAACGCTGTGGATCCACGTCACGCCATCGCGGGGCGTGTGGTGATCGGTGACGACGTGACGATCCATGAGCTGGTGACGGTGCAGGGGTCAGCCGGTGGAGGTGCCACCATCATCGGCGACCGATGCCGCCTACAGGCGCACTCCCATGTCGGTCATGACGCTGTGCTCGCCCCGGACGTGACCGTCTCCTGCGGAGCCAAGGTCGGGGGGCACGCAGTCCTCCACGCGCACTGCAACGTCGGCCTCAACGCCGTGCTGCACCAGCTCACGCGCCTCGCGGAGGGCACCATGGTCGGTGCCAGCGCCTTTGTCAAGGGTGAGGTCATCGACCCATGGACCATCGTCGCCGGGGTGCCAGCGCGGCACATAGGACACAACGCGGTCGGCAAACAGAGGGCACATGAGCAAGGACACTGACATCCCTGCGGCATCCATCCAGCAGGTGCCGCTATCGCGCATCAAGGCGAACCCGAGGAACCCGCGCGTGTTGCGCGATGAGAAGTTCGCCAAGCTGAAGAAGTCCATCCAAGACTTCCCCGACATGCTGAACTATCGGAGCATCGTTGCCGTCTCCGACACCGATGGGAAGATCATGGTGCTGGGTGGTAACATGCGCCTCCGCGCCATGCAGGACTTAGGTATTAAGACCGCACCCGTGATGCTTGCGGACCACTGGACCGAAGAGCAGCGAAAGGAGTTCATTATCAAGGACAATGTTGGTTTCGGGGAACACGACTGGGATGCACTGGCTAACGAATGGAATGCCGCCGACCTAAGTGATTGGGGGCTGGACCTGCCGGTCGCCCAGGACTTCACGAACAAGGAGGTGGACACTGATGGGTTTGGCGACGAGGTGGTGATCAAGCTCCACTATTCCGAGGCTGACCACGCCAAGGTCCGCGACGCGCTTTCCCGCGTTGCGTCAACGCCCGAGCAGGCCGTGTGGAAGCTCCTTGAATTGAAATGAGCGCACACCTGTTCCCTTACCGCTGGAGCCTCGCCGATGGCTACCCAGCCAAAGGCATTCCGTACCACGGACGCAAGGTGTTCGGGACGTTCATCTGCGGAGGTGGCTCCACCATGGGCTACAAGCTGGCTGGATACGATCACATTGGGGGGGTGGAGATAGACCCCAAGGTCGCCGAGGTATACAAGGCTAATCACAGGCCAAGACACCTTTTCGTTGAGGATATTCGCGCATTCAATGAGCGCGCGGACCTGCCCGATGAGCTGTTCGGCCTTGACCTGTTGGATGGATCCCCTCCATGCTCTTCGTTCAGCACCGCAGGAAGCAGGGAAAAGGGATGGGGTAAGGCCAAGGTGTTCCGAGAAGGGCAGGCGCACCAACGGCTCGACGACCTCGTGTTCGCTTACGTGGACACCATCGCGAAGCTCCGGCCAAAGGTGGCAATCCTTGAAAATGTCAAGGGCATCATTGCAGGGAACGCCAAGGTGTATGCGAAGGAGATTGTGAAGCGGCTTAGAGGTCATGGATACGCGGTGCAAGTGTTCCTCTTAAATGCCGCCACCATGGGCGTGCCGCAAATGCGCGAGCGTGTGTTCTTCATCGCCCGAAAAGATGCCTCATGGCCCGACCTGACGTTTGCATTCCGCGAACCGCCGATACCATTTGGCAATGTGTATCGGAAGGACGACGAGCGTTTGCCATTGAGCGCATCGAACACCCGGCGATGGCGCGACACGCCAGTAGGTGGAAACCCCCGATCAAAGACAGGGAACACCTTCGGGTTTCTCACCCGTGCCGACCATCGGAAGGTTGCCCCCACTATCCTGAGCGGTAACACGTTCCTTGCCATGCAGGACACCCCGGAGGATTCCTCGGACAATGAATACAAGATGATCGGAAGCTATCCGCTTGATTACAACTTCGGTGGCATTCCGTCAAAGTACCTGATCGGCATGTCCGTCCCTCCCGTTATGATGGCGCAGATAGCCCACCATATCAATGTGCAGTGGTTTAACAAGGACTAAACAAGGTGGCACGAAAGGTTCAACAGAAGCACGGCGGGGCGATCAATCGCTTCGAGAGGGGCGACCCCGGAGGGCCGGGCCGTCCCCCGAAGCTCGCCACGACCGTCATCCAGTCGCTGAAGGCGCAAGGTATCGACCGCGTTGGGCGCACAGAAGTTGAAGAGCTGATTGACATGCTCCAGAACCTTCCCCGGAAGAAGCTGCTGGAGTTCGTGAAGGACGAGGAGAACACGCCGATCATCGTGGCCTTGATCGCCCGTGGACTGTCCGGGGCAAAGGGGCATGAGTTCATGACACGCGACCTGTGGGACCGGTCGCTCGGCAGGCCGAAACAGCAGATGGATTTAACCAGCGCGGGTAACGTGCTGCCAGCTCCTATCATCGTCATTCATGGTAAGGTGGATGGCGAGGTGGATGGCGAGGTGCCCCAGGAGTAGTCCGCTTCCGTAGTAAGGAGCGCTATACTGGATAGGTGGCGTGGGTCTTTGGCCCCCGCCATCGTTTTCTGCTTCATCCCCATGCCTGTTTTGTCGCCTCACGCCAGTCCCCCTTCTCATTCCACGATTCCAGTTTTACCCCTCCATATATATATACGCAAAATAAATGCCACCTCCCCAATTTTTCAGCTTTCAAAAAGTTTCGGTTTGCTGGAATAGTGGAATGTGATATTGCTGACTATCAGCGCTTTGAGTACTTTTTTCAAATCCTTACAATTCCATGACAATCAAAAAGCAATCATTACTAACTTTCTTGTGTATCTTTAGCCCGGATAACCCTACCTAAAAAAATAGGTAGGTCAGCCTGTGCCTTGTAATGCCGCCTTGTAGCGACCTTAGCCGCATGGACGTACCGCGCATCAAGCTCCACCTCAGTGAGCGCCAGTCGCAGGCTTGGCACCTGCTCGAAGACACCACCACTGCCATGGTCTTCGCCGGTGGTGGTGCCGGTGGCGGCAAGTCGTGGCTGGGATGCCTCTGGCAGATCCACCGCCGCCTGACCTACCCCGGCACTAGGGGCTTCATCGGCCGCGAGACTGCCGCAAGCCTGCGCGACAGCACCATGAAGACCTACTTCGCGCTATTGAGCATGATGGGCTATGGACCGGATCATTACTCCTATAATTCCACCTCTGGCGTGTTGACCTTCGCCACGGGCAGCGAGCAGCACTTCCGGTGGCTGGCGCATCAACCCAGCGACCCCAACTACGACCGACTGGGATCGACAGAGTACACCGATGCGTTCGTGGATGAGGGGCCGGAGGTTTCTGAGCGCGCTTGTGAGGTGCTGCTGAGCCGACTCAGATATATGCACACACAGTACAACCTCCGCCCGTCGTTGCTCATCACCGGCAACCCCGGAAACTCGTGGGTCAAGCGCCGCTTTGTGATGGACGCATACGGCAACTATATCGACCTCCCGCCGCACATGGCGCGCGTGCTGTTCACTGTGCGCGATAACGCCGACAAGGAGTTCGCGCGGCGGTACGAGCAGACGCTGCACCTGCTTGATCCATACGATCGCGCGCGCCTGCTTGACGGGGATTGGAGCGCAACACCCCAGATAGACAACCCCTTCGCCTTCGCCTTTGACCCCCACGTGCATGTCGGCGGTGCGTCCGTTCGTCAACAGGACATTCACTACTTCAGCATCGACTTCAACGTCGATCCGTTCTCTGCCATCGTCGGTCACATCTGGCAGGACGCGGCTGGGCATCACGCCCACATCACCGGCGAGGCGACGATAGAGCAGGCCAGCATCGAGGCCATGGCGCGATGGATCATCGAGCGCTGCCCGATGCGACACCTGATCCGCATCACAGGTGACCGTGGCGGCTACTCTCGCGGCATCGGCACGCGCGGCCCTGTCCGGCTATTCGATGAGCTTCAGCGCATGCTTCAGA
>Ga0116193_1004153_pt1 | contig 10136 bp, 7 predicted proteins | sample AD_UKC115_MetaG_FD_89892 | JGI IMG/M metagenome (GOLD analysis project Ga0116193, IMG submission 89892) | Active sludge microbial communities of municipal wastewater-treating anaerobic digesters from Hong Kong - AD_UKC115_MetaG | ecosystem: Engineered > Bioreactor > Anaerobic > Digestate | place...
CATAGTTCTTGGCTATCTCATCTTTTCTCGCAATGAGGCTGTTGAAAGCGTCCACGAAGCACTTCATGATGGATTCTTCCTTTACGGACGGCGTGGAGCAGTATTTTCGCTTGGTAAACTTGTTGTTGCAGTGCCATACGAAGGACTGGTAAAAGCTGCCGCTGTGCCATACTTTTCTGCCGTAGAAGCCACCGCAATCCCCGCATACGATTCTTCCGGAAAACGGCGAAATGCAGGTGTACGGACCGCCTTCCTTTCGCCTGCGGAACTCCTCCTGTACCATCTCAAACTTCTCGGGCGGGATGATTGGCGGGTGGTTTTGAGACACATAGTACTGAGGCAATTCGCCGTTATTTTTCTTCACTTTTTTCGTAAGGTAGTCCTCAACAAACGTAGATTGCAATACCGAATCGCCCCTATACTTAACATTTTGCAGTATGTTTCTGACTGTGGATTCCTGCCACTTCACTTTCTTCATTGGAGTCGGAATGCCGTCCTCGGTGAGCCTTTTGGCTATATCATAAGTAGTTTTCCCGGCAAGAAACTCGTCATAAATTCTGTGTACGATTTTTGCTTGGTCTTCTACTATATATAAATGTCCATCCGTACCAATATCGTAGCCGAGAAAAGAACTGTATGCGAAGGAGACCTTGCCGTCCGCCATGCTCTTGCGTTTGCCCCAGGTGATGTTCTTTGAAATGGATCGGGACTCTTCTTGTGCTGTGACCGAGCCGTTAATACAACTTTATTTTTCATCGGTTAGGGTATTCAAAATATGCGTTAGGGTATTCAAAATTACACAGGGGTATTCAAATCGCTGAAAGTGCCGTAGAATGGGCATTTTTCGCCACTTGCTTGCTTCGCTCGTCGGTAGCAGCAGAAAGTGTGGATAGAAAAATCTGAGCGAACCATCTATACCAATTCGCCCGGACGTGGGTACAGAGCGCCACTCCGACTGTGGAGTGTAACTATAAAATACGCCTCTTTAAATGGCGAAAACCAGCTCATATTTGGTTGCCAAGCCCGTGTGGAGGGCCGGCTCAAAAAGCCGAGTGTGACTATAAAAATGATACAAAAAGGTCCTCTAAAAAAAGAGGACCTTTCGCAATTTTGGGTTAATTACTGTTGTAGCCAAACTTTCGAGTTTGGAGTACTTCTTTCCACCAAGACTCTCTATCAAGGATTACTGAGTCATCAACCTTTGAGTTGTAATTTTCAAGGATTGAATATTGAAAATTGCTTCTCACATAATCAAAACCTTGTTCATTAACCAGTGCTATTAGTTCTTTGTTGCCACCATGACCATTTGCTGCATAACTGCGCCACCTTTGCAGGAGCATACCGTTATCGCTTGTAGCGGAGCCCACATATAGTTTTCCGGTATTGGTGTCAGTAATTAAGTAGACAGCTTTTTGGCTTTCAAGAGCTGCAATCCAGTCACGCTTCCCACGGTTCAAGATCTGCTCTCCACGGGAGCGGAACACGCACGGCAGCTTGAAGGGTTAGGGCTGGTGCGATAGACGAAATTATTATTTTGTGGCTACTTTGGTCGGCGGCTTTGCCAGGATGAATTTGTCTGCAATTTGTAACTTTTGTATGAATTGCAGAATTTTTTATAGAATCCTATTGAAATACAGAAAGACTTGCTATATAATATATAAATTGGTATGTTGTTGCTTGGCAGATAACAGAAACGATGGCCACAATATTGAACTATAGTCATTTAGCTTTTTGAAAGCCGAAAGATTTTCTTCATAAAAGGCTTTCCATGTGTAAGCCGAGCTGAATCTTCGACCGATGCAATAGACAAAATAATAATTTTGCCAACAAGATAGGCTTGTATTGCTTTTGATGGTTGCGTTGATGGGGGTGAAAGGCTATTAATAGTAGAACCACACTATCTGTATCCCAAAACTTTCTTCATGATGAATCATTAGTGCAAAGACTGGTTGATGAGACCTCTATTTGTAAAGATGATACTGTTTATGAAATTGGTCCTGGAAAAGGCATTATCACACAAGTTTTGGCGGATACAGGTGCACATATAATAGCGATTGAATTAGATAAGCACCTTTGTTCCTCGTTGCAGGAGCGTTTTGCAAAGGTAGAAAATGTTGAAATAGTTTGTGCTGATGCAAGTACGTATAATTATCAAAAAGATAGACCCATTAAGTTTTTTTCGAACATACCTTTTAACATAACTGCGTCCATTTTGCAGCGCGTACTTTCTTTGCCAAATGTCGTTGATGTGTATTTTATTATGCAGCATGAGGCTTTTTTGAAGTATGCAGGTAGACCTTTTTATCAGGAAAGTTTGAAATCACTCTATTATAAACCATTATTTTCTTTTGAAGATATCTACGATTTTCAGCCTAAGGATTTTGTCCCTGCTCCGAATGTTCGTATTGTATTATCACACATTCATCGAGAAAAATGTTCCTTTTCATCAGATCAACTCAGTTTGTATCGTGATCTTATCACTTTTATCTTTTCTGAAAACGGAGTGGATTTTAAGCAGAAAACTAAGCGTCTATTTTCATATGAGCAACTGAAGAGAATATGTAAAGCGGCTGGTATCACGCCAACTTGCAAAGTGACCGAGTTGACCTATGACAATTGGATGATAATTTATGACTCTTTCAGACGGTATGTAAGTGCTGACAAACAAAATTTGGTTTCTGGTGCATCTCATCGGTTGACAACAAATCAGCGAAAGCTCAAAAAGGATCATAGAACGCACAACCAACATTTTCCAAAAGGATCAAATAAACATTAGGTGTTGATGAATTATGGCATCAGTAAGAATCGAAAAACTGTGTAAGACTTTTGATGAAAAAACAAATGTCGTAGATGATGTATCGGTTTGTATCCCAGATAATGAATTTGTGCTGTGACCGTACCGCTGATACACTTTTATTTTTCATCGGTTAGGGTATTCAAATTGAGCGCAGGGGTATTCAAATCGCAGAAAGTGCCGTGTTACGGGGCTTTTCAGCGGCGGTGGCTTCGATGATGACGAGTGGTATCGGAAAGCCTGTGTTCCCAGAAGCGTTGAACACAACCATTCTAACTCTGTGTAGGAGCAGAGCGTGTATCGAGCATCATGCCGAAGTGTGACTATAAAAGCCGCTCTATTTTGCCCCATTATCGAGGGCATTTTTGTTGCCGGAATTCGGTTGATGCTGAGCATAATTGGGGAGAAAAAAGCTGGGTGTGACTATGAAAAACCTCCGCCACATCTCTGCAGCGGAGGTCAAAATACGCTAACGAAACTCTTACCATTTCCTCGTCAAATGGTGTGGAAGAAGGGCTTTGACAGCCCGTTGCCTAAACTTTGCTATTCTTCTTTTTGCAGTCTGTAAATTAAGTAATCAATATTTGTGAAGCGTCTTACGGAGTTTTCCTGCTGCTTGATTTTATTCCAGGATTCATTGTAGCCCATTTTTCCAATCGATGAAGGATCATTGTAGAAAAAACTACAGAATTGCTCCGTGAACAGGCCGCATTTTCTTAGAAACTGATCCGCATAAGCTTTTTTCCCGCTCTCCAAGTTTGCTTCCCTGTGAATAAAGTGGTCTAAGTTCGAGGAGAAAAAATAGATCTCATACGGAATAGTACTCGTTTTAATCTTAATTCCAGTCCCTGTGAGGGAAAGTAAGAAATCTACATTTTCCATCTTCCTCTTATTTCGTTCTCGTATGCCATCTACATCAGGTGCTTCAATTATGCCATGTTCACCGTCATAAAATGGTTTCTCCCGTGTTGAATGATCCGCGGAAAGCGGGATTACATTCTCATTCGGAAGATATGCTCCATCCAAGTCAACAATATGAATGATTTTGGCTATGCGTTTTGGATAGAGGCCTTCAGTCTTTATGGCGGGCTTAAAAAACCTGTTTTCTATTTTGATTACGATGTTCTCTGGGGTAACAAACGAGCTGCTTGTAATGTCACCTCCATAGCTATATTCTTCCTCTTCGAGATAACATTCATCATTGTCATCGTCACCATCATCATCGACTTCATCACCGACTTTGTTTACAACACGTTGTTGAAGCAGAAATCGCACCTCGTAGTCCGGATGCTTTTCAAAGATCAACTCAGATAGAGGGGTTTCTAAAGCGATTTGATCACTTTCTCCCTCTACAAGGAAGATTACGAAGTTTGGACTCTGTTTTTCTTTTTTACTCTTCTTCGGCAAGTCCAACACCCGCTTTCATAAACGCCGCAATCATACGTTGGCGTTTTGCCGCATCATAGATTTGCTCGTCCTGGTCGTTGCCAAGAATTTCCCGAAGGTACAGATTTCTGAGGTTGTTTGTTCGACCAACGCCTTTAAGGCGGATATATCTGTTCTCCGGATTTGCCGTAGTAAAGATCAGGTTTTCTTTTTTCAGTACTTCCAGAGGACGAAGGTTGTGAGAGGTAAAAATGAATTGGCCTTTACCATATGATTCAAGCCCAGAGAGTATTTCACCGAGTAGATACTCGTAGATTCCGGCATCCAGTTCGTCAACTGCGACGGTAATGGAGCGGTCGTTGAATGTGGCAATTATTAGTGACAACACGCTTATCAGTTTGATAATTCCTGCGGACTCATCCCGTAGCGGGATTAGGATGTCATTTCTCCTCGAAAAGAGTTTAACTTCCTGCCCTTTTGTACCTTCAATAACCACCTCATCATGGACAAGCTCCAACTTGAGATTAGCTACTAAAGCAGGCAGAACAGTATTAATCCCGGAGACAAAATACTCCAAATCCTCAAATATACGCTGCGGCATACGAGAGATGCCCATGAGGTTTAGTCCAAGCACACCGCGCCTGGTATTAAGAGGAACAGAAAGGACTGCGCCCATTCCCGAAGTACGTGTATCAACTGCGTATAGATAAAGAGCAGCGTAATTTCTGAGTTCAAGGAGAATTTGAAAATACTCAGAATTATTGCAGTGCTGGAAGAATACGTCCAGAGTCTCGTCCATAAAGATGAATGACTTTGAGTCTTTTGCGGCGGATCGTTTGTTTACTTCCAGATCGACAATCACAGAATCTTTTTCCTCTCCAACATACTGAGAGATTTTCCTTACGGGACCAATAGGATAATTGGCACCCGAAGTAACAAGAATATCCTGCTTCTTCGACTGTTCTCCGCCAAAAAGGCCAGAAGCGCTAATGACTTCGTCAAATATTCTAACTTTGCTTGGGAACAGGGAAGAAATAGACCTGCGGTCTTCGTTGTCTTCAGATTTCTCGTTTGGGATAGCCTCAATCTTAAATGAGTATGTGATGGTCCTTGTAAACGGATTCTCTACTGGATATTGCAAATCAAAGGTAAACGAAAGTGCGGCGCAATCTGATCCCAGAGAAATACATTCTGAATAGCGGGCAGGAACAGGATCGCCAGACATTGCCCTTTTCAGAATAGCTATGGCCTCTATAACAGATGTCTTTCCTGAACCGTTCTGACCATAGATGCCGAGTATATCAGATTCAGTATCTTGAGGCACAACATTGCGCCCGCAATTAAGCAGCACCTCTCCGTGCGTAACACTCCTAAAATTTTCCAACTCGATCTTCTGTACTCTTACGGTGGGAAGAATATGTCCTTTTTCAAAATTCATATGCAATGCCTCCTAAATGCGCGGTTTCACTTCACAGTGCAATCATATCATAGCACATCTGTGCCAATCTGTCAATCGGCTATCTATTATTTTGAATTTTATATTCAAAATAAAGAGTTACTGTCTCGTGCGGAGCAACTGCGATTATTATATTATGTGCTGCGCGCTGTGTATTGATGCCTATCATGAACCCATTTTATATCCTTCCCATAGGAAGAGTCTCGTACTCATAAATAATTATTTCGCCCGTAACAGTATCCCAGCCAAGCCATAAAGATTGTATACCCTTTGTTGTTTCAAATCGTCATCCGTATCCCACCAAGGAATACCACCGTCAGCTTGCCGTCCAATTGAAGCTCCATGTGGTCGAGCGTCCGAAGGGAGAGCGGGTAGTCAAACCCGTCCAGCTTGCCGACCTCGTCCATCAACCGGAGCATTACCGAAGCGTGATACCGGGTCAGCTCATTATCATCAGCTTCGGCTATTCGTTTCAGCCGGGGCGCATACTGCAGCCGCTTGCTAATGATGAGATTCCACGCCTGCGTGAATACCTGTGCAGGTCTGTCCACGGGAATACGGCAATCATCGTGCTCTATGTCGTCAGGGCGCTTGAACCGCGTCACTTTTGTACAGCAGCGCCACCACGGTTTATAACCACTGCCGTCGCGAAAGCGGCAATACACCACCGTTCTTCCGCATACTCCGCAGAAGACTCTGCCTTCAAAGGGATATTCTGGGGACGGCTGGCCGATGTGTTGTAATACTCTCCTGGCATACTCCATTTGGGTTATCTCCCATGTTTTCCTGTCAATTATTGCTGGAAGGGCGTCTCTTAAGAAGTATTGCGGCAGTTCGCCATGATTCTGTTTGACCTTAGATAAAGCCCCCGGGCTGTACGTCTTTTGGAACAGAACATCACCGCAATATTTCTCGTTCTGCAGAATGTTGATTACGGTTTTATTATGCCATGTGGCTTCTTTGCGGTGTGTTGGAACACCTTCTTGATTAAGTCTGTTTGCAATTTGCTGCGTGTTGATGCCCGCCATGAACTCATCGTATATTCTCCGCACAATGGAGGCCTCGTCCTCAACAATAATTATCTCACCCGTAACGGTTTCTCTATCAAGCCCGTAGAGATTGTGTATTGGTAGGCTGTTGATATCGCCCTTGGCGTACCTTTTGCGAAATCCCCACGCTACATTTTCAGATAGTGTTTCCGCCTCTGACTCAGCAAACGCCGCCATAAGAGTGAGCATGAGTTCTCCGTCCGGGCTGCTGGAATGGATGGCTTCCTTCTCAAAGTACACATCAATACCGAGCCCCTTCAGCTCCCGGGTATAAACAAGCGTGTCCACGGTATTTCGACCGAATCTGGACACGCTTTTTGTTATGATGGCATCTATTTTTCCGGCATGGCAGTCTGCTATCATCTCCATGAACTTCGGTCGCTTCCGGGCGGAAGTCCCGCTTATGCCCTCGTCGGCATACACGCCGACAAGCTCACAGGATGTATCGGCTGTGAGCGTTTCGGTGTAGTATTTGACCTGTGTGGCATAGCTGTGGAGCTGTTCCTCGCTGGAGGAGGACACACGGCAGTATGCCGCCATTCGCTTTATCGCGGTTTTCTTCTGTCGGGACGGTATTATTCTGACATCTGGCATGACTCCGCCGCCTTTCTCTTTTTCTTGTACGATTTCACACCGGGGTCTATCTTCCACGGCAGCTCCGTCCCATCGCGGAAGAAGAACTTCACGGTGCAGTCCTCGTTGATGACCATGTAATTGACCGCAGCCTGCCAAACGAGCGGGTCGAACTCGACCAAGGCTTTTTTCTGCTGTTTCAAAAGCTGCAGGAATCCGCGAACCTGAACCTTTCTGGCAGCACAGAGGGCAATCTTTGAGTTGAGCTCCTGGTACTCACTTTGCAGGGCTTCATACTCTGCGGTGATCTCGTCACGCTCCTGCTTGAGCGGACTGTCCTCTTCGCACTCATCCACCATCCGGCTCTCTCTGGCAAGGTTGTCCCGCATCTTTGCGGCAAGCCCCGTGCAAAGCGCATCCACCTCGGCAAGCCTTGCTTTGAGCGGACGGTCGTCGGTGATGGCGTCAAGGCACTCCTCATAGTTTTTCGCAATCTCTGCCTTCCGTGCGAGGAGGCTGTTGAAAGCGTCTACAAAGCACCGCTCGATGGCTTCTTCCTTTACCGAGGGCGTTGAGCAGTATTTCCGCTTGGTGAATTTGTTGTTACAGTGCCAGACGAAGGTATGGTATGCGCTGTTGCTGTGCCACACCTTTCTGCCGTAAAAACCGCCGCAGTCCCCGCATACGACTCTGCCGGAGAAGGGTGAAATGCAGGTGTACGGACCGCCCGCTTTGCGCCTGCGGAACTCATCCAGTACCATTTCAAACTTCTCCGGCGGGATAATAGGCGGATGGTTCTGAGAAACATAAAATTTTGGTAATTCTCCGTTGTTTTTCTTCACTTTTTTAGTCAAATAATCTTCCACAAATGTAGACTGCAGCACCGAATCCCCGCGATATTTGACATTCTGTAGGATGTTTCTGACCGTAGTATCCTGCCAGTTGGTTCTGTTCATGGGGGTGGGAACGCCTTCTGCCGTGAGCCCCTTTGCTATTTCGTAGCAGGTCTTTCCCATAAGGAACTCATCGTAGATCCTGTGGACGATTTTTGCCTGCTCTTCCACGATGAACAGTTTACCGTCGGCACCCATATCGTAGCCGAGGAAAGAACTGTAGGCAAAGGACACCTTGCCGTCCGCCATGCTTTTGCGCTTACCCCATGTGATGTTTTTTGAGATGCTGCGGCTTTCTTCCTGGGCGAGTGAAGCCATAATGGTCAGGAGCAACTCACCCTTGGAGTCGAGGGTATAGATGTTTTCCTTTTCAAAATAGACCTCCACGCCTTTTTCCTTGAGCTGCCGAATGGTGGTGAGACTGTCCACCGTGTTGCGGGCGAACCGGCTGACCGATTTTGTGAGGATGAGGTCTATCTTGCCATCCAGCGCGTCGGCTATCATCCGCTTGAAGCCTTCACGGTGTTTCGTGCTGGTACCGCTGATGCCCTCGTCGGTGTAGACCTCCACGAACTCCCATTCGGGATTTCGCTGGATATAGGAAGTGTAATAATCGACCTGCGCCTCGTAGCTGTTCTGCTGCTCATCCTTGTCTGTGGATACTCTGGCGTACCCAGCCACCTTCCGCCTTTTTGTGATTCCGGGCAAGCCTTGCATAAAGCCTTGAGGCTTGGGTGGTATCACAGTGACATTCTTATTGCCCATCTGTTTGCTCCTTCCGTTTGAATGCTTTTTGCTTTGCAGCCTCCCGCATCTCCAGCGTCCAGCTTTCGGAGCGGGAGCGGTCTTTCCATATGATTGTCTTTTCCGTGCCGTCGCAGAAAATCAGCCGCATAATATTAGCGGGCTCCGCAACGATTTGTGCCACTGTGTCGGTGAAATGGTCTTCCATGAAAGTCTTATCCCCAAGAGCCTCGGCAATGTAATTCTTGAGTGTTTCCTCCGGGATGACCTTTGAAGCGCAGTAGTCTTTACCCCTACTGTTAAAGGTGGAGCAGCACCAGACTGTATTATATGGGGTGGTCTTGCGTCTGTAGTTCTTACCGCAGATACCGCACCGAATCCTGCCAGTGAAAACGCTCTTGACACCGGGGCTGCAAGTGTGTTTTGCGGCTCGGCGCTGGACCTCGTCCTGCACAGCAGAGAAAACCTCTCTGGACACTATCGGCTCATGGTCGTCTGTAATATAGAACTGCGGTAACAGCCCGTCATTGACGACCTCGCGTTTTGTGATGTGGTTTTCTCGCAGGGTCTTCTGCAGGAGCAGGTCGCCTACATACTTCTCGTTCCGCAGAATACTTCGGATAGTGTCCGGATACCAATGTGTGATTCTTTCTGAATGGACACCGCGCTCATTGAACGAGTTGGATATCTTCTGTACGCCCCAGCCAGAAAGGTAGCGGTCAAATATCTCTTTCACTATCTCCGCCTCATCCGGCACCACGGTTATCTCGCCGTTCACCAGCCGGTAGCCCAGCATGGTGCAGGTGTTTGGACGGCCCTCTTCAAAGCCCTTACGGATACGCCACTTGCAGTTCTCGCTGCACGAAAGGCTTTCTTCCTGCGCCTGCGACGCCAGAAGCGTGAGCATCAGTTCTCCTTCTTCGCTGATGGAGTTGATGCCCTGCTCCTCGAAAAAGACATTGATGCCGAGTTCTTTCAGCTCCCGCACCGTGGCAAGCAGCGTGACCGTGTTCCTCGCAAGGCGCGATATCGACTTCACGACGACCATGTCGACCAGTCCCAAACGGCAGTCTGACAGGAGTTTCTGGAACTGCTCCCGGTCTTCCTTCGTTCCTGTTTTTGCCTCGTCGGCGTAGACCCCGGCAAACTCCCACTCTGGGTTGTGAATGATGTACTTGCGGTAATAATCGATCTGCGCGGCAAGGGAGTGGAGCATGGTATCCTTATCGCAGGATACCCGC
>Ga0116193_1004154_pt1 | contig 10135 bp, 7 predicted proteins | sample AD_UKC115_MetaG_FD_89892 | JGI IMG/M metagenome (GOLD analysis project Ga0116193, IMG submission 89892) | Active sludge microbial communities of municipal wastewater-treating anaerobic digesters from Hong Kong - AD_UKC115_MetaG | ecosystem: Engineered > Bioreactor > Anaerobic > Digestate | place...
CTGCATATTTGAAGTACAATTCGACTTTCGGATTCTTCTTCAATTGCAAATACTGCCGGTATCGTCCATATTCCTCGGTCTTTTCCCATTTTTTTGCGTCTTCAAGATAGGCTTTTCTCTTCAGAAATTCCGGTGAGGCTGTAAGCACCTTCAGCTCCTGGTGTCGCTTCAGCTGGAACGATTCTTTCACATCCAGATAATTCAGGTAAAGTTTTGATTTGCTGAATTTCTGATAGAACGCCACATCCTCGCTCTTCTCCAGCTCTTTATACCGCATAAATTTCTTCCATGGTTCGCTTTTCTCCAACTTCTTTTTGTCTTTCAGAAAGCTTACTTTGGATCTGAATGATTCAGCCCCGGTTATCCGGCACAACTCTTCATACCTGGCAAGTTGGTGGCTTCCTGACATTTCACGGTAATACTTCAGCTCGCTGGATTTTTCAAATCTGAAATATTCCCTGATCTCGTAGTCCGACCTGAGTTTTCTGAATTCTTTCCTGGCTGTTTTATCCTTTTCAGGTGCATTTTTCAACTCCACATACCGGCTGAGTTTTCCGTTTTTTGCAAAAGCCGCGTGGTTTTTCAGCCTGGCTGAACCGGATAGTTTCTGGTATGCCTTGAATATTTTACTGTTCTGAATCTGTGCCAGTTCATTTAACTGATGTTGTTCAGCTGAACCTTCGAAACGGTTGGTTTCAATTTCCCTTTTATCCTGTTGAAACTGCCCGTCACTCACATACTCTTTCAACTCCCAGTAACTTTTCAGTTTATCTGATCCTTCCAACCTTTCAAATCTTCTCAGATCGGCCGATCCTTCCACTTTGAAATAGTTCAGAATGGTTTTATTCTTTCCAAGACTTTCAAACTCCTTTAATTGATTATACTCTATGCTTCCTTTGAAAACCTCAGCTTCAACCTCTTTCTTTTTCTTTGCATATTCACCTGATTTGATCCACCCGTCCAACTCCAGGTATGTTGCCAGTTCTTTCGATTTTTCAGCTTCTTTAAAAGCTTCGAAATTTTTGATAGCCGCTCTTCTTTCCGATTCAACTTTTTCGGTGTCCCTGATCTTCCCGGTCAACTGAAGTGTGAAAATTTTAAATGACATTTTTTGAAAGTTTGGAATGATCAACAAAATTAAATAAAGAAACAAATCTATTGCATACAGGCCGGATAAACTTTTCCGATAACCCGGACCAGACCGAAAAAATCCGCAGGAATATTGACCGGAAATTAGCTTTCAGTATCTTTGGATGTTAAATGGCTGTCGTATGAAAAAATTACTGTTCCTCATGATTATGACTCTAACCTCTCTTGCCGCCGAATCGCAACATTTTTTCGACGGAAATTTTGATCCCGGTTGCCAATATGTGATTTTAGCCAATCCGACAGCAAACAATATTGAAACCATCCGGTTCCTCACTGACAACCACATTCTCAGGGTAAACAGGAAAAATGTGCAGTTTGTAGGCATTTACCATAAGGACCAGGCTTATGATTTCCGGCAAAGTATCGATCTGATCAGGGAAAAAAAACTCACCTGTTTCCATTTGCAGGAAATACCTCTGCCGCTTGGTGATGAAGATGTTTTCCGTGAAAACAGCTGTACAGAGTTGTTCAGGAAAATCTTCCGTAATTCGGTGGGTATTTTCTTTTTCGGTGGTCCTGATATTCAGCCCGAGATATACGGCGAGCAGAACACCAGGTCGGTAGTGACCGATCCTGTCCGTCACCGGCTGGAAGTTTCCCTGCTGTTTCACCTTATCGGCGGGGCCGCTGATCCTTCCTTCATACCTTTTCTTGAAGAAAAGCCAGGTTATCTGGTCACCGGCTTCTGCCTCGGGCTTCAGACCATGAATGTGGCTGCAGGCGGCACTTTGGTGCAGGATATCCCGCTGGAGGTATACGGCAGGGAGACTCCCCGGGAAATCGTCACCCTTGACCGTAATAATCTTCACCGCAACTACTGGCAGGAGTTAAATCAAGACAGTCAGCTGATGGGAATCAATTTTCATCCGCTCCAGTTTACCAGCCATCCCTTTTTCGGAAAGAATATCAAGGTTTCAAAGTATTTTCATCCCCTGATTTACAGCAGTCATCACCAGTCGCTGGAAAATGTCGGCATGGGATTTGAGGTCACTGCCCTGTCACCTGACGGTAAAGTCATCGAAGGCCTGGCGCACAAGCGGTATCTGCATGTGTTCGGAGTTCAGTTTCATCCCGAGGTTCCGGCACTATATGAAAACCGTGAGGAGTGGAAATACACCCCCGACGGAGTGCTTCAGACCTATCACCGGATCATCGGGAAGGAGAGCGTGGATTTTCACAAGCGGTATTGGGGCTATATCTCAAAATGCCTGAAGAAATCGGCAAAAAACTGAAAACAGTTGATCCGGAATTTTCCGGAACAAAATAACAAAGAGCTAAAAACAGTCAGTCATGAAAAAAATAGGAATGATCATTGGATTGCTGGTTTTCATCCGGCTTGGAATGTCGGCTCAGCCAGCCGGGATCAAAACCGACACAAAAATTACGGACGTGACGGTATACACCAGCGGAGCGAGGATCTTTGCTGAAAAAAGGGTGGATGTCCCTGCCGGAACCAGTACGGTCAGATTTACCGGTATCTCCTCAGAACTGGATACAGAGAGCATTCAGGTTTCGGCAGAGGGGGCCGTCACCATCCTTTCGGTGAACCATGAACTTGATTACCTCTCTGAAAAAGAACAGAGCCCTGAAGTGAAAGGCCTGATTAAGCAGCGTGATGTTCTCCGGAAGAACTTGGATAAGGAAAAGATGCAGCTGGAAATCCTGGATAAGGAGATGCAGTTCATGACCGTCAACATGAAGGTGACCGGCACCAATGCCACGGCAAAAGTGGCTGAATTGGCTCCTGTCTTTGATTTTTTCAGTTCGAAGATCACGGCGCTCACCAGGGAGATCAGCTGGCGGAACGATTCGGTGAAGTCATGGACGGAGCAGATCACCAAAATCAATAACCAGATCGGCGACCTGATGGCACAGATGAAGACCCCGGCCGGTGTGATTGCAGTCAACCTGGACGCACCTGCCAGAACGGGGGTGTTGCTGAAGGTCAATTATGTGATCCGCAATGCCGGATGGTATCCTACATACGATATACGGGTGAAAAACATAGAGTCTCCGGTGCAGGTTACTTACAAAGTCAATATGTTCCAGCATTCGGGGAATGACTGGAAAGATGTGAATCTGAGGTTTTCTTCTGCCAATCCTGCAAAGACAGGGATCCTTCCCGAACTTACACCTTGGTGGTTGAATATTCAGCCACCGCAGCCCAGGCTGATGATCCGGGGAAATTCAAGTCTGATAAAAGAAAAGGCTGCCAATCTTTCTGTACAGGAGGAAAAAGCCGAAGCCCCAGCTATGTTGTCAGTGGTAGCCGAAGAAGCGGGGACTGCCGTGGAATTTGTCGTTGAGAAGCTTTTTTCGGTTCCCTCCACAGGAAAGAATTTCCAGATAGATGTGTCGACGGTATCTCTTCCGGCTCTCTACTCCTATATTTCAATTCCCAAGATCGACCCGGTGGCTCATCTGAAAGCCAGGCTTACCGGTTGGGAACAGCTGAACCTGATGCCCGGTGAGGCCAATGTCTATTTTGAAGGCTCCTTTACGGGGAAAACCTATCTGAATACGAAAGATTTTTCGGATACACTCGAAATTTCACTGGGGATTGACCGGAACATCTCCATCCAGCGGACGATGGAAAAGGAGCTTTCATCCACGCGGTTCCTGGCTTCCAAAACTGAAGCGGCCAAAGGATGGAAACTCTCGGTTCGCAACAACAAATCACAGAAAATTGAGATTACCCTGATGGATCAGATTCCGCTTTCAGCCAACAGCGACATCGAAGTGAACAATACCTCCCTGTCGGGAGGAAAACTGGATCCGGCAACCGGCGAAGTTTCCTGGAACATGGAAGTCAAACCTGCCGAGAAAGCGGAGAAAAAGCTGTCATATACGGTCCGGTATCCGAAAGGAAAGAAGATAAACCTTGAATAGAGGATGTGACCTCAAAATAAAACAGATCCCAATTATGGATGAAAAGTTGCGCATACAGAAACTGGCTGAAGTCTTCTATGCCGTATATCACGGAAAATACGGGTTGCAGGTAATCAATCAGAACCAGGAGTATATTGACCAGGTACAGCCGTCCGACATTGTCAGGGTGGTGGATATGCTGGTCAGAAACAATATCCCGATGGCCGGATTAAGAACCGGGATCAACAAATTTCTGTCAATATTGTATAAACCGCTTGTCTCACGTGAGATCAGGCTGCCTTCGGAGGGCGGACTGCTGGACATCTGTCTGAAGAACACCCGGGAACTGTTGGAACAGTTAAAGGCAATCCGGCCGTTGATTAAGTCAGTCAACCGGGATCCCCGCCTTGCCGAAACCAGGGAAGCCCTTCATCGTCAATTTGCCGTACTGGAGAACGTCGGCAACTATTACCTGATTAAGGAGAATGTACTTTTCCCCTTATTGGAAAAGCGGTGGAAAGATTACCGGTGTCTGGGGGTCATGTGGTCTTATCACGACATGGTCAGAAAGGATCTTATGCTGATCAGCCAGTTGCTGGAGGAGGATGTGATGGATCTTACCCGTTTCAACCGGAAGGCCGGGGATATTTTTTTCAATATGTATGCCCTCTGTTTCAGAGAAGAAAGGATATTGTTCCCAGTGATAATGGACACCATTCCTGAAGAACAGCTCAACGAGCTGTTGCCCGAATGCCTCGAAATAGGTTTCCCGTATTTCAATCCGAAATTGCCGGAAACCGAGAAGGAAGGTTCCGGACAGCGGTTTGCCGGAGAGGTGGACCTGAAGACCGGCCACCTGACCCCGGAGCAGATCATGCTGGTATTTAATCATTTACCGGTGGATATCACTTATGTGGATGAAAATGACCAGGTGAAGTATTTCTCGAATCCTCCCGACCGGATCTTTCCCCGGAGCGCAGGTGTGATCGGCCGGGATGTCCGTAATTGCCATCCTCCGGAAAGTATTCATGTGGTGGAGCAGATTCTGGAATCCTTCCGGAAGGGGGAACGGGAGTCGGCCACTTTCTGGATTGATCTGAAGGAAGAAAAGGTGCTTATCCAATATTTTGCCTGCCGTGACCGCAGAGGAAAGTACAAAGGGGTGGTGGAGGTATCTCAGGTCATCACCACGATGCAATCGCTGACTGGAGAAAAGCGGCTGCTGGATTGGAATTCGTGATTACCGGCTTTCTGAAATAGCAGGATTCCACCGTTTTTCCTATTTTTGCGCCCTCAAAACAGAACAGGAAAATGAATTTTATTGACGAGATAAGGAGGCGCCGGACTTTCGGAATAGTGAGCCATCCCGATGCGGGGAAAACCACTCTTACGGAGAAATTATTGCTTTTCGGAGGCGCAATCCGGGTGGCCGGAGCGGTTAAAAGCAACAAGATCAGAAAAACGGCCATGTCCGATTTCATGGAGATTGAGCGGCAACGTGGGATTTCTGTGGCCACTTCGGTGATGGGATTTGAATACAACGGCTATAAGGTCAATATTCTGGATACTCCCGGTCACCAGGATTTTCAGGAAGACACTTTCCGGACACTGACCGCCGTGGACAGCGTGATCATTGTGATCGATGCAGCCAAAGGAGTGGAACCGCAGACCGAAAAGCTGATGAATGTCTGCCGCATGCGTCATACCCCGGTGATAGTTTTTATCAACAAGATGGACCGTCCTGCGCGTGATTCTTTCTCTCTGCTCGATGAGGTTGAGAAGATGCTGATGATCAAGGTGAGGCCCCTGAGCTGGCCGATTAACAGCGGACCCGATTTTAAAGGAGTGTATAATCTTTACGACAGGAGCCTTCAGCTGTTCAATCCCAGCATTCAGGAGATTCAGCGGGGCATCCGGTTTGAGGATATTAACCATCCTGACCTGGAAAAGCATATCGGCCGTGATGCAGAAATACTCAGGGAAGAGATGGAACTGCTGGAGGGAGTCTATCCTGCGTTTGAGGAGGAGAGTTACTTAGCCGGCCATCTGGCTCCCGTGTTTTTCGGAAGCGCACTGTATAACTTTGGTGTCCAGGAGCTGCTCGAAACCTTTGTAAGGATCGCCCCATGGCCTCGCCCCAGTTTTACCGAAGAACGGGAGATTAAGCCTGAAGAAGCTGCTTTTACCGGATTCGTGTTTAAAATTCATGCCAATATCGATCCCAACCACCGCAGCCGAATCGCATTTGTGAAGGTCTGTTCAGGCCATTTTGAGCGAAACAATAACTACACTCATGTCCGACTGGGGAAGAGTTTGCGTATATCCAGTCCGACCGCTTTTATGGCGGATCAGAAGGAGACCATCGAAGAAGCATTTCCCGGTGACATCATCGGGGTACCCGATACCGGTAATTTCATCATAGGCGACACCCTTTCCGAAGGTGAAATGATTCATTTCAAGGGACTACCCAGTTTTTCCCCCGAGCTGTTCCGTTATGTGGAAAATGCCGACCCGATGAAGTCAAAGCAGCTGGCCAAAGGGATTGACCAACTAATGGACGAAGGTGTGGCCCAGTTGTTCACCAGCCAGTTCAACGGCCGCAAAATCATTGGAACGGTCGGGCAATTGCAGTTTGAAGTGATCCAATACCGGCTGGAACATGAATACGGTGCCAAATGCCGGTTTGAACCGGTATCGATGTACAAAGCGTGCTGGATCGAATGTTCCGACCAGAATATTCTGACAGAATTCAAAAAGCGGAAGTACCAGAAAATGTGCCTCGACAAACGGAGAAGGGATGTGTTCATGGCCGACTCGCCGTTTATTCTGCAGATGGCGCAGGAAGAGTTTAAGGAGATTACGTTTCATTTCACTTCGGAATTCTGAAAAGTGTTATTTTTACCATAGTAAAGAACCAATACTCTTTTAGCGTAAACTTAAAACCTGTGTTATGTTATTCAAGGGAAGAAGACAAAGCTCTAATGTGGAGGATCTGCGCGGCAGGAGGGGGGGTATGAGAAAAGGGGTGATCGGCGGCGGGATCGGAACGCTGGCTATCGCACTGATCATTTACCTGTTGGGAGGCGATCCGTCGACCCTGCTCCAGATGGCAGGGCAGGGAAACCAGACCGCTACAACTGAAGAGGTTGAACTGACGGCGAAACAGAAGGAAATGACCGAATTCATTTCGGTTACGCTGGCCGATACCGAAGATGTATGGAACAGGCTTTTCAGGGAAAGCGGACTGACCTACCGTGAGCCGAAACTGGTCCTTTTCAATTCATCTGTAAATTCAGCCTGTGGCTATGCACAGTCGGCCACCGGGCCTTTCTATTGTCCGGGTGATGAAAAGGTATATATTGATCTCGATTACCTGGAACTTCTCCAGAAACGGCTGGGAGCTCAGGGGGATTTTGCCGTCGCCTATATCCTTGCCCATGAAGTGGGACATCATGTGCAGAAACTGTTGGGGACCATGGACAGGGTGCAGCAGTTGCAAGGAGCTGCCCGGTCGGAGGAACAGGTCAATGAATATACTGTCAGGCTGGAGTTGCAAGCTGATTTTCTGGCGGGAGTGTTCATTCATCATGGTCCTAAAATGAAGAACTATCTGGAATCTGGCGACCTGGAAGAGGCGCTTAATGCAGCATCGGCTGTGGGAGACGACCGGATCCAGATGAAACAACAAGGTTATGTGGTCCCTGATTCCTTTACCCACGGAACCAGTCAGCAAAGGAAAAGCTGGTTGAAAAAAGGTATTGATACAGGTGATTATGAACAGGGAAATACTTTCAGCAGAAATGTAATCCTTTAAAATCCAGAAATACGGTTTTCATGACTGAACTGCAAGCCTTTTATGACAGCGGACTGTTCAGCTATGTCATTTTACCCCTGCTGATCTTTTTTGCCCGCATCTGTGACGTGACCATCGGAACCATGCGCATTGTCATGGTGGCCAAAGGGCAGAAGTTCCTGGCCCCTATTCTGGGTTTTTTCGAAGTGCTAATCTGGATCATCACCATGAGCAAGGTGGTGCAGAACCTGGATAACTGGCTTTGCTATGTGGGATATGCGGGAGGTTTTGCCACCGGGAATCTGGTGGGATTGCTCCTGGAGGAAAAACTGGCCATGGGGATTGTGAAAATACAGATCATTACCCGGAAAGAGGCTCATTTGCTGATCGAAGCCCTGATTGCGGAAGGTTACGGCATTACCCACCACGACGCCAGAGGCAGCAATGAGAATGTCAGCATCATATACAGCATCGTCAAACGGTCGGAAATTCCGAAAGTGGAGGAGATTATCCGGAATTACAATCCCAAAGCTTTTTATTCCATTGAAGATGTGAAATTCGTCAGTCAGGGAATATTTCCCGTCAGGCCTGAGAGCATGCGGTGGCGGAAGGGGAAATGACCGCTGTGCCATATAGGTCATACTCCTCAGCATCGGTGATTCTGACCTGGACAAACTGACCGGTGATCAACGGTTTTTCCGAGGTGATGAACACCTCTCCGTCCACTTCGGGAGAGTCGAAACGGGTGCGGCCGATATAATATTCACCCTCCTTCCGGTCTACCAGACAGCTAAATTTCAAGCCCACCTTGTCTTCATTCATTTCCTGTGATATCCGACGCTGGATTTCCATGATTTTTTCCGCCCTTTCATTCTTCACCTCTTCGGGGACATCATCTTCCAGCTTCCGGAAAGCATAGGTCCCCTCTTCGTGCGAATAGGGGAAAACTCCCAACCGGTCGAAACGCGATTCTTCCACAAACCGGCACAACTCCGCGAAATCCTGCTTCGTCTCTCCGGGATAACCCACCAGCATGGTAGTCCGGATGGCCACTCCCGGAACTTCCCTTCTGATCCTTGCCAGCAACTCTTCGATTTCCTGCCGGGTGGTGTGTCTTTTCATCCTTTTCAGAATTGTGTCGGAGATGTGTTGCAAGGGGAGATCGAGATAGCGGCAGACTTTTTGATTCTCGCGCATCAGCGGGAGAATATCGTATGGAAAATCCGAAGGATAGAGATAGTGGATCCGGATCCATTCAATGCCTTCCACTTCCGAAACTGCCTTTACCAGGGGTGCAAGCATGTTTCTCCCGTTGAGATCGATGCCATAATAAGAGAGATCCTGTGCTATGATAAGCAGCTCTTTTACCCCTTTCCCTGCCAGGTATCGGCTCTCCTTCACCAGCTCTTCCACCGGACGCGAACGGTAACGACCGGTCATGGAAGGAATGGCGCAGAATCCGCATTTCCGGTTGCAACCTTCCGAGATCTTCAGATAGGCATAGTGCGCCGGAGTGGTGAGGTGTCTTTCATATATAAGTTCAGGATGAAAATTCACTTTCAGCTCTTCAGCCAGGGATTTCAGGTCAAATTTGCCAAAAAATCGGTCTACTTCGGGAATTTCTTCCTCCAGCTCTTTCCGGTAGCGTTCCGACAGGCACCCCATCACGTATAAGCTTCCGATTTTTCCGCGGGTTTTGGCTTCTGCATAATCCAGGATCATATCGATCGATTCCTGTTTTGCGTCATGAATAAATCCGCAGGTATTGATGACCACGGCATCGTAATCCGATCCTTCCCCGTCGTGGACCACCTTCCAGCCTCCCCGGCCTAGCTGACTGAGCAGAACTTCCGAATCGACCAGGTTTTTGGAACATCCCATTGTAATCACATTGACCTTTTTCATTTTCAATCTATTTACCGGGCAAAATTAGCGATTTAAACCAATTCCCTTCCGGGGGAAACAACGCTCGGGGATTGTAAAAAGGGGTAATCCGCCTGTACGTATTTTTACGTAACCCGAAAATAGGTTTTTATACTGTTTTTATTCATGTGCAACGGCAGTAGCTTTGAATAGAGAAACCATAAGTTCCTGCTGATTCATGGATTATTTCAAGTTATTGAGCGAAGATATCCGTTACACCGATGGATTGAAGGCCTGCCTGAGTTGTGGAGTATGCACGGCTATTTGTCCTGCAGCAGAGTTCTTTGATTACGATCCCCGGAAAATCATGATCATCCTGCAAAAACACCGGGAAGATGAATTGGTCAGCCTGCTGAAAAGTGATACTATCTGGTATTGCGGGCAGTGCATGTCCTGTAAAAC
>Ga0116193_1004155_pt1 | contig 10135 bp, 8 predicted proteins | sample AD_UKC115_MetaG_FD_89892 | JGI IMG/M metagenome (GOLD analysis project Ga0116193, IMG submission 89892) | Active sludge microbial communities of municipal wastewater-treating anaerobic digesters from Hong Kong - AD_UKC115_MetaG | ecosystem: Engineered > Bioreactor > Anaerobic > Digestate | place...
ATTCTGCGGGCTGAAAAGTAATCTTCGTATTTGTCATACGTGCAGACCCCAAGAATATCAATATTTTGGGCAAGAACTCCGCGAGACAATAGTTGCAAACGATTTGCCTGCCACAAGTCTATATGCCATTTATCTTCTGCAAGTCCGTGCATGGACGGAAATCTGCGAGCAATAAAAGGCATTGGGAAATTTGCCTTGTCGAACGCCTCGTAAACTTCATCCCCCACCTCGAAATTATCAAAAGAAATGCTTGGTCCGATAGCTGCATGAATATCTTTTCCCTCCGTACCGAATTCCTCTGACATTCTGTCGATAGCATGACTGACTATGCACTTTTGAGTTCCACGCCATCCGGCATGGATGGCAGCTATAGCTCTGTTCTTTTCATCAAAAAGCATTATAGGAACACAGTCGGCTGTTGAAACACAAAGACATAAGCCTTCTGCTTGAGTAATGATTGCATCCACTCCTTCCATCAGTTCTGCCCGTTCCTTGTCTTCCATCTGAAGAATACTTTCATTTACAGAAAGCACATTGGAACTATGAGTCTGATGAGGTATCACCAACTGATGAGTCTTTATTCCTAATTGCCGGCAAAGAATCTCGCGGTTTTCGTAAACATGCGAGACTTCATCACCACAATACATATTACAATTGGATGATGCATAGTTTCCTTCACTGCATCCTCCATGGCGTGTCGTTGAAAAACATGTGACAGAAGGCAAGGAATGTCGGAAAAGTGGAGTCAGGACAATCATTTCAGCGAATCGTTATCCTCATCCTCTAAATCATCAAAATCTTCTTCCAGATCTTCCTCGTCGTCCATATCCTCGTATTCATATTCGAAGTCTTCATCCTCTCCCATGGCTTTCATCTCTGCCTGCAGGTTGTTGATATCCTTATTCTTATGAACCATATCTTTGAACGACACGGATTCCAATTTGTTGCTTTCATTGTTCAATTCAACCCAAAGAATATCCTTCAGCTGGGTAAGTCCGGAACCCGTCACAGCCGAAATAAACACATAAGGCAGATCCTTTGGCAACGTCGGCTCTATGAGATTGACAAGCTCGTCATCCAGCAAATCACTCTTCGTGATGGCAAGCACGCGCTGCTTGTCAAGCATTTCCGGATTGAACTTAGTCAGCTCGTTAAACAGAATGCTATATTCTTTCGCTATATCATCAGCATCTCCCGGAATCATAAAAAGCAACAAAGAATTACGCTCTATATGACGAAGAAAACGCAATCCCAGACCTTTTCCTTCACTGGCTCCCTCAATGATTCCCGGTATGTCGGCCATTACAAAAGACTGATTGTCCCGGTAAGAAACAATTCCAAGATTGGGTTCCAGCGTAGTGAACGGATAGTTTGCAATTTTAGGCCTGGCTGCCGAAACGGCAGACAGCAAGGTCGATTTTCCGGCATTGGGGAAACCAACCAATCCTACATCTGCCAACAGTTTCAATTCCAGAATGACCGTCATCTCCTGCATCGGCTCTCCGGGCTGTGCAAAGCGTGGAGCCTGACGTGTAGGAGTCTTGAAATTCCAATTGCCCAAACCGCCTCGCCCTCCTTTCAAGAGGATTTCTTCCTGCCCGTCTTCGGTTACATCACAAAGATATTCACCGGTCTCGGCATTATAAGCAACGGTTCCGCATGGCACTTCAATAATTTTGTCGGCACCGTCTTTTCCGGTACTTCTACTGTCCGAACCGTTGCCTCCCGATTTTGCAATGGCATGACGATCGTAGCGAAGATGAAGCAAAGTCCACAAATTACGGTTTCCCCGCAATATGATGTGTCCTCCGCGACCGCCATCACCGCCGTCGGGTCCTCCATTAGGAATGTATTTCACTCTGCGCATGTGGGCAGAGCCCCTGCCTCCCTTTCCGGAACGACAATAAATTTTCACATAATCAACGAAATTCGATTCGGCCATTCTCTATAATTATTATTTTACTCCATCAATTTGTGCACAGATATCATCGAATATATTGTCCATTGTACCCAATCCGTTGATATGTCTGTAACATCCTTCTTTCTTATACCAGTCGATGAGAGGAGCAGTCTGTGAATGATAAACGACGAGACGTTTCTTGATAGTCTCTTCATTATCATCGGCACGTCCGCTTTCCTTTCCGCGTTTAATAAGGCGGGTCATCAGTTCATCTTCAGGAACCTCAAGGTCCAGCATCACATTGATACTTGTCTTTCTTTCCTTCAGCATGGCTTTTAAAGCTTCTGCCTGAGCGATAGTACGTGGAAATCCGTCAAATATTACACCCTTGCTGTTTTTGAATGAATCAAAAACACTTGCCAGAATATTTACCATAAGCTCATCAGGAATCAGCTGGCCCTGGTCGATATAACCCTTGGCCGTTTTCCCCAGCTCTGTACCATTCTTGATTTCAGCACGAAGAACATCACCAGTCGAAATATGATCCAAACCATATTTGCTTACAATTCGATCGCTTTGAGTTCCTTTACCGGAACCCGGAGCCCCAAAAATTACAATATTCAACATTTTTTCTTATCTTATTTTAGTTGTATTATTCTACCAAAGTATAAATGTCCTTATAGTTGCGTCCCCATCCGTCATAATCCAAGCCATAACCGACAATGAAATCATTTGGAATGTGCATTGCAGCATATTCGATATTCAAAGGACATTGTAATTTATCAGGTTTAACCAGCAACGTAGCAATATGAATCTCTGCAGGTTCCTCCTTTTCCAGGTCTTCGATAAGGTTCTTCATGGTGAAACCTGTATCGACAATATCTTCCACAATAATCACCGTGCGGCCTTTGATTGAATCGGAAAGACCCAGCATTTTCTTTATTGTTCCGGTAGAGGAAGTGCCTTCATACGATTGCAACCGTATGAAGGTAATCTCACACGGTATATCGATATTTTTAATCAAATCTGCAGCAAACATGAAAGCACCATTCAATACACCTAGGAACAAAGGATCTTTTCCCTTCATATCCTTATTTATTTTCTCAGCTACCCGCTTCACTTCTGCCTGAATTTTCTCTTCCGGAATAGAAACGGCGAAAACCTTGTCCTTAATACGAATTGAGTCCATAAATCTCTTATATTTTTTAATATTGGCGCAAAAGTACAATTTTTTCATGAAAAAGGTCCTATCTTTGCCTATAAAATACTAATTTTGGACATTATTTTTATACGATTAGAAAAGCATTATGAAAATATTAACAAGCGAACAGATAAAAGCGGTCGACCAGTATACCATACTGAATGAGCCCATTTCATCCATCGATCTGATGGAACGGGCGGCGCATACTTTTACCCAGGCACTTATCAAGAAATTTTCATCAAGCACCCCCGTCAAGATATTTGCAGGTCCTGGAAACAATGGCGGAGATGCTCTGGCAATTGCACGAATTCTCAGCGAAAGAGGATATAACATTGACGTGTATCTCTTCAACCCTCAGGGAAAACTCAGTGAGAATTGCATTATCAACAAAGAAAGACTGACCGCGATTGAATCAGTCCGTTTTCATGAAATAAAAGACCAGTTCAATCCACCCGAACTAAATAAGAACGATTTGATCATCGACGGTCTTTTCGGATCCGGGCTGAACCGTCCTTTGAGCGGAGGTTTCGCCTCTGTAGTAAAATACATCAACTCGTCCCCTTCTACAATCGTCTCCATTGATATACCTTCGGGACTCATGTGTGAGGATAATACGGGAAATATTCCTGAATTCATCATCAAGGCTGATATTACTTTTACATTTCAAATGCCCAAACTTGCATTTCTATTTTCCGACAATGATTCGTATCTTGGACAAATAGAAGTACTCAACATTCATTTGAATCAAGAAGGCATCCAAAAGCAGAATTCTCCCTATTCCATCACGGAGCAAGAAGAACTGCGCCCGTACATCAAGCCAAGAAGGAAATTTTCTCACAAAGGCACATTCGGGCATGCCTTGCTTATTGCGGGGAAATATTGTATGGCCGGAGCATCAGTGCTGGCAGCCAAAGCATGTCTGAGAAGTGGAGCCGGCCTGATCACTGTCAACGGTCCCAAGTGTAACCGTAATATTCTGCAGAGTTCTGTCCCTGAAGCTATTTACTACTGTGATCCGGACGAGAATCGTTTTACGACCCCGATGAGTTACATAGAAAAATATTCGGCACTCGCTATCGGACCTGGTATTGGAACAGAAGAAATCACGGCTCAGGCCATGATAGAACAAATTCAAAGATGCCGACAGATTCCCATGGTAATTGATGCGGATGCAATAAATATTCTGTCGGAACATAAAGACTGGATAAGCCTGCTTCCAAAGAAGGCAATACTCACGCCCCACCCCAAGGAAATGGAAAGAATCCTTGGGAAATGCAGCAACTGTTTTGAACGTTTGTCGAAAGCAAAAGAACTGGCCATCAGGCAACAAATATTCATCGTGCTGAAAGGAGCATATACGGTTATTATTGATACTGACGGAAAATGCCGCTTCAACCCCACCGGAAACCCCGGCATGGCAACCGGAGGAAGCGGTGATGTATTGACGGGAATCATACTTGCCCTTCTTGCTCAAGGATACGATGTAGACAAGGCTTGTTCTTTGGCCGTGTATATTCACGGATTGGCCGGTGATCTTGCCGCTCAGGAAAAAGGAGAAATCAGTCTCGTTGCCAATGACATTATTGAATATCTACCTAAAGCATGGAAAGAAATACAACAAACAATATGAAAAAAACGATTACAACAATTGCACTGATGATAACTCTGGTCGCCAGTGCGCAAACGGAAATAAGTAATTACAAACCGGGAGTTAATGCGGAAGGCGTAACTTACTATCTGCCTAAAACACAAATTAAAGTCAAGGTAAATACCGTTTTGGAAAACTATACTCCCGGTGAATTCAGCAAATATGCCGAACGATATCTGAGATTGGAAGGTATTGATACAGAAGCCCACAGCGAATGGAAATTGGACAATATCCAAGCCTCCGTTACAGGGATTCCTGATCCTGATAAAATTTTTACCGTAAAACTTAAAGAGCGTACAGCTGCTCCTTTAATTTCACTGACTGAAGACGGCATTATCCAAGCTATCAACACGACTCCGGTGAAACAACAGGTGCAGGCCGAAAAGAAACATGAGACTGCTCCCAAATATAACTCAAAAGATTTTCTGACAGAAGAGATTCTTATGTCGGGAAGTACTGCTAAGATGGCTGAACTGACGGCAAAAGAAATCTATAACATCCGCGATAGTCGGAACAGTATTCTTCGCGGACAAGCCGACAGTATGCCGAAAGATGGTGACAGCATGAAATTCATGATTGCCCAGTTGGACAAGCAAGAAGCTGCTCTCATGCAATTATTCACGGGATATACAGAAGTTGTTGACAAAAGCTTCGACCTCAACATCACACCGACAGACAGCATTCCTCATCAGGTATTGTTCCGCTTTTCCAAAAAGTTGGGAGTTCTTGATATTTCAAACTTAGCAGGCGAACCGGTATATCTCGATATTCAAAATGAGAAAACAGTACCCATACCTACTGCTGAGGAAAAGAACAAAAAGAAACTTTCGGGTATTGTCTATAACCTTCCGGGAAAAGCTTCAGTCAAAGTCTATCAAGGCAAAAAGACCTTTTATCAAGGAGAACTTGATCTTACCCAATTCGGAAATACCGAAATGCTTGACAATGACTTATTTAATAAAAAGATGACCACGAAGGTTACGTTCGATTCCAATACGGGAGCCGTTCTGAAAGTGGACGCAGAAATGCCGCAAACTAAGTGAGAAGACAATTTGAATTAGAGTTAGAATGTAGTTAGAATGCTCAAGAAAAGTTAGAATGTATTTTAGTAGCATTCTAACTTTTATTTTATTGATTAATAGCATGATAAGTCAAAAAGTTAGAATGGTTGGAATGCTTTTATAAAAATTTTTCTGGAAGCGTTTTCCCCCAGTTAAAACAAACAAATAAAGACACTCCTCCATAGCTCGTTTAGAGATATGAAGGAGTGCTATAATAATATAAATTCAAAATCAATAAGCTGATATCTTATAATCTTTGATACTTCCGGGAGCACCTTGTTCGGCCCTCGGCAGATATTGAATGCCTGTCAGAGTTTGTTCGGAACCTAAGTCTATAACCAACACATGAGGAAACGGAACACCCTTGCACGTACTCCAATAAGTACTTTCCTGCAAATCGTATATTTTATCTGCAGTTTTGTTTCCGTTCTCCGCATCCTCACTATCCACAAACTTCACCCTCCACGGCTCACGACTAAGTCTGTTTCCATCGGCACCCAGAACATAAAGTTCGGCCATGCTGGCAAGTTCTTTCCCATCATGAGCATTTACTGCTTGAATGCAAAGGAATCGTGCAGTTGTCTGTTTAGAGAATTTTACGTTCTGCCATCCGTTGCCTGCTTCAAAAGAACCTGATTGAATCAATTTAAACTTATTCATATCAATACTTTCTTTTCCATGATTGCTTGATTCTGCATTCAGTTTATTCAATTCAGGCTTATCAAGACCTTCACAAACGGTATTTCCTCTAGGGCCTATGACGTCGAGTACAATCACTTCATTACGTCCCTTTTTCAGCCAACAACCTGGCATATAAAGAGTCTGCTGTGGCCCGATGCTCCAAATTCTTCCCAAAGCATGCCCGTTCACATACACTTGTCCTTTGCCGAAGTTTTCAAAATTCAGGAAAGTATCACCCGTTTTGTTCAATGTAAAATAGCCTCGATAATATCCTGCCTTCGTTTCAAGAGTCGGTTGTTTGACTGGATTCTGCAAAGCATTCACAGCAGTCTGATAATCATCGGAAATGCAAGTAATATCCCAATTCTTAAGACTACAAATGAATTCATTTCCATTCTTTTCGTACTTTAGCGAAACCTCTTTTGTGATGCCCTTATAATCCTTTATAGCCCGCCCGAAATTGATTCTTCCCATTGCTTCAATATAAATGGTGAGCACAGCACCTTCCCTTACAGGAGGCAAAGCCAACTCTTTCTCTCCCTTCACTCTATCCAATTTACCTATAAATTTACCATCGATGAATATGCGTGCATAATCATGCGGCTCATTGACCTGCAATATGGAAGTACCTTCAATTTCAGGCAATATAGAACGATAAATCATAGAACCCCAACCCATATTGAGTTCTTCCATTGTCTTTATATCACGGCTTTTCACAGATTGCGGCATATTGGACTCAAGAGGAGCATATTCCTTCAAATCGAATTTGTTCACCTTGATGATAGGATTCGCTCCGGGAATGGCAGGCATCTTTTTTCCGCCATTGAATGTCTTCATCATCTCGCGCAATTCGAAAAACTTCGGCGTTGTCATCCCCCATTCCGAAATAGGTGCATCATAATCATAGGAAGTCACATCAGGTGCAAATCCGGGACTGTTTGCCCCGGCCCAATGTCCAAATGAAGTACCTCCATGAGTCATGTATAATGAAAAAGAAATTCCTTTCGAAAGCATTTCACGGATACCGGCAACCATATCCTTGGCAGGACGGGTTTCATGGCGTGCTCCCCATTTATCAAACCACCCGCTCCAAAATTCCGAACACATCTTTGGAGCATTCGGACGCAATTCGCCAAGCCTCTTAAACTGTTGGTCAATATTGGCACCTGTACCAAAATTCATTGTCCAACAAAGATCATCCAACCCGTTATTCGTAAAATTACTGCTCCAGTCACATTGGAATAGAGTAACCTTATCAAATCCTGCTCCTTTCACAATGTCTCTTATAGCAGCCACATAAGGTTTGTCCACCCCATAAGAACCATATTCATTTTCGACCTGAACCATAATGATTGGTCCGCCATTTTGTATAGTAAGCGGAGAAAGCTGCTTTCCAACTTCAGTTTCGAACAGTTTCACACGTTCCATAAAATAAGGGTCCTGCTCTCGCAAACGGATATCTTTCTTTTTCAACAGCCACCACGGAAGTCCACCCATCTCCCATTCCGCACAAACATACGGTCCGGGACGGACTATGACATACATACCGTTTTTCTGTGCCAAACGACAAAAGGCCGCTACATCATTGTTCCCCGTAAAATCGAACCGACCTTCCTGCTGTTCATGAATATTCCAGAACACATAAAGACAAAGGGTATTCATACCCAAAGCCTTGCACATCTTGATACGCTGATCCCAATAAGCACGGGGAATACGAGGATAATGCACCTCAGCCGCTTTCACCACAAAAGGTTTTCCATTAAGCAGAAAGGCTTTGTCGCCCACAGTAAAACTTCCGCTTTCCGATTTTGCATCTGCTGACAAAGCAGTCAGAAAAGTCAAGGAAGCAACTAATACGACAGACCTCAAAAATGTAGAGAATCCCATATCATCTATTTTATCGACAATTTATTATTTCTTGATATTTGCCTGTTCCAGACCATATTGCTTTCTTCCATCAAGGAATTTCAATCCCAAGGCAATAAGAATGGCAGCAATACCAAAACTGGCAAAAATAATCATCGGCACTGTATAGTCTACACGTCCATCTGCCGAAGTATAAAATTCGATACATTTACCCATAAACATAGGAACAAGCATCAACCCTATATTTTGAATAAAGAAAATGATTGCAAAAGCACTGCCAAGCTGTTTCATCGGAATAATCTTTGGAACACTAGGCCACATGGCACTTGGTACCAGAGAAAAGGCAATTCCCAATAATATCATGATAATGACTGCAAACCAAACGGTATTAAGTAAAGGCAATGCAAAACATACATGACATACCGTCAGCAGCAAACTCCCCAAAATCATCAGAGAAGCTCCTTTTCCTATGCGGTCATAAATCGTTCCGAAAACCGGAGTGAGAATAATTGTTCCATAAGGTAAAATAGATGGAATCCATCCGGCCCATTTGGCACTTACACCATATTTATTTACCATCAAGTCTGAAGCGAACTTCAGGAATGGGAACACTCCACTGTAGAACAAGAGACAAAGAAGAGCTATCAGCCAAAATCCCGGATTCTTGAAAATGACAGCCAAATCAGAGAATTTGAATTTGTCGTCCTCTTCAGAGAGTGTTTCGGCAGAGCTGGCAGTAGAAGCATCCAGTTTTTTATCCAATATGATATAGACAAAGAAAGAAAGGAAACTCACCAATAACAAAACCACTCCCAAAAGAATCGGTGTGGAAAGATTATGGAATTGTAGGGCAATCATCGGACTGACACTTAAGGCAGCAGCTGTTCCCAAACGAGCCAAAGCTACCTGCACCCCCATGGCGAGGGCCAGTTCATGACCTGTAAACCATTTGGTAATTATCTTGGAAACCGTAATTCCGGTAATTTCACATCCTACGCCAAAGATTGCAAAACCCAAAGAAGCTACAAGAACCTGAGTCTTTGCCGGCGAAGGTATCAGCCCGAACAAAGTAAAGTCAAGAGAAACCGTTCCTTCAGGAGAAATATAACCGATAGCATAAAATTTTATCAAGGCGCCAACGAACATAAAAGCTGTAGCCATTATGCCCGTGAAGCGTATGCCCATACGGTCAAGGATAAGTCCTCCAAAGAACAACATCAGCAAGAAAATATTGATAAAACTGTAGGAACCGGCAAAGAATCCGTATTCCGTTGAAGACCAGCCCATACCTCCCTGTTCAGCCGTTTGTTTGAGGATTGTAGACAAAGGAGATGCTACATCAGTAAAAAAATAACCCATCATCATCGTAAAAGAGACGATGAGCAAGGCTCCCCATCTGGCATTACGCGATTCACTTAATTTCTTTTGAATTTTTTCTGCTACCATAAAGTATTCTTAGTATTATAGTTATTAAAATTGGAGACAAAGATACTTATTAATGCGAAAACCACCGCATATAGGAAAAGAAAAAAGGGGGTGTGTCAAAACGACTCGCCCTCTTTTCATATAAGTCAATACTCATTAATCAGATAATTATCCTTTATGCAGCTTTATTTTCAAAGTATTGGCAAATTAAAGTTTTATAGTGTCCAAGCAAGCCATAAATAGTCTTAGATGCATCCGGGACCGTTTTATTAGTGGTTTCCAACTGTCTGTTCTCTGCCATTTTACACATTTTCTTTATATTGAAAGCCATGGCGAAGAAGGCAAAGTCCATA
>Ga0116193_1004158_pt1 | contig 10130 bp, 8 predicted proteins | sample AD_UKC115_MetaG_FD_89892 | JGI IMG/M metagenome (GOLD analysis project Ga0116193, IMG submission 89892) | Active sludge microbial communities of municipal wastewater-treating anaerobic digesters from Hong Kong - AD_UKC115_MetaG | ecosystem: Engineered > Bioreactor > Anaerobic > Digestate | place...
AAGGGAGCCAGGGAAATTGGTGATTCAGCCGTTAAAGTGATGGAAGATGTGCTCAGGGAATTGAATAAAAATAAAACAACAAAATGAATCATGAAAAAAAGAGGTATTCTTTCACGAACAGTTTCAATTATGTTGATCTTGTCTGTAGTTTCAGCTTTCACGGCTTTGGGCCAGGAGAGCACAAAACCAGGAGTTATTCAACTGAATAAACCTGATTTTACCCGGGGCATGCCGCTGATGAAGGCATTGAAAGAGCGGAAAACCAACCGGAACATAGCCGATCTTCCCTTGCCGGAGGAGAAGCTTTCTGGTTTATTATGGGCCGTCAACGGACAAAACCGTGACGATGGCAGGAGGACGGCTCCTTCGGCCATGAACAGGCAGATGGTGGATCTGTATGTGGTTCTTACAGAGGGGATTTATCTTTACAAACCCGCTGAACATCTGCTGGAGCTGAAGGTGGCCGGTGACTACCGTAAACTGGCAGGGGGCCAGCCTTTTGTAAGCATTGCCCCTGTCAATCTGATTTTTGTGGCCGATTTCGGAAAATGGAAATCCGGAGAACACCAACCCTCGCGGGAGGAACTGGTGACATTTGCCGGTATAGAAGCCGGCTGCCAGGCTCAGAACGCGTATCTCTATGGTGCTTCCGAAGGCCTTGCTGTGGTTGTCCGCGGATCGGTCAATAAAGAAGAGGTAACCCAACTTCTCGGCCTGACCGCCGATCAGTATATCGTGGCTGCCCAGACCATCGGCATGCCGAAATAGGACTATTTAAGTTCTATCGGAATTCCGTTGTAGAAATCAAGAATTTTCGCGCGGAAAATATACTCGTACTTTGCCTGTGACAACTGTGACTGTGCCGTCGTAAGGTTGTTCTTGATCTGATTGTATTCGACCGTGGTAACCATGCCTACGTTGAATTTCTCTTCGGCGTACCGGAATGCTTCCGCATTTGAACTGACGGCTTTTTCGCTGGAGATATATTTTTTAAGAGCAGAAAGGGCATTGGTATAGGCTTGTTCAATATCTTTCTGCAAGGTGTTTCTCGAGGTTTGCAACCTGTATTTGTAATCTTCCACCTGCAACATGGCATTGGAAATTCCGTTTTTTACCTGGAACTGGTTAAAGACGGGGATATTCAGGGTAAACCCGAAGCCATACCGTTTGTTGTTGCTTAGCTGGTCCCCGAAAGGGATCACTTCAGTCTCCAACGGATTGGATTCTTTTTTACGCAGATAGTTGTTGTTGTAATTGTTATAATAGGAAGCCCCGAAACTCAGCTTGGGCCAGCGGGCGCCCTTTACCTCATCCAGTTGCTTTTTTGCACTTTCCACCCTCAACTGGGAAGCCAGGATCTCAGGCCGGGTCTGCACTGCATTTTTGAATATGGAGAGTGAGTTATAACTGATCTGACCCGGTTGAAATCCGGCAAATTCAGGTTTAACGATCCTGAAGGATTTTGAAGCCGGAAGTTCCAGTAATTGATAGAGGTTCAGATAAGCCAGCTGGGCACGGTTCTGGTCGGTCACCAGCTGCAGCTCTTCACTGGCCAGCTGGGCTTCGCTTTCATATAAGGATCCTTTTGCCAGCCGGCCCGATTCGACCAGCTTTTTTGACCGTTCAATCTGCTGCCGGGTAATGTTCATCTGATTCTCGTCAATGGTGGTCAGCTCTTCCGCAAAGAGAATTTCCAGATACATGGCTGCGATGTTCAGTATCAGGTCGTCTTTTGCTTTCTGGTAATCCTGTATGGTTGCCTTCAGATCCAGGTCAAACCGGCGGACCGCATTTTGCAACTGAAATCCGTTCCAAAGGGTCACCTCAGTTCCCAGATACCCCGAAACACTTTTTGAATTGGTATTTTCATAAGTATTCTCAAAGGTGAGCGACCGGCCGTAGTTGAAATTGTTGCCGATTTGTCCGTTCAGATTGGGCAGCCGGTTGCTTTTGGCTTGTTCCAGCTGGTTCTTCTGGTATTCCACCGCCAGATTCTGTTGTTTGATCTGGATGTTGTTTTCCAGTGCATAGTTGATGCACTGTTGCAGACTCCAGTTTTCCTGTGCTTCTGCCGTAATGCCGGCAATCATGATCAGCGCTGTGATGATAGCTCCAACTATTCTTTTCATGTTCAATAGGTTCCGTTATTTGTTCTTATCAATTTTCTATTCTTTTGTGGCCCGGGCCAGTAAACAGAGCGGCAAATTCCATACAGCCGCTGCTGACCTATGGCTGTTTTTCCGATTCTTTAGCTTTTACTCCCGGCCTTTTCTTCAGCTTTCTTTTTCAGATCAATCTTCTCACCCTTCACTTTGTCAGCTTTTGTCAGTCCTTCCGTGATTTCTATGTTGATCCCGTCGGAGATCCCGGTCTTTACGTACCGTTTTTCAAACTGTTGTTCTCCCTTCTCTATCTCCACATAGGCCGAATCTTTTTCGAATTTCAGCATTCCCTCCGGGATAGTCAGTACACTGTCGCGCCGGTCCAGCACAATATTGGCATTGGCAGAATAACCTGAGCGGATAAACTGATCCTGTTTCAGTAAAAGATCGGCTTTGATTTCAAACTGGATAGCCCCGTTTTCAATCTTCCCTTTGGGTGCGATATATTTCAGCACGGCATTGAATTTCTCATTGTCAATGGCGCCTATCGTAAGCTCGATGTTCATTCCTTCCTTGATTTTTCCCACTTCGGTTTCATCCACTTTTCCGACAAAAATCATGTCGTTCATATCCGCCACGATGGCGATAGTGGTCCCTGCATTAAATGTGTTGGCCTGGATCACGGAAAATCCTTCCTTGACCGGCACGTCCAGAACCATTCCGTCGATGGTGGAGCGGATCAGGGTATTGGTTGTCTTGGCTGAAGATTTGGTCACTCCCTTGCGGATCAGCTCCAGGTTATTTTCGGCTGCTTCCACTTCCTCCCGGGCAGAGTTATATTCCAACTGGGCTTTCTGGTATTCTTCTTTGGATATCACCTCTTTTTCAAAGAGACTGGTCTGCCGGTCGTAATTGATTCTGGCATCCTCAAAATTGATTTTGGCCCGGTTCACTCTTGATTCAGCATTGTTCAGGTTGACCATGTCGGGGATGATATTCACCCTGGCCAGTACATCACCCTTCTTCACCATAGTACCTGCTTCAATGTACAACTCTTCAATGATCCCTGAAACCTGCGGCTTGATCTCAATCTCTTTCCTTGGTTCAACCGAACCAGTAGCTACGGTTTTCTTGACAATGTTGGTGATCTCAGGATTCTTCACCTCATAGACTTCAGGTTTGGGTTGCGATTTTTTATATAAAAATCCCAGTGTCCCGATAAAAATGAGACCCAATATGATCAACCCCGTAATTTTGAAAAACTTTCTCATGGCTGTTCTTTTATTTTCTGATTTGTAAAATTTTCTCTGTTTTTTCAATTCTCGATTTACTATTGACCACCCGTGCGCTTTATTCTTCCCGCAAAGCTTCAATGGGTTTGATTTGAAGGGCTCTTTTAGCAGGTATGGAACCGGCGAACAAACCCGCGATGATCAGCACGACCAGGGCCGCTAATGCTACGGTAATGCTTATTTCGGGATTTCGGAAAAAAACCTCCTCGCTGTTTTGAGGCTTGCTTTCCAGTATACGGTTGATCAGTTCCAGAAGACCCACCCCTGCGGAAAGGCCGATATATCCTGCCACAGTGGTCAAGGCCACACTCTCCATCATCACTTGGGAAATAATGGTAACGGGCCGGGCTCCCAATGCTCTCTGCACGCCGATTTCCCTCGTTCTTTCCTTTACAATGACCAGCATAATGTTGCTTACGCCGATCACTCCTGCCAGCAGGGTTCCGATTCCTACGATCCAGGTCAGTATGTTAATTCCCAGGAACAAACCCCTCATTTGCAGGAACTGCTTTTCAATATTGATGCTGGTGATGGCCTGCACATCCGTAGGAGATATGGAATGACGCTTTTTGATGATTTCTTTTACCTTTTCCTCAATCACACTGACGGGGACCCCTTTCACGGAAGTCAGTGCAATGAGATGCACTTCGTTTCCCATGTTATAGGTCTGTTGCATGGTGGTGAAAGGCATAAAGACCGATTCTTCGGTTCTTCCGTTGATGTCAACCCTGGTTTCGGGTTTGATCACTCCCACCACCTGATAATAGACTCCGTTGATTTTCAGGTATTCACCCAAGGGATTTTCATCGTTTTCGAACATGGTTTCATATACCTTGGTGCCAATGGCGCAGACCTTTCTTTTTTCCCGGATATCCATTTCATTAATCCAGCGTCCTTTAACAATGGTGGCCGGATCAATTTTCAGGTAATCGGGATAGTCTCCTTTGATATTGAACGAACCTGTCCTGGTTCCTCTCATCGTGTTGGGTCCACTGTTGTCACTGGACCCGAAGTTTTTCGGGGAGAGGATCTCCACTTCAGGCACTTTTTTCCGGATGAGATCCAGGTCTTCGGAATCCATTTCCCACCGGCGTCCTCTGGTAAAACCTTTGTAGGGTTCACTGGTGCGGGAAGTCCACATGAAAGCCGAATTGGTGGCAAATTTACCCACTCCTTCCACGATCCCGTTTCTTAAACCGTTGCCGGCACCGGCCATCACAATCAGCATGAAAATACCCCAGAATACACCAAAGGCTGTGAGCAGGCTGCGTATTTTGTTTTTCGTCAGCGCATGTCCTATTTCATTCCATCTGTCCAGATCAAACATACCTTCTTGTTTAATGGTTACTTTTATTATATGGTGGCAGTAATTGGTCTCCAAAGGACCTTCGGATGCCGGCTGCTGACTGGTTATTCATCCCGTAATGCTTCTATGGGTTTTACATTGGCGGCTTTCCGTGCAGGGATGTATCCTGCCAGGGCTCCGGAAAGAACCAGGATAGCAGTGGCTGACAAGGCAGTGATAAAGTCAACGGTGGGATTACGGAAAAAGATCTGATCCCCTCCTCCCTGGGCAAACATTCGCTCCAGACCGAAATTCAACGCCTCCATGAGACCTACGCCCATGATGAGGCCCAGATATCCGGCAATGGTGGTTATCAGGACCGATTCAAGCAAAACCAGTCCGATCACTGAGCCGGGAGTGGCGCCCAGGGCTTTCCGAATGCCTATTTCACGGGTTCTTTCCTTTACCAGGATCAGCATAATGTTGCTTACCCCCACGATCCCGGCGATCAGCGTACCGATCCCGATGATCCAGACAAACATTTTGATAGCCTGAAATATTTTCATGGTCCGGATGTACTCGGTGAGCATGTTGAAAGAGCCCATGGCCCGCTTGTCGGTTGGATCAAAATCATGCCGCTTGGCTAATTGCTCCCTGACGTTGTTGTCGATGGCTTCGGCCTCTTTTACCGTTTTTACCATCCGGGTGGTCAGGGTAAAGTTATGGACACGATCGCCTCCGTTAAAAAGGCGCTGGGCCGTGGTGAAAGGCATGTATGCCTGGCGGTTGCTGTTAGATTTGGGATCTTTGGATATGCCTATCACCTTGAAGGGCACACTTCCCACTTTAAGGTATTTACCGATGGGATCTTCCTCCTTGAAGAGTGCTTTGCGAATATCATCTCCAATTACAATCACTTTCCGGAATTCTCTCATGTCCAGATCATTGATAAACCGGCCTTTTGTAAGTTTTATCTTTTCCATGTCCATTAAAGTGGGATGGCAGGTACTGGTGGAAAAAGAGCCGTATTCCTTTCCGTAGCTGTAAATGATATCCCCCCGGAGGAAAAACCGTGATGAGACCTGGTCGATATCCTTTGCTTTGCTGGTGAGAAAATCATAGTCCTGGTTATTGAACTTGATTTCACGTCCCTCTTTCAATCCCTGGTAAGGGATTGAAGTTTCACCGGTCCACAGCCACATGATGTTCACCGCATTGTCGGCAAACTCCTCTTTTACTCCGTTCTGAAGTCCGTTACCTGAACCCAGCAGCACCATCAGCATAAAAATTCCCCAGGCAACGGAGAATCCTGTTAGAAATGTACGAAGCTTATTTTTTTTGATTGTGCTGAATATCTCCTGCCAGATGTCAACGTCAAACATAATTGAAGGTTTTATCAGTCCGGACTTTTTCGCGATACATCTTCAGTTCACCATTGATGATGGTCTCTTCGATCCTGCCGTCTTTCAAGCGGATGATTTTGCGGGTCATGGCGGCAATATCGTGTTCATGGGTTACGATGATCACAGTGATCCCCTGGTCATTGACCTCTTTAAGAATTTCCATCACCTCAAAGGAAGTGGCGGTATCCAGGGCGCCAGTAGGTTCATCGGCAAGGATGATCTTAGGTTTGGAAATCAGTGCGCGAGCGATGGCTACACGTTGTTTCTGCCCGCCGGATAGTTCACTCGGAAGATGGTCGGCCCACTCTTTCAATCCAAATTTGTCGAGATATTCCAGGGCAATGGCATTGCGCTTTCTGCGGCTGATATGCTGATAATAAAGCGGAAGCGCCACGTTTTCCTTGGCATTCTTAAAAGAAATCAAATTAAACGACTGAAAAACAAAGCCGATCATTTCATTCCGGGTAATGGCAGCCTGCTTTTCGTTCAACCCTTTGATTTTTTTGCCGTCAAGTTGGTAACTTCCCTCATCGTAATCGTCGAGAATACCCAGGATATTGAGCAGTGTGGATTTTCCCGAGCCGGAGGGCCCCATAATGGAAACAAACTCACCGGCACCGATCTCGAGATTTAATCCCTTTAATACGTGCAGTGAGTTGCTCCCGGAAACATACGATTTGTGAACATTGTTTAAAACGATCATAGCTTTGCTTTTTAGTTCTGTTTTCTGCGTCAAAATTCGTCACGGATTCCCCGTTTTCAATATTATTACCGATAAATGGCCGGAAAAAGTCCGTCAATCAGTCTTTTTTCAGGTCGACGGGTGAATGCGTTGTCCCTATGTAACGGATAAGACTACATACAGGTAAGAAATGTTACAAACGAAGAAAAAAAAGAGAGACTTCCGGAGAAGCCCCTCTTACAAGTTGGAGATTATCTCAATTCTTAAACGATTCCCTGGGACAGCATGGAATTGGCCACTTTCAGGAATCCACCTATATTGGCACCCTTTACATAATTGATGTAACCGGAGCTTTCTTTTCCATATTCCAGGCAGGTCTGATGGATGTCCTTCATGATCCGTCGGAGGCGCTCATCCACCTCTTCCCGGGTCCAGGTCAGACGCATAGAGTTCTGGGTCATTTCCAGACCCGAGGTGGCTACACCGCCTGCATTGGCTGCTTTACCCGGAGCATACAGCAGTTTGTTGGACTGGAATACATGGATGGCTTCGGGTGTGGAAGGCATATTGGCACCTTCGGAAACACATTTGCAACCATTGGCCACCAACATTTTGGCATCTTCACCACTGATCTCATTCTGCGTGGCACAGGGCATGGCAATCTGGCAGGGTACATTCCACGGACGCTGATTTTCAAAATATTTCGCCCCCTTGAACTCCTGTGCATACTCTTTTATGCGGCCACGGATCACGTTTTTCAATTCCAGTACATACTCCAGTTTTTCTGCGTTGATCCCTTCCGGATCATAAATATACCCGTTGGAGTCAGACAAGGTGACCACCTTTCCTCCCATCTGGGTGACCTTCTCTACTGCATATTGCGCCACATTCCCTGATCCGGATATTGTTACCGTTTTGCCGGCGATCTCATCACCCACGGTGTTCAGCATCTCGCTGGCAAAATAGGTGGTTCCGTAACCGGTAGCTTCCGGACGAAGTGGACTGCCACCCCATCCCGAACCTTTACCGGTCAGGGTGCCCGAAAACTCATTCCGCAACCTGCGGTATTGCCCGTACAAAAATCCGATTTCACGGCCGCCTACGCCGATATCACCGGCCGGAACATCCGTGTCAGGCCCGATATGCCGGAATAATTCGGTCATGAAGGATTGGCAGAAACGCATTACCTCATTATCCGATTTTCCCTTGGGATTGAAGTCGGATCCTCCTTTACCGCCGCCCATGGGCAGGGTGGTCAGACTGTTTTTCAGTACCTGTTCGTATGCCAGAAACTTCAGAATGCTCAAATTCACGGAAGCATGGAAACGAAGTCCCCCTTTATAGGGCCCGATCACACTACTCATCTGAATTCGGTACCCCCGGTTGATTTCCACTTCTCCCCGGTCGTTCACCCAAGGTACCCTGAAAATAATAATCCGCTCAGGCTCTGCCAATCGTTCCAGTATCTTCGCCTGCATGTAAATGGGATTCTCAACCACGAATGGGGCGAGACTCTCGACTACTTCATGCACCGCCTGATGAAACTCTTTTTCAAGCGGATCCCTGGCGATTATCTTCGCCATGAAATTCTCCACAAATGCTGCTGATTTTTGATTCATAATTACAAAATGTTAAATAGTTGGTTCGAATGATTTTTTGTCAAAAAATGAAATAATTTTCTGTAAAAGACGAAAAATTTTCCTCAAAACAACGAAAAAATTTATAAAACGACATTAAAAATCACTATTTATTTACATTTTAATAAAATCCCAAAAGTTTTCATAATTTCTCAATTTACCGATACTAAGTATTTTCGGAAAATTTGGAACCCGCTTTTTTTGAATCTGCATGGAAAAACACTAATATTGATGTGTAACGTTTGATCGATCATGGCAAATTTCAACTATACGGAAACCGGTATCTCTGATTATAAAGCATGCTGGGACTACCAGGAACAACTTCTTTCCAGGGTGGTGGCCGACAAGATTCAGCAGGGAAAACCATCGGCAGAAAATTACTTTTTGCTGGTGGAACATTCCCCGGTCTATACGCTTGGAAAAAGCGGGGACCAGAATAACATGCTGATTACCCCCGATTTTTTGAAGCAGATTGGAGCTTCCTTTTACCGGATTAACCGGGGAGGCGACATCACTTACCATGGACCGGGGCAGCTGGTGGGATATCCGATTCTGGATCTGGAATATTACCATATGGGAATCCGGGAGTATATCCAGAAAATGGAAGAAGCTGTTATTCAAACTGTGGCTGCATTCGGCTTGCAGGGTGAAAGAAAAGAGGGGGCCACCGGGGTCTGGCTGCAGGCTAGCGAGTTTGGTCGTGCCAGGAAGATCTGTGCCATCGGGGTAAGGGTCAGCCGTTTTGTGACCATGCACGGATTTGCCCTGAATGTGAACACTGACCTGAGGTATTTCAGTTACATCAATCCCTGCGGATTTGCCTCTTCTGCAGTCACTTCCATCGAAAAGGAACTGGGCCATCCAGTGGATATGAACGAGGTGAAAAAGATCCTGAAGGAGAAGTTCAACCAGCTTTACTGATACAATCCTCTTCCCGGTTTATCGTGCATTTCAGAAATCCGGGCCAGGCATCCTCTCATCTGCCCATATAATCCGGCTGCTCATCAGGCAATACCGCTCCTGATAAAAATCATGAATTTTGATCCCGTTTTCAGATGGTTTGGAAACGGAAAAACAAGGAAGGTTCTTAAAGGAGCTGATCAGTGGTAATTGGAACAGATTTCCCCTAAAAGCCGAAATGCAGACTGCCGGTCAGCTCAAAGTCAGTCAATTATGCTGAATCCGCACCAATTCACCAGTGCATCCGGGATTTTGATTCCTGCATCTGACTGGTTGTTTTCCAGCAGGGCGGCTACGATGCGTGGCAGGGCCAGGGCGCTGCCGTTCAGGGTGTGTGCCAGTTGCGGTTTTTTACCGGCTTCTTCCCTGAAACGAAGTTTTAACCGGTTAGACTGGAACGACTCGAAGTTCGACACCGAACTTACTTCCAGCCACTTTTGCTGGGCAGCCGACCAGACTTCAAAATCGTAGGTGAGGGCTGAGGTAAAGCTCATGTCACCCCCGCACAGTTTAATGATCCGGTAGGGTAATTCCAGCTTTTGCACCAGGGTTTCCACGTAATTGACCATCTCTTCCAGCACTTCGTATGATCGATCGGGATGGGCGATTTCCACGATCTCTACTTTGTCGAACTGGTGGAGCCGGTTGAGTCCGCGCACATCCTTGCCGTAGGAACCGGCTTCACGGCGGAAACAGGCGCTGTATGCCGTGTTTTTCACGGGCAGATCTTTGGCATCCAGGATCATATCGCGGTAAATATTGGTCACCG
>Ga0116193_1004159_pt1 | contig 10127 bp, 6 predicted proteins | sample AD_UKC115_MetaG_FD_89892 | JGI IMG/M metagenome (GOLD analysis project Ga0116193, IMG submission 89892) | Active sludge microbial communities of municipal wastewater-treating anaerobic digesters from Hong Kong - AD_UKC115_MetaG | ecosystem: Engineered > Bioreactor > Anaerobic > Digestate | place...
CCTTGAACAAAAGGTAAAACAGCAACGCGAGGTGTCGGAAGTTAACCTCCAGGTAAAGATGACCAGGCTCGGAGGAAAAATTTTGGAACTTAAGAAAATATATAAACAATATGGTAACAATATCCTTTTAAAAGGATTTGATTACAGCTTTAAACGGGGCGAACGGATTGGCATTGTAGGGCGAAACGGCGTGGGCAAATCAACCTTTTTAAAAATTGCCCTCCACCTTGAAAAGCCGGATAGCGGAAAAGTTAACCTGGGAGAAACGGTGGTGTTTGGAAATTTTAATCAGGAAGGATTGCAATATAAAGAAGATAAGAGAGCCATCGAATATGTAAAATCGTTAGCTGAATTTTTTCCGTTGGCTGATGGCTCCAAAATTTCTTCCAGCCAGTTTATGGAAAAGTTCGGTTTTAGTCCGGAACAACAATTTACCTTACTCAGTAAACTCAGTGGAGGTGAGAAAAGAAGATTACATCTTCTTGGTATTTTATTTAAGAATCCCAACTTTTTGGTGCTGGATGAACCTACGAACGATCTGGATCTACAAACCTTGCGAACCCTGGAAGAGTTTTTACTTGATTTTCCCGGATGCCTGCTGATTGTAAGCCACGACCGGTATTTTATGGACAGGCTGGTAGATCATCTTTTTGTGTTTGAGGGCCATGGGGTAATCCGTGACTTCCCCGGAAACTATACCCGTTACCGGGAGGCAGTAAACCTGGGATTATTGCAAAGCACAGAAGAGGCAACTGAAGTTGAAAAGACAGTTGTTGATTCAAGGGCCATGGTGGCCGAAAAGCCGGTTGCAATAAAAAAGCTTTCTTTTAAGGAGAAGTTCGAAATGGAGGCAATTGAAAAGGAGCTCCCCCTTTTGGAAGAGGAAAGAAAGGAGTTAGAAACGAAATTGGGACAAAACCTCCCCTATGAAGAATTGCAAAAAGCATCTAACCGGATCAGTGAGATTATCGAATCGCTAAATCAAAAGGAATTACGTTGGTTGGAACTCAGTGAAAAATCCGGGGTCATTTAATTCCCGATCCAGGTAAGGGTTATCTGGTCGAGCATGGCCTGATTCACTTTTCCATTCATATTTTCATCATAGGGTTCATATCGTAAGGAGAAGGTATGCTGCCCTTCGTTTATTTTTACCAATACCGAATTACTTTTGCCCCAATTTGCCCATTCATTCACCCCCCTTTGCGGAAAGACAATAGTTCCTGCCTTCTGATCATCCACAAACAGGGTGCGCACGGCACATTTATTTTCAGTATTTCCTGGTCCATTGCCATTTGAATACCGGAAGTTAATGGCGTAAGTTCCCGGTTCCACCACACGTACCGGAATATTTATTACGCTGTTTTCGGTTGTACTGATTTCTACAAACCCGGTTCCGTTTGCACCCTGGTAATTATAAGGAGCGGGAGCTGCAAACAATTCCAGTTGATAGACTCTCTTGCTGCTGATACCATTTATTTCGATGGGTTCACTGGCAAAAGAACCGATCGGATCATTTTCTGCTTTGAGGGCAACCACGCTATAACTCGCATACGAATTTTCATTTATTGAGAAAGAAGTATTCGTAATGGTTTCTACCAGTTTGCCATTTTTCCAAATAGCATATTTTGCAGCGCCTTTAACAGGTGCCCATCGGAGTTCATTTTCCACCAGGGTAACATAGGGCTGATTCAGGCTGGTGCTATTGGCCACTTTATTTATGGGCTGCTCCATATCCGTAGCATTGGGTACAAGGATTATTTTTATTTTATGCTTCCCTGTTAAGGTTGCCGGAATAAAAGCCTGGTGAGGCTTTCCATCAAGGAGGAAAGATTTTATTTTATTACCGTAACCGGTTAAATCAATATCCAATTCAGCATTTCGGTATTTCAGATTTTTCAAGCTGCGATTGCCAGCCATGGCTTTTGGAACAACGGGTTCAAATCTTAATTGGGTCTCTTCCGGCCTCAGCCCGAACAGGATTCGTTGTACCAGGCTGATGTTGCCCGACAAACTCCACAGCATGATGCTTGAGTTGATCACGGTTCCATTAAAATCGCCATTATCCGCTTCAAAGTTTTCCTTATTCGTTAAAAACAAAGCAGCGGGGCGATATATATCTGCCATACTTTCTAATACCGATTTATCATTTCCTGTTTCGGCTCCGGCCCACATCCAGTAAGATTGAACAAAGGGCCAAATGGCATTATTATGATAGGGAGGGATATTGGGGATTTGCGGATAAATGCAGGTGATACCAAATGGAGTTACGGGAGTACGCTGCACAAGAGTTTTTGCCCGTTGCTTATCGGCGATACCAAAAATTACGCAAAGGGCTTCACCCAACGCTTCCGCCCTGGGAGATTGCATTTTATAATTCCTTCCATATAGGTATTGTGCATAATATCCCTGAGTTGGCACCCACAGATATTGGTTGATGGCTTTTTTAATTCCGTCCGCAATCTCTCCATACTTTTTTGCTTCAGATGGCTTACCCAGGGATGCTGCCATTTGGGATAACACCTGGTTTGCGCGAAAATGTACGGCATTGGTACCAAGGCATTCACTTTCAAAAATATCAGCAGGTTGCATCCACTTTGGGTATGTTTGATCACGCCAGTCGAGGAAGGAAGATTCACCCTTCACCAACCCGGTTTGTGGATCAAAAATCACTTCATGGTCATCTTCTAAACTTGTTTTTACAATAAGGTAAGCTTGTTGCAGCCAGTCTTTATCGCCAGTAGCGAGGTAAATATCCCATGCGGCTGTTGCCCAAATTAATCTGTCGGTACTTACCGGCCATGCACCCCCGGTACCTGTATCCTGGATAATTTTTTTCTTAGCATTTACTTTGCGGAGCAGGCTGTATTTTGCCACCTGTGGCTGCATAAACGCCATCGAGAGGATAATACTGTAACTGATATCGCGGGTCCAAACACCGCCCCATTCTTTTCCAGTACGGAACGTGCTGTCTGGCTCAATGGCTTTCAACATTTCCTCCAGCGACATATTATAGATGGCATCACTAATAGGAAAGGGGGAACTGTATTGCGGATAGGCCGAAATATTTCTGGATAGCTTCCAAAGCGTATCTGTAACCTTTTCGTCTTTTTTGGTATTGAGGGTAAGCAGGATTTCATAGATACCATCGCCGTTATCATCGGTAAGTTCAAGTTCTTTGTGCGTGGCGAGGTTGTCGAAATCCCAACTCATAGGAGCGGTGGAGCCTGCTACAAAAACGCCTTTATAATCGGATCGGTAAATACGGTCGCCATTCAATGCCTCATAATATCCCTTTTCTTCCAGCGATTTCATCACCTCCCGCATATCCACTCTTAATAGGAGGCGGGTACCAGGTGCCAGCCTGAATTTCCTGGAGGAAGTATCATGAAGGGCTTTTCCAAATTGGATAATCGGGGTGCTGGCGTCGGTACCTGAAGTAATGGTAAAATGATGCATCACCCCTGGTGGTAATTCATTATCGCGACCATTGATTGAAAATTTAAAACGAATGTCTGCCGAAGGATACAGGTTTTTTGGGCTTTGATAATTGCTTTTCATTTCGGTGGATGAAATCGCACTGGCTGTAAATTTACCCTGAACCACTTTATTGGGATAAATACTAAAATCCGGGGAACTATAAAATGGTTTCTGTGCAACGGCTGCCAGTGCGGGAGCCAGGAATATTAGCGTCAATATTTTTTTCATCATACCTGGAATTTCAATTCTTCGAAATTACAAAATTGAAAAGGGATTAAGGGGATAATACATTTGTACGGAGATTTTGCTTCGTATATAAGGAGGATTAAATTATCAATGTTTCCTTAAAATGATTTTTAGTTCCAAAGGGTATAATAAATTTGCAGGTTAGCAGCCTTGCTACCTCAATTTTATTGCCTTCAATCCTGTTTTTAACCTTAGAAACAGGGATAAATTTTCTAATGAAAGATTTTAGTTTACCCAATACTCCGGCCCGGCATATATTTTTGGTTGTATTCGTCATTACCCTGTTTGGTATGGCATCCTGCAACCGGCATAAACAAGAGCAACAGGCCAGGCAATTTCCTCAAAGGGATATAACTATCGATTCTACCACCGCTTTCAATAAACGATTCCTTGACAGTGCCCAGGTAGAATCGTTTATTAAAACCGGGCAGTTAGATTCTGTTACCGCCAATAACCTGCGTGCTTTTTACAATAGCCGTAATTATCAGTTCGCCTGGTTTGATGATAAATCCCTAAACGAACAGGGGCTTACATTTTGGAATTTGGTAAGCAATTATATTCACATTTCAAAAGATAGTTCTCTTTTTAACCGGAGCCTTAATGCGACCATGTCCGAAATTTTGGACGACAGCCTTTCGAAAATAAGTCCACAACGCCTGGCGCAAACCGACCTTGCCCTTACCCGCCAGTTTTTTGTATATGCCCAAACGGCTTATGCCGGAAAGCTGGAACCGGCCGACCTCCAATGGTTTATCCCCCGGAAGAAAATTGATGCCCTGGCTCTGCTGGATAGCCTGATTGCCCGAAAAGGAGATAATATTGAAATGTGGGAACCGGTAAACCCCATGTACCAGGCCTTACGGAAAAAGCTGGTTCAGTATGATAGCATTTCAGATAGGGGTGGATGGGATTCCATTCGTATGGATCCCAAAAAAAAGTATAGCCCGGGCGACAGTTCTCCGGTAATTAAACAGGTTAAAGCCCGGCTCGCCATTACGGGTATTTTTCATATTTCGGATACATCATACCGTTATGATTCAAGCCTGGTGGCTGTGGTTAAGGAATCGCAGCGCTCGTTTGGGCTACGTGATAATGGGGTAATTGATAGGGAGCTGGTAAGTAAGTTAAATGTCCCCATTAAAGCGCGCATTGAACAAATGCTGATTAACCTCGAGCGGATGCGCTGGCTGCCTGAAAAATCTGATTCCAACCGCATTGTAGTTAATATTCCCGAATTTGTTCTGCATGTGTTTGAAAACAATAAGCAGGTGATTCAAATGAAAATAGTAGTGGGCAAAGAAGGAACCAGCACCGTTATTTTCAACGATAACCTTAAATATATTGTCTTCAGCCCCTATTGGAATGTGCCTCGCAGTATTGTGCGAAATGAAATTGCTCCAGCCCTTAAGCGGAACAAAAATTATTTGTCGAGAAACCACATGGAAATAACGGGTAACTCCGGAGGATTGCCGATAGTGCGGCAATTGCCTGGCCCATGGAATTCTCTGGGGCGGGTGAAATTCCTCTTCCCCAATAATTTTAATATTTATTTCCATGATACGCCTGCAAAAAGCCTCTTCTCACGGGATAACAGGGCATTCAGCCATGGGTGCATCCGCCTCTCCGAACCGGAAGAACTCGCCAACTACCTGTTGCGGGATAACCCCGAATGGACCCCGCAGAAAATTAAAGAGGCTATGATGCTGGGAAAGGAAAAGTGGGTGACGCTAAAAACGCCGGTGCCGGTGTATATTTCTTACTATACATCCTGGGTAGGTCCCAATGGAATGTTGAATTTCAGAGATGATATTTATGACCACGATAAGGAAATGGCCGAACACCTGTTTACCAACTCCCAACTGTCTAAAGAAGAAGAAAAGGCAAAGAATTAAATTCCCTATTCGGTTTTAGAGGCCGGAACACCTGTTTCTCCTCACCTGTTATTCCCTTCATTCAAATGAAAAAGATTATTTTTTTGTATAGGCAAGTAAGGGCAGGTTTCCCTCATAAAATACCAGTCCGTTTTCGCTGATAATATACCGGTTCACTTTGGCCAGCGCTTCAAAATATCTGTCCTCAATATGCTGGTATTCCTGACAAAACATTTTGGTGGAAAAGGAATTGGAGAAACTGATATTGTTTTGGGAAAGTTTAAATTGAGCGCCATACGAATTGCAACCTCCTTTTCCTCCGGCACTATTCTTTTCCGGATCGAAATGAATGAAGGCAATGGGTTTGGAAACCGGAATGGAATCATTTCCCTGGTAAATGGTTTTTAGAATCCAGGTATTGGAAGTTAGCAGGGTTTCGTTGTTTTGCATGGTCTGTTTAGATGAATTACATCCCCAAAAAAGGATAATTGCAAGGGCCGGAATGAATCTCATGTATTTTTATTTTGAATAAGGCAAAGTTAGCTTTCGCTAAAGTTAGGATCCCTTTTTATTTAGTTAATTTTACCCCATGTCGCTGCCAATTGAAGAAATAAGAAAAAAAATTTCCGATGCGTACCTGTTTTATTTTGGGGAAGATGCCCAAATGGAGAAGCTTGCCCCTGCCGGCAGCGACAGGCTTTATTTTAAAGTTCAGAGCAACAAAGGCACCCAGGTAGCTACGTATGGCGAGAATAGGAAGGAGAACCAGACCTTTGCCTATTTCTGCCAACATTTTTTTAAAAAAGGCCTGGCTGTACCGGAATTATATTGGATTGGGGATGAGGTGTACTTTCAGGAATTTCTTGGTAATACGTCCCTTCTTGATGTCCTGGAAAATGAAGGACTCAGCCCACATGTATTTGAACTTTACAAACAATCCCTCTCCCGTCTTGCCCGGCTACAGGTTCAAGGGCATACTGGTCTCGACTATTCGCAATGCCTTACCAACAGAGAATTTGGCAGGCAGGCAATTTTGGCCGATCTGCTATATTTTAAATATTATTTTTTAGATACCCTTGGCAAAGCCTACGACAAACAAAAACTGATTGATGAGTTTGAACATTTCGCAACATTGCTTGCCGAGCAGGGGTTACGCTATTTCATGTTCCGCGATTTTCAAAGCCGGAATATAATGGTTACGCCAGACGGGCCCCGGTTCATCGATTTCCAGGGAGGGATGATGGGAGCGCCCCAGTATGATGCCGCCTCCCTCCTTTGGCAGGCGAAAGCCAACCTGCCCGATGAATGGAAAGAAGGGCTGCTAACTCATTACATGGAGTCCCTGTTTTCCGAAATTGGAGGGGGAATCGATGCCGGTTTATTCAGGCGGCATTATAATGGGTACGTCCTCATTCGGTTATTACAGGTTTTGGGCGCCTATGGCTTTAGAGGTTTGTTCGAACGGAAAGCGCATTTTCTCACAAGCATACCCCTTGCGCTATCTAACCTTAAAAGTTTCCTTAACCAAAACCCGGTCCAGGAAAACTTCAGTGAGTTTAATAAAGTGCTTGGTTTTTGCCTTCGGGAAGAGGTGATTAAAAAATTCACGCCGATACAGGCCAATGCACAAACTCCGCTAACGGTTACGGTAAACAGCTTCTCTTTTAAGAAGGGCATCCCTCCCGATAATTCTGCGAATGGAGGTGGTTTTGTTTTTGATATGCGGGGGATATTAAATCCGGGAAGGGTAGAGGAGTATAAGAAATTGTCGGGAATGGATAAACCGGTAATTGATTTTCTGGAACAGCGAACAGAAATGCCGGATTTTATGAATGGAGTGTATTCGCTGGTGGATGTGAATGTGGCAAACTACCTGGAAAGGGATTTTGAATCCCTGATGGTTAATTTTGGTTGCACCGGGGGGCAACACCGTAGCGTATATGCCGCAGAAGCGCTGGCCCGCCACCTTCGGAATAAATTTAAAGTTCGGGTTCAACTCCATCATTTAAACAAAGAAAACTGGGTACGATGAAAGCCATGATTTTTGCCGCCGGATTAGGTACCCGGTTTAAACCCTGGACAGATACCCACCCAAAGGCGCTGGCGCCGGTGAATGGAAAGTCCCTGTTGCAGCGGAATATCGAGTACCTTAAAATTTACGGGATACAGGATGTGGTGGTGAATGTGCACCATTTTGCCCCCCAGGTAATTGCAGCTATTCAGGATAATGATGGGTGGGGTAGTAATATCGTAATCAGCCATGAAGAAGAGGAACTTCTTGAAACTGGCGGTGGGCTGCTGAATGCCAGGTTGCTTTTGCAGGATGAGCCTTTTCTGACCCTCAATGCAGATTTTCTTACTAACCTGAAACTGGATGTGTTCCTGGATTTTCATAAAAACCAGGAAGCATTAATAACGCTGGCGGTTACACGCCGCCCATCTTCCCGCGTATTACTTTCTGATGAAGAGGGAAGGTTACGCGGCTGGAAGAATAAATCCACCGGGGAAGAACGAATTTCCCTACCGGCCGGCCGGTATGAAGAATGGGCGTATAGTTGTGTCGCAGCCTTTGAGCCCGGCTTTTTTAAATTGGTAAAACAAAAAGGGAAGTTTTCGATAATTGAATCCTTTCTTGATCTCGCCAGGAACTATAAAATAATGTTATACGATCACAGTGGAGATAAGGTGGTAGATGTTGGCCGGCCTGAATCGGTGCCTGAAGCGGAAAAACTATTTTCGTAGCAAAGAAAAAAGAGGCTCCAATAGAGCCTCCTGTAATAAATCAACTGGACGTCAGTAAAAAAGCAGCCCCTAATTCTTTTCAAATAATTCCTTTTTGTCTACAATTTTTACCTCATCATTATCTTTTAAGGTTTTACTTACTAAACCATACGGCCCGGTAATTACCTCTTCACCCTCTTTTAAACCACTCGTGATTTCAATATAATTGAGGTCCTGTATTCCTGTTTTTACAATTCTCTTTTTTACCCGGTTATCCGGTTGCTTTACGAATACCAGCACTTCCAGGTCGTCCAGTGAAGTAGTATTGCTATTATTGTCTTCTTCGTTTTCTTTCTTGAAATTTCCTTTCTTAGTGCTGTCATCTTTTTCGCGGGTTGTAACTGCATTTATTGGAACGCTGATTACATTTACCCGGGTTTGGGTTTGAATATCGGCGCTGGCGCTCATTCCCGGTTTAAAAGGGAAGAACCCTTTGTGCACCAGATCGGTGTAGGTGCTGGGAACAAGCCGGATAAATACTTTGTACTGCGTTACGTCATTTGAAGTAGTTGAGCCCAATGCATTGGTGGCGGCTCCATTGTTGCTGCTGGCTATTTGAGTAACTGTTCCTTTGAATTTCCTGTCGGGGTATGCATCAATGCTAACCAGGGCGCTATCTCCCAGCCTTACTTTGGGAACATCATTTTCGCCTACATCAACTCTTACTTCAATCTTCGACATATCTGCGATTCGCAACATTTCGGTACCAACATTAAAACTGTTTCCGGCAACTTTCTCTCCCTTTTTAATGCTCAAGAGACTCACGACCCCATCCATGGGTGCCGTAATTTCGGTACGGCTCAGGTCCTTATTTGCTTTTTCGAGGTTAGCCAGGGCACTTTGGGCATTTGCCTGGGCGCCGGTAATATTAGCCCTGGAGCTTTTTAAGCCTTCCAATGCGGCATTGTAATTAGCCTTCGCCGTTTTTAAGCTGGCTTCTGCCACATTGTATTCGCTTTGGCTAATCACTTTATCGTAAAAAAGTTTTTTCTGCATATCAAAATTTTTCTGCGCCTGGTCTAGGGTGGCTTTTAAGGCATCCAGGGATGCGGCCGCATTGGCCAACTGGGCTTCGGAGGTAGCCACCTGCGATTCACTTTGTTTTAACCCACTGGCAGCCTGGTTCCGTTGAAGGCTGTATATGTCGGCATAAATCCTGGCCAGCAACTGGCCTTTTTTTACCGTATCGCCTTCTGCCACCGTCAATTCAGTTACTTCCCCGCTAATGTCCGGACTAATTTTCACTTCCACTTCCGGATAAACTTTGCCGCTTGCATTCACCACTTCTATGATGGTTCGCCTGGCGGCCTTTTCAGCAGTAGCTTTTGTTCCTTCCTGTTTTCCAAATACACCCATTTTTGATAAAACGATTAATGCCACCACCAAAACACCGGCGCTTATCAGGATCCATTTTGTACTTTTACTCATTTTTCGTTTATTTCTAACCGTTAGTTATAATTTCAGGCCAAGCCCTTTGTAAAATTCCAGCACTTTCATCTTAAACACATAATCGAACCGGCTGGAGCTATAGTCGAGCCTGGCTCGCAACAGGTTGTTCTGGGATGTGATAAGGTCGAAGGTACCCAACATACCCACTTCGTATCTTTTTTGCGCAAACATATAGGTTTGTTCTGCAGCCGATACCGCCTTTTTTGAAGCATTAAATTTATCTAAAGCGGTAAGGGCCGAAATATAAGCCTGGTAAATATTCTGTTTCAGGGTTTGGTTATCCTGGTCTTGTTGTAGCCTGGA
>Ga0116193_1004160_pt1 | contig 10126 bp, 9 predicted proteins | sample AD_UKC115_MetaG_FD_89892 | JGI IMG/M metagenome (GOLD analysis project Ga0116193, IMG submission 89892) | Active sludge microbial communities of municipal wastewater-treating anaerobic digesters from Hong Kong - AD_UKC115_MetaG | ecosystem: Engineered > Bioreactor > Anaerobic > Digestate | place...
ATTATGCCTATGGTTATCTGAAAGGAGAAAACGGAGTACATCGTCTGGTTCGTGTATCGCCCTATAATGCTCAAGGTAAGCGTATGACATCATTTGCTTCGGTTTTCGTAACTCCTTTAGTGGATGATACAATTGAGGTAAATATCGAGCAGGCGCGTATTTCATGGGATACTTTCCGGTCAGGTGGCGCAGGAGGTCAAAATGTAAATAAAGTGGAGTCCGGAGTTCGTCTTCGTTATCAGTATAAAGATCCGTATACAGGTGCTGAAGAAGAAATCCTGGTTGAAAATACAGAGACGCGAGACCAACCAAAGAATAGAGATAATGCGATGAGGCTTTTACGTTCCATCCTGTATGACAAGGAGATGAAGCATCGTATGGAAGAGCAGGCAAAGGTAGAGGCCGGAAAGAAGAAAATTGAATGGGGATCACAGATTCGAAGCTATGTCTTCGATGACCGTCGTGTCAAGGATCATCGCACCAACTATCAGACAAGTGATGTGAATGGCGTGATGGATGGAAAAATCGATGGGTTCATTAAAGCCTATTTGATGGAATTCTCAGGTTCGGAACAAGAGGGATAAAAGAAACTTTTAAATATTATTACTATGAGTGCAATGGATAAAAAGGCAAAAGCCGAAGCCAGAGAGAAAAAACAACAAGAACAAGGTGCAAAGATTATTAAAATAATCGTTTGGTGTCTTGCCATTCTTGCTATTCTCGGCATCTACTACTGGTCACAATCAATGTAATTAGTTGTGGCTCAAGAAATAGAAAGAAAATTTTTGGTTACAGGCGACTTTAAGCAAGCCGCCTGCAATCATACACACATCGTTCAGGGTTATATCAGTGCAACCAAAGAACATACTGTAAGAATTCGAATCAGAGACGACAAAGGATATATCACCATTAAAGGACCATCCACAGACAATGGGTTGAGCCGATATGAATGGGAGAAAGAACTTTCTTTGTGCGAAGCTCAGGAATTAATGCAGTTGTGCAAGACCGGTGTCATTGATAAAGTCCGATATCTGGTCAAAAGCGGTCAACATACCTTTGAGGTGGATGAATTTCATGGAGCCAATGAAGGCTTGATTGTTGCCGAAGTCGAATTGCAAAGTCCCGATGAGGAATTCTTGAAACCGTCTTTTATAGGACAGGAAGTTACCGGAATTCCCCGTTATTATAATTCACATCTGATGGAATATCCATATTCCAAATGGTCCGGGCAATAATTATATAATCAGTTTTTCTTGTTTTTTACTATACGGCGTAAAATAAAATAGCCTATAAGTGATGCCAGTATCACTCCAATGCTGTTAGCTGTAAAGTCCAGCCAATCTCCGTTTCTTCTTCCATTGGTGAGAAACTCTTGTCCGAGTTCAATCATACCGCTCATCAGAATAGGAAGCAAAATGGCTCCTATGCTGACGTGCTTTTTGTTGAAAAAGGAATGACTTCTCAGATATTCTATCCAAATTGTTCCACTCAAAACTGCATACATGCATATATGAACCCATTTGTCAATCAATGGAACATTATCCATCGGGGTTTCCGGTATAGTACAGAAAGATAGAAAAAGAATCATGGTTACTACCAGCCATGTCAAAGGATAATCCTTGATATATTTTTTCATAGCATAAAATTTCATCATTTCTACAAAAGTAGAAAAATAATTTCTAATTTTGCAAAAAGACAATGCAAAATGCAATATAAATGAGGGTAGACAATGAAAAATGAAAGAATAGGATTTGGTAGTAAGTTAGGAGCAGTCCTTGCTTCGGCAGGTTCCGCTGTCGGGCTGGGTAACGTTTGGAGGTTTCCATACGAAACAGGGCAGCATGGAGGTGCGGCATTCATACTTATCTATTTGGGATGTATCATATTTTTCGGCGTGCCTATTATGATGTCCGAATTTGTGATAGGTCGTAATACGCACTGCAATACGGCGGGTGCCTATAAGAAACTCGCGCCCGGAACCCCTTGGAAGTGGGTAGGCTTTCTTGGAGTACTGACTGGTTTTCTTATTTTAAGTTATTATTCAGTTGTGGCCGGATGGACACTGGAGTATATTTTTGAGGCTTTGGGAAATGCTTTTTCCGGCAAAACAGCAGCTCAGTTCGAGAGTTCTTTTTCAGAGTTTACGCAAGATCCGTTTCGACCTGTTCTTTGGATGATTGTCTTCCTTTTGCTGACTCATTATATTGTGGTGAAGGGCGTTGATAAAGGAATAGAGCGTTCTTCCAAGATTATGATGCCTTTATTGTTTGTGATAGTTATCATATTGGTCTTTTGTTCTTTGTCACTGGATAATTCTGAGAAGGGACTTGACTTCCTGTTAAAACCCGATTTCAGTAAAGTAAATTCGGATGTTTTCCTAGGAGCTATGGGGCAGGCTTTCTTTTCCTTGAGCCTTGGAATGGGTGCCCTTTGTACTTATGCCTCCTATTTCACTCCGGAAACGAATCTGACCAAGACTGCTTTTAGTGTTGCGACTATTGATACATTAGTCGCTATTTTAGCCGGATTGATTATTTTTCCTGCCGCTTTCAGCGTAGGAATAGAACCGGATAAAGGCGCTTCTTTGGTCTTTATAACTCTGCCGAATGTATTCCAGCAAGCATTTCACGGTTTGCCTGTTTTATCTTATATCTTTGCTTTGATGTTTTATGTGCTTTTGGCTATAGCTGCACTTACGTCCACCATTTCGCTGCATGAGGTAGCTACGGCTTATTTGCATGAAGAGTTTGGCATTACCCGAAAGAAAGCTGCGTGCATGGTTACTTCGGTATGTATCTTTTTAGGGATATTCTGTTCTTTGTCTTTAGGAATTATGCATAATGTCAAAGTCTTTGGTCTGAATATCTTTGATTTGTTTGATTATGCTACGACAAAAATCATGTTGCCTGTGGGTGGTATGTTTATTTCTATATTTGTCGGCTGGTATTTGGACAAAAAGTTAGTATGGAGTGAAATTATGAACGAGGGACATTTACACAGGTCTTTCTTCAAAGTCTTTATATTCATTCTTCGTTTTGTGGCACCTATTGGCATAGCTTTGATTTTCCTCAATGAACTAGGCCTGTTTAAAATAATAGAAAAGGCCCTGACTAAATGATGTTCGGGCCTTTTCATGTGTCTTATCGTTTCACTTTGTATCCTGCAGCTGCGGCAATCTTCATAGGAATTTCCGCATTGTCCGTTTTTGCTTCAAACAGGTTCGAGCCCGCACCGATTGCAAATACCGGAACATAGCCGCCTGAATGGGCATAACTGGCCCAGCTCAGCATGGCAATGTCGTTGATGATTTTTCTTGCAACAGCTGCAATAGGTTCATTTTTTGAGTACATGTTTTCATCCATCTTAACTGATTGGAATCCAAAACTGTCATCGTAGGCTTTTTTCAAGTCGGCTTGCTGTTGAAGTGTCAAGGTTATGGTGTCCCAAAATCCGAAATATTTTTTCAGGGTTTCTTGCATTGTTTCCCATGAAATTTTGTTATTCGATTCTTTTCTCATATCCTTGATTATTTCAGTAAATTTCACTTGACTTACTTTTTGAGAAGCCAAAGCTTTCAGATTCAATGCGTAAACGCCATTTCCCAGTACGAATCCTCCTGTTTCATGATCGGCTGTAATAACAATGAGAGTTTCTTTGGGATGTTTTATGTAGAAATCATACGCAATGCGGATGGCATTATCAAAATCAATGATTTCTTGTACCATTGTCGCACCATCATTTCCATGGCAGGCATGGTCTATCTTTCCTCCTTCTACCATGAAGAAGAATCCTTTTTTATTGTCCTTCATCAGAAAATCCAAACCGGCTTTTGTTTGCTCCTCCAAGGTCATGTCTCCAGACTGTCGGTCTATCGCATATGGGAACTCATTGATATCCTTGGCTTCTTCCGGTTGTAGAAGTATCATGTTTTTTGCACTTTTTGATTTCTGTAGATACTGATTATAACCTCGTGCTATCGTAAAGCCGGCTTTCGTAGCCAAAGAATAAAGATTTTCCGCTTGCGGATTGTCTTTATCGGTAGGTTGGACGAAATCCGAACCTCCGTAATAATCAAACTTGGCTTTGATGAGATCCATACCTATACTATAGTAGCTGGCCCTTTTAGCTTGATGGGCGTAAAAGGCAGCGGGAGTAGCATTGTCAACACCGACACTGGTGCAGATACCAACTTTTTTTCCTGCAGTTTTAGCCCATACAGCAATACTGTTTACCGGAGTCTTTAAGTCAGGAGTCAGGCCTAAAGTCCCATTCTGTGTTTTGACACCTGTAGCAAGGGCAGTTCCACTGGCTGCAGAGTCAGTGATGCCTGATGAAGTTGAAAATGTCGTTGCTACTGTCATATGAGGAAATTGTGTAAAAAGAAGGGGTGAGATCCCTATTTTTCCTTGTATCTCGCCTAAGTACATTTCTGTTCCATGAACTTGATTTACACCCATCCCGTCTCCTATAAAATAGAAGACATATTTGGCTTGCTGGGCCAGACCGCTTATAGCAAAGATAAGCAAACTCAGTAATAATAAAGAATATCTTTTCATATAAAGTCATTTTAAGTGAATAATATATGTATTGTAGTACCTTACAAAGTTAATACCAAAATCTTTTTTTAAGGAATAAACGCCTATTTTTCTTGACTTATATCATTAAAACAGTCCAAAAATATGTTTTACAGCATAAATATTTGCATTTTATATTATTCTATGCTTATCTTTGCAGTGTCAATCAAAAAGAGAGACAGGATAACAAAGAGATTATTTATAGGTATTATTTAAGGTAAAAAGAGCTATCCTCAAGATGATAGCAAAGTTTTTAGGATTAATTTAAAGGTAAAAAGAAAAATGAGCTTTCGGCAATACCGCCGAAGGTTTCGAAAGGAGAACAAAATTATGAAAAAGAAAATGATTGATTTCAAGAACAGAGTGAAGAGTGCAACAATTGAAGCATTGACTTGTCTTGGAGAAAGTGTAATGTTGGGCGCAGGTGTCTGACATTTTTAAAAGCAAATGAAAATCCCGTAAGGGCGTAAATAGTGAACGGATGCTGTTGGTTAACAGCATCCGTTTTTTGTTGATTTATTGCATTTCTTGGAATCTTTCTTTATCTTTACACCCGGTTTAAATAATAAATAATGTGATGAATGTAAAGAAGACTTTTCTATTTAGCTTCCTGCTAATGTCGGTCTGGGCTGATGTCCTGGCCTATTGTTTGCCCAACCGTCCCGATTCGCTTTTTCTTTTTTCGTATTCGACGACTAAGAACCGTTGCCGCAATGGACTTCATTTTGCTTGGAGTGCTGATGGTAGCCGTTGGACTAAAATAGGGAACGAATACGGTTTTTTAACATGCGATTATGGTTCGTGGAGTACACAGAAACGAATGATAGATCCTGTTCTGGAGCGGAATGCTGATGGTATATGGTTTTGCTCTTGGCTGGTAAATGAAAATGATAAAATCATAGCCCGGACACAATCTCTTGATTTGCTCCTTTGGAAGCCACAGGAATTTTATAAAGAAAGCGTTATAATGCGACCGGACCGTAGTGCAAGGCGTGACAGCATTTATTTTTCCAATGGAGAAAAAGCGATCGGACAAATACACAAAGTAGAGAGTCGACTCGTTGACAATCTGATAGGGCGATATGACCAGAAGGCTTATCGTAGTCAGCTTGATGCAGAACAAATGAAGGATGATGCTTTACGTTTCAAAGGTTTACTTCCCGTTAGAACACAACTTACGGTGCAGCCTGGTCCGATAAAGAGAATAAGCAAGGACTTGATAGGAATCTTTTTCGAAGATATAAATTATGGAGCTGACGGAGGATTGTATGCGGAGTTAATTCAAAACAGGGATTTTGAATATAATCTACATGATAAATTGGGCACCGATCCTGATTGGAATGCTATGCATTCCTGGAAAGTGAAAGGTGACGGACTCACTTTTACCGTTGATACGGTTCAGCCTATCCATATTCATAATTCTCATTATGCTTTACTGAATGTGAAAACTCCGGGAAGTGCTTTGGTGAATGAGGGTTGGGACGGCATTGCTCTACAGAAGGGCGAGAAATATGATTTTTCACTATTTGGAAAAAGAACGACTGGAACCTCATCTGCCGTAAGCATCATTTTACGCGACAATTCGGGTTCTGTTGTTGCATCGTCATTAATCAGTATTCCGTCGGGGTCTTGGAAGAAGGTAAAATCGACTATGATAGCGTCTTCAACTGTTCAAGCGGCTACGTTGGAAATAATACCTTCAGGAACAGGCGGCTATGCTTTTGATATGGTGTCCTTGTTTCCTCACAATACTTTCAAAAACCGCCCGAATGGTTTGCGGAAAGATCTTGCTCAGACACTTGCAGACCTTCATCCTCGTTTTGTGCGTTTTCCCGGAGGTTGTGTTGCACATGGCGATGGATTAGGCAATATTTATCGCTGGAAGAATACGATTGGTCCTCTGGAATCACGAGTGCCCCAACGTAATTTATGGGGATATCACCAGACGGCAGGACTTGGATATTATGAGTTTTTCCAGTTTTGTGAAGATATTGGAGCTAAGCCTTTACCTGTACTGGCTGCAGGAGTCCCTTGTCAGAATTCTCAAGATGGCGGTGCCGGACAGCAATGCGGTATTCCTATGAATGAGATGAAGGCATATATTCAGGAAATACTCGATCTGATTGAATGGGCAAACGGAGATCCGAAGACTTCATATTGGGGTAGACTTCGTGCAGAAGCAGGGCATATTAAACCTTTTGGATTGGAACTGTTGGGTATAGGCAATGAAGATTTGATTTCGGAAGTGTTTAAGGACCGTTTCAAAATGATTTATGAAGCAGTGCATGCCAAATATCCTAAAATCAAGATTGTGGGTACGGTGGGACCGTTCTATGAAGGTTCAGACTATGAAGAAGGCTGGAAGTTGGCTACCGAACTTAAGGTTCCCATTGTTGACGAACATTATTACAATTCTCCCGGTTGGTTTATCAATAACCGCAATTTCTATGATAATTACGACCGTTCCAAACCGCATGTTTATTTGGGAGAGTACGCTTCCCACTTGCCTGGCAGGCCCAATAATATAGAGACTGCATTATCATGTGCTCTTTATCTTACGGATGTAGAGCGGAATGCCGATGTGGTCGAAATGAGCAGTTATGCTCCTCTTTTTGGAAAGGAGAATCATTGTCAGTGGCGTCCGGATATGATTTATTTTGATAACACGAAAATCAAATTAACTACTGACTATTATGTTCAGAAACTTTACGGGACGAATGGTGGCGATGAATATGTTCCATGTACTTGGAAAATTGAGAATGAGAATGATGCCGTATCTAAGCGTCTGGGACAATCAGTCATTCGCGACAGCCATTCCGGTGATGTCATTGTCAAGTTAGCCAATCTGTTGCCTGTGTCTGCAACTACAGTCGTAGATTTAAAGGGACTGGTAATTGGGACTAAGAAAGCGGTATTGCATGTGCTGAAGGGTAATCCGACAGATACTGATGCCATTCCTTCCGAATCAGCTTTTGAGGTGGGCAACAAATTTGATTATGAAATGCCTCCATACTCTTTTTCCGTGATAAGGATAAAAGGCAATCTGCTGATGGATAAGATATTGAACAGATAATGCTTGCAGTATATAAGGAAGAATCCCCATGTCTATGAAATAGATAAGGGGATTTTCTTTATGTTTATAAGTCGGCAAATCGAGAATTACAATCTGCTACAGTCGCCATACATTCCATTTCAACCAACCAGGCAGGGCGGCAGACAGGAGCCAGAACCACGACTCTGGGTATTTCCGGAAAATTCTTTTCATAAAGATCATTTACCGTATTGAAATCGGCTATGTCACGCAGATAAACAATGAAATAATTCACGTCCTTGTAGGAAGCACCTCCTTCTTTCAAGAGAGTCTCTACATTTTCCCATACTCTGTGGGTCTGACTTACGATATCACCTTGAAAAAGCACTTCTCCCTTGTTGTTTATGCTGGCAGTACCACTGATAAAGACATGTCGTCGGTCACCGTATTTTATAACGCTGCCTCTTTCAAACGTCACTCCATATTCGTAAGTCGGATTCAGATGTGAGGGTGCATACAGATATTGTATCTGTTCTTTTTCCAAAGGATAAAGAGCTATAGCATCCAGTTTCACCAAGTATTTGCCGCCGCTTTTTGCCTCAATACCGGTTGATGCAATGTAATGTGTTTTCTCCGTCAAGTTTTGGCGCATGAAATTTTCTTTTCTCCCTTTCACTACTTGTCCATAGTTGGTGTCGACATCTTGCACGAAGAACCAGGTTCTCACACAGTGGTTGGCAATATTCATTCCTTGCTTTTCCAATTCCGCTTCGTATGATTCCAGTAAATCGACTGTTTGCAGATAGGCTCCTGCTTCATCAGACGTTCTGTTTGCTATGTGCAAGGAACGGTAATTGTTTCCTTCTCCGCTGAACCATACCCATAGCGAAATTTTGCTACCGTCAAGAGGTGATTGCCCGACTATGGAAAAAGGGCATTTCAGTGATGAATTCTTTAGGATATAATCTTCCTGATTGGCAACATCCGATGAAAAATATCGGGCCATCACCGGCTTTAGGCTATGGATCCTTTCATCTGAGAATTTTTTTAAGGAGTTGTCAATCAATGAAAACTGACGGGTAAAGTCCGAATCCTTTTCCTCGATACAGAACATGGCATGGATTTCTGCGGCTTTTCCTTCCGGGAAAAATTCGGTATATTGTATGCGCACCCGATGGTTCGTGAAAGATTTGTTGTTCATATAATGTTTGTCATAGCATGTGAATAGTGAGTTGCAAATATACAATATTTTTCTGATATTAAAATACTCACTTATGAGGATTGCGAATGACGATTTCTTTTTGTTTATTTGCATAATTAATTTAGGAGAGTATGGCAGATAGATATTTGGAAACTGACAAGATGAGTGACCTCATCAGTGATGACTTTCGTTTATTGCAGGTAATAAGTCGTTTTGGTATATCGCTTGGATTTAGCGAAAAAACAGTAAAAGAAGTTTGCAATGAACAACAAGTGGATTGTCCTACATTCTTGGCCATCGTTAACTTCACAAAGTACGGCGAGAAAGTTTCACATGCATGGATTGACAAGGTCTCCGTGAAGTCTCTTACGGATTATCTGAGCCAGGCACATTCCTATTTCCTGGGTTTTTCTCTTCCCAATATCCGAAGAAAGCTTTTGGAAGCTATGGATTGTTCGGTGCGCAACGATATTTCTTTCTTGATTATCAAGTTCTTCGACGAATATGTGTCTGAGGTTCAGAAACACATGAGTCAGGAAAATACCAAGGTCTTTACTTATGTGGACAGATTGCTGCAAGGACATGTCGACAAGCAGATACCGGTGGAAATGGCTTTGCTTCATCAGGAGCCAGTGGAACAAAGATTGCATGAACTGAAAAACATCATCATAAAATATTGTGATGCTTCAAGCAATAACAACTTGCTGAATGCCGCTCTCTATGATATTTTTCTCTGTGAAGAAGATTTATATACCCATTATTGTATGGAGGAGTCTTTGTTTCTTCCCGTTGTTCATGCTTTGGAGGAGAAAATGATGACTAACGAAAAAAATCCTGATGAGGATGGAAAGGAAGACGAGGATGCTACCGATGTACTAAGTGACCGCGAAAAGGAAATCATCGTTGCGGTCGTGAAAGGTTTGACAAACAAGGAGATCGCCGATCAGCTTTATATTTCAATCAATACCGTCACAACTCATCGGAGGAATATTGCCCGCAAACTGGATATTCATTCTCCGGCGGGACTCACCATTTATGCCATAGTCAATAAATTAGTCGATATCAGTGAGGTGAAAGATGTAGGCTGAATTGCTTCTTCAGAATAATAAAAAAGGAAAGAACTTCTTTGAGTTGAAGTTCTTTCCTTTTTTATTACAAGTGCTGTATTTCTTTACAACTTAATATTTTTCCGATATCAGAAGTATTCTCAGATAATGGAGCAGCTGCTTCCCGAATAATTCATAAAATCCGAAAGACAGGAAAACAAAGAAGTAGTTGCCCAGAAGAATGTTTCTGAGAGAGGTCAGATTTGCAATATAG
>Ga0116193_1004161_pt1 | contig 10124 bp, 11 predicted proteins | sample AD_UKC115_MetaG_FD_89892 | JGI IMG/M metagenome (GOLD analysis project Ga0116193, IMG submission 89892) | Active sludge microbial communities of municipal wastewater-treating anaerobic digesters from Hong Kong - AD_UKC115_MetaG | ecosystem: Engineered > Bioreactor > Anaerobic > Digestate...
GTCGACCAGTACCAGTACTGCGCCTCGTCGGGCCCCAGATTGAGATCGGTGAGGTTGAGGATCAGCACCCTCAGCGCCGTCACCGCCACCACGATGACCAGCGTCCAGCGCCAGGCCCGGTCGAGATCGTCGGTCACGGCCGCACCCGGTAGATGGAGATCGCCACGCGCTTGCCGCGCGAATAGTTGAAACCCGACAGCGTCCATTTGCGCTCGGGCTTCAGGCCGATGGCCGCCGCCTCTCTCAGGAACGCATCCAGCTCCTTCTCCTCGATCAGCGCCACGCCCTCGGGGTGGTCTGCGAGATAGCGGGCTGCGGCCTTGCCGTCGGGCGCCAGTTCGATCGCCGTTTCGGTGAGGAAGACGAGGCTCGGCTCATGATAGCCGGCCGAGACGATCGGCGTTCCGGGCGTCCAGCCACCGCGCTCGCGGGCCAGTCCGGCGATGCGCGGGCTGACATGCAGATCCTGCGTGGCGGCGAAGGTGCGCTCGAACAATCCGGCATAGGCGAACGCCGCCAGCACCGCCGCCGCCGGCAGGAACAGTCGCCAGGTCTGGCTGATCGTCACAACCGCAAGGGCTGAGGCGGCGGCGATGACCGCCATGGTCAGCAGGATGTCGATCATGCCGGCGCCGGCCGCGCCGGAATAATAGTTCGGCGCGGCGGTGTAGATCGCGCCCAGCGCGAACGCGAAGATGAGCCACAGCACCAGGTTGGCGTAGCCGGTCCAGCGCGGGGTCGCGTCCGGCTCGCCCTGCAGGCGGGCGTTGAGATACGCGCCGATCGCCAGCGCCAGCGCGGGATAGCAGGGCAGGGTGTAGTGGGGCAGCTTGGTCGGCAGCAGTTCGAAGACCACCCAGGCCGGCACTACCCAGGCGATCAGGAACATCGCCCAGGGGGCTTTGCGCATCTGCACCGTCCGCCAGGCGGCGGGCAGAAGCAGCAGCGACCCCGGGAAGAGCGTCAGCGTTACCAGCAGCAGATAGTAGCCGATGAAGCCGCCGTGCTTCTCCTGCGCGCCCGCCACTTTCGACAGCATGTCGCCCCAGATCGCGTCGTACCAGAACTGGCCGCCCGTCTGGATCGTGATGGCGATCGCCCAGGGCGAAAACACCAGCAGCGCCAGCGGCACGCCGATCGCCGGCCGCGTCATCTTCAGCCATCTGAAGCCGCCGCCCAGCAGCCCCGCCAGCACCACCGCGCCGCCGCCCACCATCAGCCCGACCGGACCCTTGATCAGCGCGGCGATGCCGAGCCCGGCCCAGATCAGGACGATGTCGCTCCAGCGGGCCTTCGCATCCGGCGTCTCCTGCCAGCGCATGAAGGCGCGGGCGAGGCCGGCCATCATGGCGGTGATGGCGGCCGCCTGCATGGCGTCGGTCTTGGCGATGTGGCCTTCGGCCACCATCAGCATCGAAATGCCGAACAGCGCCGCCCCCAGGGCCGCCGCCCGGCGCCCGACCAAGGCGGCGCCGGCGAGCCAGGTGAACCAGATCGCCAGCATCGCCCCGATGGCCGAGGGGATGCGATAGGCCCAGATCGGCGCGGCTTCGGGCCCGCCCAACGCGGCGGCGCTGGCCGCCTGCATCCAATAGATGCCCACCGGCTTCTTGTTACGGGCTTCGTTCTGATAGCGGATTTCGACGGGGTCGCCGGTCTCCAGCATTTGCTTGGTCGCCTGGGCGAAACGCGATTCGTCGCGATCCAGCGGCGGCAGCGTGAAAAAGCCGGGCACGAGGAATATCAGGGCGTAGAGCGCGAACAGCGCCAGGGCGGTCACACGGGAGGACATGCTCGACGGTCGCTCTTCAGCCTCCGGCCGCGCGTTTCCGCGCGGTTTGCGCCCCAAGGGGGCGGACGCCTATAAGGCGCGGCGGCCGCCATCACAGCCGCTCTATAATACACGTGTCATGCAGAGCCAAAGCGTATCCACGCCGCCCGAACTCACCGTCGTCGTTCCGGTCAAGGACGAGGCGGACAATGTCCGCCCCCTGATCGGCGAGATCGTCGCCGCCCTGCGGGGCAAGGAGGCGTTCGAGATCGTCTATGTCGACGACGGGTCGAAAGACGCGACGCCGCAGATTCTGGCGGCCGCGAGGGCCGAAATACCCGAACTGAGGATCGTCCGGCACGAGAGGAATGCGGGCCAGAGCGCCGGCGTCAGGTCGGGGGTCAAGGCGGCGCGGGGCCTGCTGGTGGCGACGCTCGACGGCGACGGCCAGAACGATCCGGCCGACATCCCCAAGCTGCTGGCCGCCTATCGCGCGGGCGGAGTGAAACTGGTCGGCGGGCAGCGCGTGAAGCGGCAGGACAGCAAGGCCAAGCTGTGGGCGTCGAAATGGGCCAACCGGATTCGCGGCTGGCTGCTGCAGGACGACACCCGCGACACGGGCTGCGGCCTCAAGCTCTTCGAGCGTCAGGCCTTTCTCGACCTTCCCTATTTCGACCACATCCACCGCTTCCTGCCGGCGCTGATGAAGCGCGACGGACACCGCATCGCGCTGGTGGATGTCAGCCATCGCGCCCGGACGCGCGGGGCGTCGAAATACGGCGTGCTGGACCGCGCGCTGGTCTCGATCCGCGACATCATGGGCGTGATGTGGCTGATCAAGCGCCGTCGCCTGCCCGGCAGCGTGACCGAGGTTTGAAAGACCTTCTCTCTTTATCGTCCCGGCCTGCGCGGCACGGCTTTTCCGCCGGCCGACCCAGATGACGATTATGTCGACGGCCAGAACCGGGCGATCAGCTTGGGCAACAGCCACGAGATGAAGACGAGCGCGAGGCTCCAGGCGGCGATCAGCCAATAATCCGCCTGACCCTGCACCGCGCCGCGTCCGGTGTCGCCGAGATTGGCGTAGATGATGGCCGAGGGCAGCATCCCCAGCGCCGATCCCACGACATAGGGCAGCACGCCGATCCGCGAGAGGCCGAAGACGTAGTTGACCAGGCTGTGCGGAAGCAGCGGCAGCAACCGGACGATCAGCACGAAGCGCCAGCCCTGGCGCTCGGCGCGTTCCAGCCAGGGCCCGATGGCCGGGGCCTCGCGCAGTTTCACGGCGTCGGAATTGACGAAACGCACCAGAACAAAGCCGATCAGGGCGCCCAGCGTGCCGCCGGCGGTCGCCAGCACGCTGCCCCAGATCGGCCCGAACAGCGCGCCGGCGGCCAGGGCCAGAAACACCCGCGGCACGAACAGCAGCCCGGCCAGAATATGGACGGCGATGAACTCCAGCGCCGTTTCCCACCAGGAATGGTTCTTCGTCCAGTCGGCGATCACCTGATAGTCGATCTGGTCGCGATAGATCACGACCAGCGCCATGCCCGCCGCCAGCGCGACCAGAACGAGGGTGCGGAGCACGATGTTCCTGCGGCGCGGCGGCAGGGCGGCAGGGTCGGTGTTGGTGTCGGCCATCACGGGCGCTCTTATCACCGGCCGGGCGGGATAGTCGATGCGCCTCCGCTCACGCTATACTACAGCGGCGCGCGGGTTCTCCGCGCCGCCTCGGGAGGGTCAAGATGCTGCTTCAGGTGTTTCCGCTGCTGGCGCTCAGCGTCGTCGTCTACAACATCATCGTCCTGGTGACGGGCGACGTGGAAGCCGTTCTGTTCCTCCAGCGCGGCATCGAGATCACGCTGTTTTCGGGCGAGGCATGGAAGTTCACGATCGGCGATCTGCTGATCGTCGTGTCGTTGGTTCTGCTCTTCGTCGAGATCCTGAAATCGACGGTGACGACCGCCAATTCGATCGCCAATCACGCCCTCTCGATGCTGGTGGTGATCGTCGCCCTCATCGAGTTCCTGATGTTCAAGGGCTTCGGCACCTCGACCTTCTTCATCATCATGTGCATGGGCCTGATCGACGTGATCGCCGGCTTCTCGATCACCATCGTGGCGTCCAAGCGCGATCTGGGCGTCGCGCCGCCCGTCGTCGGCTAAAGCGTGAAGTACATGAAGATCGCGACCACCACGTAGTCGACGATCCTGGGAATGGCGAAGCCCCGGCGCGTCGGCGCTGGGGCTTGCGTCTCAGCGGCGACCACGAGCGGGATCGCGACGAGGGCAGCCTCGGCCGTCTCCTGCTCCTCGGGTTCCATCGCGCCGCTCCGGCGCGGCCGGTCGTCCCGTTATGGGACGGCGCGGGGCCGCTCAGCCGGTTTCCAGCAAGGCGCGCGCCTCAGCTGCGCCAGCGCAGCGTCGTCGTGGGAACGGGGTTAACGAAGGGGCGATTTTCCGCCCGGGCGGCGGCCCACTCCTTCTTCAGCCGGAAATACCACATCGCCGGCACATCGGCGTCGCGGATCAGCATGAGCCGCGGGTCGTATTTCAGGTTCTCGGCCTGATAGGTCACCATGCGCCGGTCCTGCCCCAGAAAGGTGCGGGCTATCGGCTGCAGCAGCGGGCGCAGCAGTCCCGCCCAGCCGATATTCCAGAAAAAGACCTGGGTGACCTCGGTTTCGTTCTCGGTCAGCGGGGTGCAGGCGGTGAAGCCGAAAACCCGCTTTTTGCCTGCCGTGATGATTTCATAGCGCAGACCCGGAAGCTCGAAGACGATCTCGGTGATCGGCTTGCCGCCGATCAGCTTGTAAAGCCCGCCATTCTTGGACGGCGGGTGGGGCAGCATGGTGAACCCCCGGTGCGAGGGGCCGTAATTCTTGGCCTTGGCGTGGATCGAGGCGGAGGTCCGCCACCACCAGATATTATGGACGAACGGCCCATGGGCCGGGTCCATCAGCCCCACAACGGCATGATCGATCGGGCACGGGAACAACTGACGTTCCACCAGCCCCGGCCGCTGCTCGGGCGTCAGCGCCAGCTTGGGCGGCACCTCCGGCGGCTCGCCCGAAAAGCGCTCGTCGGCACTCATCCAGATCCACACCAGCCCGTTCGCCTCGTGCACCGGGTAGCGTCTGACACGAATGCGGCTGGCGTCGATCTCCTGGTCCGGCACCAGAGACGGGATCAGTCTACACCCCCCGTCGGCGCCGAACCGCCACCCATGATAGGGGCACTCGACGGTCTCCCCGGCGATCCGGCCCGCCGACAGCGGCACGCCCCGATGTGGGCACAGATCGCGCAGCGCGAAAATCTCGCCTTTTTCCGTCCGGCCGAAGGCGATCGGCTCGCCCAGCAGGGTCTTGTTGATCACCTTGCCGGGCTTCAGGTCGCGGGAAAGCAGCGCGAAATACCAGATATCGCGCAAAAACGGCGCCGCCTTGGTCGAGGCGGCGGCGGTCACGCCTTCTTGCGCGGTCGGGGTCAGGTCCATCGCTCACGCCTATCCAAAGCCGGGCGGGCTGGAAAGAGCCTCGCAAGGCGCTAGGCTACCCAAATGAGCCAGACTCCCGCTTTCGGTCCGGCGATCACCGGCCGCCTGGCCGTTGGACCCGTATGACCGTGGGCTTCTGAATGGCACTCTTCTTCGATCACGCCTGGTTCGACGCCGAACTCGCCAAGCGCCATCTGCGACGCGACGACGTGGCGTCGATGCTTGGCCTCTCGCCGGTCGAGATTTCGGAAATCTGGAAAGACCAGCGCGAACTCAAGGCGGCCGACGTCGCCATACTTGCGGCTCTGCTGAACATGGCCCCGCAGATCATCGCTGACCGTGCAGGCATTTCGACCCCTGTCCCGAAAGCAGCGCCACCCCCAAGCGACGCGATCGAGAAGCGCCTTTCGGCGATCGAGGCCAAGCTGGATGCAATCCTCAAAAAGCTCGGTTAGGCGCGGACAGCGAAGATCGGCCCGTCATCTTCAAGGGCGGGGGCATAGGCGCCCTGCGGGACCAGCCCGCCTCCCAGCGTCTGGGCCATCAGCAAAGTGAGACTCGCCGCATCGCCGCGCTGTTGGGGCGGCAGCGTGGGCGCGATACGCGGCGGCGGCTCCGGCGCCTGAAGCACGACAATGCGCGGGCCATAGGCGCTCCAGCCCGGAGACGGGCGGGGGCGCTGTACCGAAATGGGACCGCTGATGCGCATGATCGCGTCATCAGCAAGGCCCGCGCCGCGCGGCTTATGGTGAACGAAATCCGACCGCCATGGGCGCAACAGCATCGTTTGTTCAGCTTCGCTTCGGCCTTTTTCAATCCTTCGCCTGCATAGTGTCCCGGACAGTGGGGCAATGACGCCGAGACCATCGATGTCCGGCGCAAGGTGAAAGACGAACTGCTTGGCACACCAGGCCAAATCCGTTGACGTGCTTCGGCAGGCATCCGAACCGCATTGGGCGGCGTTAGCGCTCGCGGGATCTTCGGCCTGCGCTTACGACTGGATTCTGGACAGCGATACGGTCGACTGGATCGGCGATCCGGGCGCGATGTTCGGCCTTGCCGGCGGGACGCCGAAGTCCCGCGCCGATATCCTGGCGCTCATGCGCCCGGGCGCTCGTCTGCCGCTCGACAAGCCCGTGACGCGCAGCGCCGACGGGCGCGAAATTTTCCACGGGCGCTATGCATTGCGTACGGAGTCGGGCGCATATGTGGGTATCGAAGATCGCGGGCTGATCCTCAGGAATGCAGCCGGTGACATCGAACGCGTCCTGGGAACGCTGTCGCTGGTCGAAACCGATTTCCAGTCCGATGAACGAACATCGCACCTGGACCGCTCGCAGATGCGCGATGCGATCGACGCGGCGATCGACTGGGCGTCGAGCTGCAACACCGAAGCGGCGCTTCTGATGACGTCGATCGACGGGCTGGGCGCCATCAACGACGCCTACGGCCTCGATGTGGCCGATGAAGTGATCGCCGAGACGACGCGCCGTATCCAGGCCGTCCTGGGGCCAGACGGCGCTATCGGGCGGGTCGGCGGCAACAAAGTCGCGGCCCTGCTGCTCGACTGCGACGAGGCGTCCCTGCAAAGCCAGGCAGATCGCCTGCTCGAAGCCGTGCAGGCCAGCGTGATCGCGACCTCCGGCGGCGCCATCGCCACAACGATATCCATCGGCGCGCTGACTTTGCCGTCGGGCGCGGAGAGCTCGCAGGTTGCGCTGATGCGCGCCGAGGACGCGCTCGCACAGGCCAAGCAGGCCGGGCGCTCGAACCTGGCCGTTTACGACGCGTCCCCGGAACGTGAGGCCTCGCGCAAGAAGAAAGTGGCGATCACGGCGGAAATCGTGGCCGCGCTGCGTGCCGATCGCTTCCGTCTGGCCTATCAGCCGCTCGTCTGCGCGCGGACGGGGCGTATCGAATCTTACGAGGCGCTGATCCGCATGCTGCGGGAGGACGGCAGCGTGGTTCCGGCCGGCGACTTCATTCCCGTGGCGGAAGAGCTTGGTCTGGTCCGCGATCTTGATCGCCGGGTGCTGGAGTTGGCCGCCGTGGCGCTGAAGCGGGCGCCGACACTCAAGCTGGCGATCAACGTCTCCGGCATGAGCGTCGGCGACCAGATATGGATGAAGACGTTCAATCGTCAGGTCGCCGGCGACAGATCGATCACATCGCGGCTCACCGTCGAGGTTACCGAGACGGCGGCGCTTCACGATATTGAGGAAGGCATCCGGTTCGTGAAGTGGCTGCGTCAGTCGGGCTGTCGCGTGGCGATCGACGATTTCGGTGCGGGCTACACTTCGTTCCGCAATCTTCAGACGCTGGATCTTAACTGCGTCAAGATCGACGGCTCCTTCGTGAAAGGCATCGCGCGCCGGCCCGACAATCAGGCATTCGTGCGGACGCTCGTCTCGCTGGCCAAGACGTTCAATCTGGAAGTCGTGGCCGAATGGGTGGGCTCGAAGGAAGAGGCAGCTCTGCTGAGAGCCTTGGGGGCCGACAAGTTCCAGGGCGCCTATTACGGCATGCCGGACATGACGCCGCCCTGGGACCGAGGCACCCAGAATTCCGGCTGATGCCGTCCCCGGGGCTTACTTGCCCCGGTTCGCCAGCGCGTCGAGCTGCTTTTTCATGATCTCCAGCTGCGATTTCAGCTCGGAGATCTCGTCGCTGTCCGGCTTGCCAGCATCATGCGGCGCCGGAGGCGGCTCTGACGTCTCCGGCTCGCTGCGACCGAAGCGGCCGAACGGCGAGAACATCTTGAGCGCGCGCTGGAACATCTGCGCGTTCTGGCGCGCCAACTCTTCCATGCCGCCGAAATTCAGTTTCCCCCCGAACGCCTCGGTCATCGTGGTGCGCACGTTTTCGGCGTTCTTGGCGAGACCTTCCATGCTCATCTCCAGGTAGGAGGGCACGAAGGCCTGTAGCCGGTCGCCGTAGAACTTGATGAGCTGTCTGAGGAAGCTGATCGGCAGCATGGTCTGGCCCTGCTTGCCCTCTTCCTCGAAAATGATCTGGGCCAGAACCGAACGCGTGATGTCTTCGCCGGTCTTGGCGTCAAAAACGGAAAATTCGACGCCTTCCTTCACCATGTCGCGCAGGTGCTCCAGCGTTACATAGCTGGAGGTCGCCGTGTTGTAGAGACGGCGGTTCGCATACTTCTTGATGGTGATGGGGCCTTCGCCCCCCTTTTTCCCTGATGCCATCTCGCCCCCGCGTGTTGCACCGCACTCTGTAATGCGTTGCAGCAAAGGCTAGTCACAAGCATCCGGCCTGTCCAGTTGCTTGCCGCGCTGCGAAATGCTGCGCAGCATATGCGCTTGCGGTATACGCGCACCGCCGGTCGCAGCGTGGCAGGGCAGTGTGCCGAGATGCGACACAAAATTGCCAAGTGAAGGGCATTTACAGAACGATAGTGTTCACCCAATGTGCCCGCCGCTTTGCCGGGCAAGGGCTCAGGCGCCACGACATCACGAGGAGTTTCCCAATGACCGACGTCGTCATCGTTTCCGCAGGACGTACCGCTGTAGGGTCTTTCAACGGCAGCTTCGGCGGCGTTCCTGCTCACGTTCTGGGCGCGACGGTGATCAAGGAAACCCTCAAGCGCGCGGGTGTCGAGCCGGGTGAGGTGAGCGAAGTGATCCTGGGCCAGATCCTGACGGCCGCCCAGGGGCAGAATCCGGCCCGCCAGGCGTCCATCGGCGCTGGGCTGCCGGTTGAGGTTCCGGCCTGGAACATGAATCAATTGTGCGGTTCGGGCCTTCGCGCGGTCGCGCTGGGCGCGCAGGCGATCCTCAATGGCGATTCGTCCATCGTGGTCGCAGGCGGTCAGGAATCGATGAGCCAGGCGCCCCACGCGCAATATCTGCGCGCCGGCACCAAGATGGGCGCGCTGGAGTTCGTCGACACGATGATCAAGGACGGCCTGTGGGACGCCTTCAACGGCTATCACATGGGCATGACGGCCGAGAACGTCGCGCGCGAATGGCAGATCACGCGCGAGCAGCAGGATCAGTTCGCCGTCGCCTCGCAGAACAAGGCGGAGAAGGCGCGCAAGGACGGCCGCTTCAAGGACGAGATCGTGCCCGTGACGCTGAAGGGTAAGAAGGGCGACACGGTCGTCGACACCGACGAGTTCATTCGCGATGGCGTGACGCTGGATGCGATCAGCGGCCTCAAACCCGCCTTTCTGCGCGATGGCGGAACGGTCACCGCGGCGAATGCGTCCGGAATCAACGATGGAGCGGCGACGGTCGTGCTCATGAGCGCGAAGGAGGCAGAGAAGCGCGGCCTCACGCCTCTTGCGCGGATCAAGTCGTGGGCCTCGGTCGGCGTCGACCCGAAAGTCATGGGCTCCGGCCCCATTCCGGCTTCGCGTGAGGCGCTCAGGAAAGCCGGCTGGGCGGTCGGCGATCTCGACCTCGTCGAGGCGAACGAGGCCTTTGCTGCCCAGGCCTGCGCGGTCAACAAGGATATGGGCTGGGACCCGTCCAAGGTGAACGTCAACGGCGGCGCCATCGCCATCGGTCATCCGATCGGCGCTTCGGGTGCACGCGTGCTGGTGACGCTGCTGCACGAGATGGGCAAGCGCAATGCGAAGAAGGGCCTCGCCACGCTTTGCATCGGCGGTGGCATGGGCATCGCGATGACGGTCGAGCGCTAATTCCGGGACTGGCGATATTCTGAGGGAGTGTGTGATGTCGAAAGTTGCGTTGGTGACGGGCGGAACGCGTGGGATCGGTGAAGCGATCTCAAAGGGGTTGAAGGCCGCCGGTTATACGGTCGCCGCCAACTATTCCGGCAATGACGAGGCCGCCGCCAAGTTCAAGGCCGAGACGGGCATTGCTGTCTACAAGTTCGA
>Ga0116193_1004163_pt1 | contig 10123 bp, 7 predicted proteins | sample AD_UKC115_MetaG_FD_89892 | JGI IMG/M metagenome (GOLD analysis project Ga0116193, IMG submission 89892) | Active sludge microbial communities of municipal wastewater-treating anaerobic digesters from Hong Kong - AD_UKC115_MetaG | ecosystem: Engineered > Bioreactor > Anaerobic > Digestate | place...
AACATCAGGCGATAAAACTTCTTCATCGCACTCCCCTACCCGTACAGGAGACCCTCATGCCTTATCCGTACCGCCCCGCTCCATAGCTGCCGTCGTCGCGCAGGTCCGCGCGACCCAGGGCGACCAGCATGTCCAGCAATTGCGGCAGGCGCTTCTTCCACGGGCCACGGGCGGTGAAGCGGTTGCCGATCTCGTGCAGCCATAACGGTGCGGGGCTTGCGGCCAGCAGGTCGGCCACCGCGCGGACCTGGTCTACGGTGTCTTTTGGCCAGGGTTTAGGCTTGCCGACAGACACTGGTGCGACCGGCGCGTTGTCACAATCCCCTTCTCTGGCGGTGTCCAGTTGCACCTGTTCCGGTGCGGCGCTGGCCGCCTTCGGGTTCTGGAAGTCAGGACGCAGCCAACGGATTTGGCCACGTGCTTCCTCAGAAGCGCGCTCGACGTTCAGCGCGACGAGACGCTCGAGGATGGCTTCGTCAAAGGCACTCTTGGCATCGTCGTGGCTCTGGCCCTTGCCCGGAACGCCATGGCCATGGGCGGTGCGAAGCAGTGGCAGCAGGTCGGACCAACCGTAGGCGTCGAGCACGGCGGCGTCGAGGTCGTCGTGAAGCTGCCGCAACACGGAGACTAGGCCCTGTTCATGAATGACTCGTTCCTTGGCGCTCAGCGCAGTACCGTTTCGCAGCGCGTCCAGCACGTTGTACATACCGGTCAGCGTCACGCCGGGATGTGTAGCCTGCTGGCGCTTGCGATGGGCGTCGAGTTCTTCAGCCAAGTCGCGGATTTTGGTGGATTGAGAGCTGTTGGGTGTGGGGAATGGAAATGTCGCAAAGCAAGTGGTGTTGGTCCAGGTCGGGTCATTGCCGACTCCAAGACGACCTCCGGCGCTTAGCGCCCAGCACTTATGCGCGATGCTTGACAATACGCCATGCCAAAGTGCGTCCTGAAGGGATATGGCGTACAGCTTGTGGTCCGGACAGAACGGGCGGTCAACGAACGAGAAGACGCGATGCTTTGAGGTTTCAGGGGTCAGCAACACTCGCGAAAGTTCAGCCCACGATGTCCTGAGCTTTCCTACGGGCTCCCCGAAGATCCACCAGTTCCTACGACGCGACTCGCGATTGTTGTGATCGCGCTCCGGCTTCACACGATCCAGCAATCGCTGATATAGCGCCGGATGTTGTTCGCGCGCTTCTTCTGACGTCAGTCCGAACAGGTCAATGACGTAGCAGCGCTCGCCACCTTGCATCAGGTCTCGTGCGTTGCAATGCGGCTTGATCACATCCGGCAAGTCCGACAAATCGTAGCCAAGCTCTACAACCTCGTGGGTTTCCAGTCGAAAGCCCTTGCCCACCAGGTTCATGCCTTGAAAGCAGACACCTGCATTGGCGAGTAGTTTCACGGCAGCCGAGACTTTGGCGCCGGTGGTTAGATCAGGATGAATGACGCCATGCTTGTGTCGCACTTCGACGAAGACTTCATCCTCGCCTTCGCGTTCGTCTGAAACCTCGTACAACTCACCTGCGACGTTACCCGATGCCACGATCGTCATTGCAATGCGGACTGCCGCCCCATCAGAGCTATCGACCCACGGATGGTCTGGAATCGCAAAGACCAGGGATAGCGGCACCCTACTGCCTAGATGCAGAGCAACATGACGACCGGACACGGGTTGCCTGCGCTGGGTGAACGCAATTGGGACTGCACGGCCCGACCGCTGACGGCCAGCCTCCTCGGTAATCGGCGCGGTGGCCGCCTCGATCACTTTTCGGTTGAACGATTGCCGAATCGAATTCGTTGTGATCAATCCAAACCGTCGTAGTGCCCCATTCCGCACAAGCGTTGCTGCGTGATGCCACCAATACATCACGAAATCTGATGTGTCCGGCACATCCGACCACGCGCTGCGCAAGGCCTCTACATAGCCATCGCTCAAGGCGGCACGCATGCGCTTGTTGCCAATAAACGGTGGATTTCCCACCACAAAGTCCGCCTTAGGCCAGATCGCTTTGCGCGGGTTGCGATAGCGCACCAACGGCACGCGCGAGGATTCGTCCGGGATTTTCTCGCCTGTGATAGGCGAAATCTTCATGGTCTCACCGTCCCAGCGGGTGACCGGCACACCGTCTGCATCGGTCACGTGGTCAATGCCGTCGTGGGCCAGGACGGCATCACGATTCTCGATATTGCGGAAATCGCGGATCACCGGGACCGGTGGATTGACATCGCCGCGGGTGCGGTAATGCCATTGCAGATAGCCGATCCACAGCACCACTTCGGCGATGGCAGCGGCGCGCGGGTTCAGCTCGATGCCCAGCAGGTTATGCGGGTCCACGGTCTGCGCTTCGGTCGAGATGGCGCGCGCGCCCTCGACGTCGATGCCGGTCTGCTCGGTGATGCCCAGTCGGCTCAGGCCGAACTCCTCGAACGCGTTGAGCACTTCGCCTTCCAGACGCTTGAGGTGCTCCAGGGTCACGTAAAGGAAGTTGCCACTGCCGCAGGCAGGGTCGAGCACGCGCACGTCGCAGAGACGCTTGTGGAACCCAAGCAGAAGTTCGCGCGCCTTGCCCAGTTCGATGTTGTATTGCTTCAGTCGTTCGGCATTGGATTTGCGGCCCGTGCTTTCCATGCCTTCGCTGCGTGCCTGTTCCGCCTCGGCTAGCTGCACCATCACGGCGCCGCGGACATCGCTCCACTCGGCGCGCAGCGGCTCGATCACGGTGGGCAGGACCAGCCGCTCTACATAGGCGCGCGGGGTGTAGTGGGCGCCCAGCTTGTGGCGGTCGGCGGTGGACAGCGCGCGTTCCAGCAGGGTGCCGAAGATAGCCGGCTCCACATGCTTCCAGTCGGCGCGCGCAGCCTCGATCAACAGCGCGATCTGGGTGCTGTCCAGCGGCAGTGTGTCCGGCTGCTTGAACAGCTTGCCGTTGAACCTGAGCACGTCGCCGGCAATCACGGCGGAGAAACCACCGCCGTCCATATCGGCCCACAGCTGTGCCAGCATGCGCATGGCCACGTCTGGCTTCTCGGCATGCGCCTGCAGGAGCCTGCGGAAGCTGTCCTGAGGCAGTAGCCGCACGTCCTCGGCAAACATGGTGAACAGGCAGCGCATGAGGAACTGCGCCACCGCTTCGGGCGCGTGTCCGCTGCGCTCCAACGACTTGGCCAGCTCGGCCAGGCGGGCGGCGATCTCGCGGGTGACGCGCGCGGATTCGCGGCTGGGGTCAAGCGCTAGCGGGTCCAGCCAGACGCTGCGTAGGCGCTGGCGGATGCCAGCATCGCGCAGTTCCTGCAGCGCGATGCGGTGGCTGCGGGGGTCCGGGAATGGCACATAGCTGCCGCCACTGCGGCTGAACTCGGAATACAACTCAATGCGGTGGCCCACATCCACCACTATCAGGAAGGGCGGGCGACCTTCGGCGGCGGGCAAGGCGCGAGCGTAGTTCTGCGCCTGGGAATGCGCGCGGAGCATGGCCTCGTCGAAGGCCCTGGTGTGTACGCCCTGCTTGAGTTTTTTGGACTCCAGCACGAAGGCACCGCGTCGGTACAGGTCGACCCGGCCGGGGCTGGTGCTGCCATCGGCGTGCTGAAAGCTCAGCGGGCGCTCAAACATGTAGTCCTGCTCGGGCGTCGGATGCGGGCGACCCACACCCAGCAGTTCGCACAGGTCAATCAGGAAGCTTTGCGAGGTGGACAGCTCAGAGGCGGTAACGCCCTGCCAGCGCGCGATGAAGGCGTCTGTTGCTGCAACGTCCGTGTCACTCATGCCGTTTCCCCCTGCGTCCGAGGCTACCGCACTCGCCCTCGCATTGCACCCGCACACCCTTCTGGCTCTGGTCACCGGCAAGACCACCACAGGGCCGCCTCCTTCGAAATGGCGAATCGGCCTGAAATTTCCTACTCGGGACATTCATTTAGATACAGACGATGGCGCGGGCTGCATGTCGCCGGCTTCTTCCGGGGTCTGGGGCGCAGAAGTACCTCTTCAGCGAGCTGCAGGCAATCGTCCATCTGTCGGGGAGCGCCACGGCGCACATAGTCCTTGTCCTCCACGCCGCGGCGAAAGTTCCGCGGACGTGCTGACGTCGGCATCAAGATCACGCTTTCCTTACACAAATAGCGAACCGCGTGATACACACCCAACAACTTGTCGCCATCGTCGAAACGCACCATTCCGATCCCAAGAAAACGGTATGCCTTGGTCAGTGCGAAGCAATTGAAATAGGAGGCCACGTTTGTCGACCCTACGCATGCGTTAACCCAATACTCACCGATCAACTTTGCAAGGTTCACGCCCGCGTGGTGCTTGTGCCCATCGACCGCAACGAGCACGTGGTAGTGCTGACCTCGTTCAAGGCCGTCCTCTCGCGCTATCATCCAGCCTTGGACATCAGGCACGATCTGGCTACGCGCTAATGCGTCGGCAAAATGATCGAATGCCGCATCTGCTTCAGTTGTGTAGCCCCACTCTCGCGCTCCCGGGCGAACGTAAAGATCAACACGAAGAAGAAGCAGGCGAGAACGCTTCCTGAAGAGACTGAGGATGTATCTAAGGGCACGTCCCAACCTTGCCCGGCTGTTCGCAACGATGGCCCTGACCTTTTCATTGGCATGCTCCGCCCGACATCCTTCACGGATCCTATCCACCATGATGGAGATCAAACCATGCAGCTGCTCATGGTTCACCTCCGCCGCAAGTTGGATTTGCCGCTCAAACTCGGCGATGACCGGCAGGCCAACAGCCAAGAACGGATGCAATCTGCGCCCTGCGTAGAGCGGCCTCAATTCGCCTTCAACTTCCTGACAGACCTTGGAACTGTATTGCCGGCAGGCTAGAAACAGGTCCAGTCCCAGTTTGTTAAAACGAATACTGGGAAAACCCTTCGCTGACGTGGTCAGGACGGAGAGCCCTTCCGTCGACGCCTGGATATCCTCCACCAACCTCATAACGCCGCCCAGATACAGTGTCGCGTCAAAATCTTTCGTCACAACGAGCTTTCCACTCGGGTGATGCGTGAAGCCACTCGCAATCACACCGTGCGCGCGCTCTGCCTCAATCGCCTCGACCTCAACCTCGCTTTGCTTATTACCCATAACCCCGCCTAAAAAACACTCGCATGACCACCATTCCAACCACTCCGACGCAGTGGAAATCCGTCTAATAAAAGCTCAGCCACCAACTACCGTTTGCTTATATCTTGATTAATTGATTACCTGTTAGTTAATCAATTGATTAATTACATAAGAACCGGAACACAAATCATGCAACACCGGAAGAAAAATAGAGATAGTCTCAGGTAGACCACGTTATTTAACCAACAAAATCAACAAACCCCGCTCACGAGTTAGTTCCACGGTCCAGCCATGCGCCAATGGCAGACGTGCGAAATAGCACGGCAACGCCAGCCGCGGCCCCTTTTCCCCGATTGATCTCGGCGTGTGCAAGGCGGGCGCAGAAACTGCGATGACCAGGGTTCCGCATGTTATCGAGCGTCGCCCTGCTCTTGCGGGCCTCGAAGCCCACCTCTCGCTTTGTCATTCGGCAGCCGTAGCGCTCGAGCAAGTACCGCGTCGTATCAAACGCCCCGACATCTTCGTCGGCAATCATGTCCGCCATCCCACTTGATTTCGTGGTGCGACGCTACCGCCGGGTCGAGAAAACGCAAAAGGTTTTTTTGGGCGTGAATTAGTTCCTGTCGCAAACCAATGCGCTCCCCCTGTTCTGCACGACGCGGGCGCATGCAGCTGCTTACGCCGTCGACAAACCGGGCAGACTAGGCGTGTTGAGACAACTGACCGGAGCTGCCTTTCACCGAACAGGAGCGTGCCCCGGGTGCGCGGCCGGGAGGGCTACTGCGTTCTCCGGTGGCGCCACGAGTCCCGCGGCGATCGCCACTGGCTGAAGGCGAAGCTGGAGCCTAGTCCGGGAAGCACACGCATCTGGTCGGCGTGCTCGTGGGTGGCGGGGATCGTTCATGACCACGCATTGCGGGGCTCGATCATGACCAAAATATGCACGATGGCCTCGGCGCGTCATTCTGAAATCAGGTGGGACGCCGCAATCCCATGTTTGTGCCCGATGCCCTGTGCAAGGAGGTGCAGTGGATCGGTCGTGACGGCAACCGCTCCTCGCCCCATCCCTTCTCCAAGCTGCTTGGATCGACGCGCTGTGCGCAACTGGGTGCGGAGGTGATTGACATCAACATTGCGCACCAGTTGGTGGCGCACTCACTGCTCCAGTGACGAGCTGGGCTAGAACCTGTTTTCGTCACAGCGAGATTCGGGCGCCAGGTCATCGACCGCGGTCCGTTCGAAAGAGACGACCACCTACGAGCCAAATCCGGGCGGCGCGTGGTGAAGACGCGCGCCCCCGAAACAGTGGAAGTTTTTTTGCTAGGTAAGCCATTGATTTCTCGGGATGGCACTCAACCTGCGTCAAAAAAAAATCCACAAACTACTAACGGCGCCCCAGACAGAGATCCAAGAACCGAATCACTCCCAAAGAAAGCTTTTCGCCTTCCACATGGGGTTAGCACACTTGCATACCTGATCAACCAATTCGACATCCCGCGCCGCGCATAGATGCCGGGTCAGACCACGACCAAGGCGAACTCAGCGAAGGGACCACAGTGACCAGGAACGCGTGAGGTACCCCCCATGGCATTCGACGCACAAATCAGCAGCCTCGCCTACAACACGAGCCTTTCGCCACGGTTCAACAAGGCAGCCGGCGACTTTCCTTACTTGCTCTCACCGCAATCCAACCAAGCGTTCCAAACCGCAATGGCTGCAATTCCCGAGTCAATGCGCCGGTGGGTCTTTGGTTTGGTTGAGGCGACGGGCGCGCATCCCGCGATGGCGTTTTCGACATTGTTGTCCGGCATGGCCGCCTGCGCCCATGGACGCTACATGGTCCTCCGACCCAACGGAAAGCGCGAGCCACTGGGTCTTTTCATGATGATCCTGTCTGATCGCACTACGGGCAAATCAAGCGTTCACCGTGAGGTGTATGACCCGATCAAGGCATGGCAAAAGAAGAACTACCGGGCCGCCCTCCTTGGCAGGGCGAATTCGCACAAGTGCGACGCAGCCGAGGAAGCCTCGCAGACAGCGTCTCAAGTTCGATCCCATCGCGTTCGCGATTACCTACTGGAGGACACGAACAAGCGAGGCTTGTTAGAGGCGCTGGACGGCATCGGGGAGTCGGTGTCCATCGCGTCTGATGAAGGGGACACCATCCTGAGATCCCCGCTGTTCCGCTTGAATTTGTCCACGCTCAACAAACTTGACGACGGCGACTGCTCGATCGGAATGGGTCGCGGCAAGCATGACGCGATCAAGGCGATGGACAGCAGTGTTAATTGCCTGGTTATGGTTCAGCCGTCGATCGCTATGGAGTTCCGCGAACTACACGGTAAACATGCACGGGACATCGGCTTCGACGCACGCTGCCTCTATGCCTGCATACCTCGGGTAACTCCCAGCCCAACCTCCTCCACGGATCAACTTGCTCTGTGCCTGGAGGACTATTACATGCAGGCCGATGCCCACCTGTCGGCGCGAATGCGTCAGCTGGATGCCGGGGAATTCGACCGCGAGGTGCTGAGCTTGTCCGAAGACGCGGAGTCGCTTTGGTGGCACCTGCTTGAAGAACATAAACAGCGGGGTGGATACGGATACGAGCACGTCCAGGATGCCGTCAATCGGATGCCACAGCATGCGCTTCGTATCTCAGGAAATCTGCACGCCTACAGCGGCGATCCAGGGCCAATCCCCTCCAAAACCTTGAACGCGGCGTGGTTGATCGCGCGCTGGTTTCTCGCAGAGTTCGCGTTCGCGTTTCCGCCTGAACCGCCTACCCTGCCACCTGTAATGCGCGCCCCGAAGCCGTCCCTCCATGAAAAGCAGCTGCAGCGTCAGCAGGATGACCTCCGAACTGTAGTCGAGTGCGTTCGTTTGCTATGCAAGCAGCTCGATGTCGAATCCGTTCATAGGGAGAAGGTCTTTGTCCGGAGCGGCTTGTATAATGCGCGATACCGCACCGCAGAGATGCGCGCCATCGATGAGGGCAAGGTCATCGAGACCCGCCTACGCAAGAAGGTCTACCTGGCACTTGCCCCGGGTACTTGACCGTCCTGCGCGTCTAGCACGCCGCCAAGACCCCTTTCGAACAACGTGACCAGGATCTTGGCGGTGATGCCGATGCTATGCATTCGAATTTCGCAGCCCAAGTCGAAGACCGTAGAGCGCAATGCGCGCCCCAAGGCATCAAGCTCGTGATGGGCTCAAACCAGGCCGTTCGCCGCCCAGTTCGGTGATTGGTACCCACCGATGATGACATGATCGAGCAACCGCACGTCCACGAGCGCCAGGGCCTGCGTGAGCCTGGCAGTTACCGCCCGATCCGCCGCAGATGGATCTGTGGTCCCCGACGGATGGTTGTGCGCTACGATCACGGCAGCCGCATTGCAGCGGAGCGCTTGCTTGACGACTTCTCGCGGGTGTACCTCGGCCCCGTCGATGGTGCCGTGGAATAGTTCCACGTATTCGATCAGTCGATGGCGCGTATCTAGGAAAACCGCTGCGAAGACTTCCCGCTCCAAGCCCGCTAGCTTGTCCTGGAAGAACCTTCCTGATACCTGGGGATCCGTGAAAGACTCACCGCGCTGCATCCGCTGGCCGGCAACCACCCTCGCCGCTTCAATGATCTCGTCCGCATTGGCGACCCGGTATCGCCGCAGCTCATTCTTCACATACAGCCGGTTGACCTGTGTTGCTTCGGGCTCCATTTCAATGTCCTTGTCTGTGGTGTGTTGATCTGCCGCGCACAACAAAGCGAAGGGGCCACAAGCTGCCCCTTCGTCTTCGCTTGCATGGGTTGTTCTTGCGTTTTGCTTATCCAGTGCTGGCAATGGCGACCTTTTCCTGTAGCCGCCCATTTAGGCCTTTCGGTGCGGTCCCATTGGGCTTCGCGGTCGCGCCTTGCTCGTTGGGGAAGAATTCCTCGACCACGGCCGGTCCGTCTTCGTCCAGGTCCTCAAAGGCACCATTGGCAATGCCATTGCGTGCTGCCTCATCCAGCGCGGCCTGGTCGAACCCTGCCTCCTTCCGCACCGCATCCAGACGCCGGGCCTCGGTGATGGCTTCCTCCAGCGTCATGTTGGAGCGGACCACCAGGTCCACATAGAAGATCGGTGCTCGGTGGCTCTGGGTCGTGGACTTGCCCCTCAGCTTCAGCTCCAGCGGCAGACAGGCCAACAACCCACCCGAGACGGCCTGGAAATACTGCAATCGTGCCGCCAGCGTCCGGATGGTGTTGAAGGACGTGGTCCGCAGCACGAAGGTGCCGGTCTCGTCCTCCTCGCCAATCCGCACGTTGAACCGCGCATAGGGCTTGCACTGGCCTTCGGCGAACCGGCAAGACTCCGAGCCGGGACAAGGCAAGGTCTCTATGCCGTCCTGGCCTGACCTCCTGCAAGTCTCGCCATTGCCCACACAGACAGGTCGACCAGTGCTGCGGTCGAACAGGTGGTAGTCGGCGCGCAGGTTGAGGCTGGGATCGTTGAACAGCAGCCGCACCGGCAGGCTGCGCAGCTTGCCGCCGGCCTGCTGACGCAGCGCCTCGTCCAGCGGATGCAACAGCCAGCCATCGCGGTTCTGCACCTGGCTGGTCAAGGTGAACTGGTCGTCCTTCTCGGGCAGGCGCATGCCGTTGCGTTCGACCACGCGCCCGATGGAGATCCGCCCCACGACCGGTGGGGTAATCGCAAATCCCTTCAACATGGAACTCTCCTAGGGATGATCGGCCTTGGCCGAGATCAAGAACCGGCGTGCGCCGGGTTTTGGGACGCTGTACCGGGCCACCAGGTCCGGGTGGTCCTGGGCCAGGCGCTTGGTGTCGAGGCTGGTGCCGTCCTGGGCCCGCTTGAAGCTCACCTCGCCAGTGGCGAACACCGCGCGGGCGGCATCGCCCATGGCCTGCTGCAGGGCTTGCTTGAGTTGCTCGGCGTGCTTACCGCGCGCCTCCAACTCGTCCTTCAGGTCCACCAGTTCCGCGAAGGCGTCCGACAGCTCCCGGTTCTCGCAGAGGTCCAGCGTGTTGCCCCCACCGGGATAGAGCTGG
>Ga0116193_1004165_pt1 | contig 10120 bp, 9 predicted proteins | sample AD_UKC115_MetaG_FD_89892 | JGI IMG/M metagenome (GOLD analysis project Ga0116193, IMG submission 89892) | Active sludge microbial communities of municipal wastewater-treating anaerobic digesters from Hong Kong - AD_UKC115_MetaG | ecosystem: Engineered > Bioreactor > Anaerobic > Digestate | place...
CACAGAGGATGCTGCGGAGAATGTAATTTTTGCGCAATCGCCGTTCATCAGGGAAAAACCGTAATTTCAAGAAGCGAAAAATCTATAATCAGAGAAATAGAAAAGCTTGCGCAAATGCCTGATTTTAAGGGCTATATATCAGACGTGGGCGGACCTACCGGAAACATGTACGGATTGTCATGCAAACTGCACAAAACGGCGGGAATATGCAAAAACAAAAAATGTCTGTATCCGGAAATATGCGAAAACCTTATTTTTTCACATGATATACAGATAAATCTTTTAAACAAAATAAAAGAAAACGAAAAAATAAAAAAAGTTTTTGTTTCATCCGGAATAAGACACGATATGATTGTAAAAGACAAAATTAGCGGAGAAAGATATCTTAAACACATATCAGAAAACAATATTTCAGGACAATTAAAAATTGCTCCGGAGCATACTGAAGATATCGTTCTTGCTCACATGAATAAACCGAAACAGGACACTTTTATTGAATTTATAAAAATGTTTAACGCAGCCAATGAAGGGCTTGACCAATATATGACATGTTATTTTATGGTAGATCATCCCGGATGTTCCATCAAAGAAATAAAAAATCTGCTTGAATTTATAAAAAAACACATGAAATTTACGCCGGAACAGGTTCAGGTTTTTACCCCCGCTCCTTCGACATACTCAACTCTTATGTATTATTGCGAACAAGATTTAAACGGAAATCCGTTATTCGTTGAAAAAGACAGAAATGCCAGAATGAAGCAAAAATTGACGCTGACTCAGCATTTTGACAAACGCAGTTTTGCAAAATCCGGAAACGCAAAACGATTTTTCCGTCGGAAAAGAAGTTTCTGATTTATCTTTTTATAATCAAAAATTTGACTTAAAACAAAGTTTTAAGTATAATCTTTCCACTGTTTTTAAAGGGCCTGTAGCTCAGTTGGTTAGAGCACTCGACTCATAATCGAATGGTCGTAGGTTCAAGTCCTACCAGGCCCAATAGTTCTTTACAACAGCGGTAAATAAAAGGAAGTTCCGTAAGTTTTTTTAATTCGGACGCTGCCCAGCAACGGTAAACATTTTTTGTGAGCCCGGTCTATTTATTTATCTTTTAAGCAGTTTCTTTCTAGGGGAAGACTTTTATATTTCTATTTTTTATAAACCGTCTTTCAATTGGAAGACGGTTTTTTTATTTATAACATTCTTTTATCTGCAAAATTTATTCAGGCAGGTCAAATTGATGATCATAGTAATAACAGGCAACGGCAAGGGCAAAACAACTTCATCTATAGGACAAATCATTCGGGCTCTCGGTCATAACCAAAAAGTGTGTCTTATACAGCTTTTTAAGGGCGAAAATTTTTACGGCGAACAAAAAATACTTGCGAAACTTGAAGGCCTCGATTTTTATTCATATGCAAAAAAACATCCTTTTTGTTTCAAAGACATTTCAAAGCAGCAGGCCAGACAGGAATGTTTTACGGCATTAAGCAAAATTGAAGAGATAATCAAAAATAACCGTTATGATTTGATAGTGCTTGAAGAATTCAATATAGCTTTCAGAGACGGCTTTATTGACGAAGAATCTCTTATTGAAGCCGCAAAGCGGCTGGCTGAAAAATCAACCGTAATAATAACCGGAAGAGGAGCGTCTCAAAAACTTATAGAGACGGCAGATCTCGTAAGCGAAGTTCTAGAAATAAAACATCCGTACTCTAAAGGGATACCGGCAAAAGAAGGAATTGAATTTTGACAAAAAAATTACTGCTGATTTTTATTTTTTTATTTATTGCCGCAGGCGGCTACGCAGAATATAAAAGGATCATATCTCTTGCGCCGTCGGTAACAAGAAGTTTATATGAACTTGGTCTTGAAGAAAATATAAAAGCCGTGACCATTTACTGTCCTGAAGGTACAGTCAAAAAAGAAAATATAGGCACTCTTCTTGAGCCGAATATCGAAAAAATAATTTCTTTAAAGCCTGACCTTATAATATCCACAAAAGAAGGCAACAACAAATCGGCGATAGAAAAAATGCAGAGGCTCGGATGTAAAATTTACGTTATGGATACTGTCAGCAGTTTCGACGAGATATGTGCAAATTTTCAAAATCTCGCAAATTATGTCGGCAAAAAAGAAACGGCTGAAAAGATAATATCAAACGTAATAAAAGAGATAAATGAAATAACTGCAAAAACAAAAGATAAAAAACCGGAAAAAATATTTTGGGAAGTAGGAGCAAAACCGCTGTTTACGGCAGGTAAAAAAAGTTTTGTAAACAATTACAACAAATTTTTGGGAACAACAAATATTTTTAACGATGTCGATATGAGATACCCCAACGTAACTATGGAATCAGTAATAATAAAAAATCCCGATATAATACTTCTTGTAAACATGGGCGACATAACCTTTGAAGAAATGCAGAGATGGAAAAAAATTAAAACAATAAATGCGGTAAAAAACAACAAAATTTATATGCTTGATGTAAATGATATTTTTACCCCCACACCTTTGACTTTTTTAAAAGGAGTCAAAATAATTTTAAAAACCGTTTATCGGGATAGCGTTTATGAAAAATAATCTTATTTTAAAATTTTCAATATTATCTGCTCTTTTTGTTGCGGCGTTTGTATTTTCAATGCTGTCCGGAGCAGGCGATATTTCTTTAATTGAGCTTTTTAAAGCTCTTTTTTCAAAAACAGACGATAATACTTTTATAATAATCAATCATATAAGACTTCCGAGATTTATTCTTGCGGTAGTATCAGGAGCAGGTCTTGCAGCCAGCGGCTGCATATTTCAGGGAATACTGAGAAATCCTCTTGCAGATCCTTTTACGCTCGGAATTTCCGGAGGCAGCGCTTTCGGAGCGTCGCTTGCTTTTGCTTTCGGCCTTGCCGCAGTATGCTGGATATATATACCGCTGTCCGCTTTTATCGGAGCAATGCTTGCAATATTTTTAGTCTATGCCTTAAACATAAAAAAAGGATTTGATTCAAACAGCATGATTCTGTCAGGAGTAGTTGCAAGTTACATATTTTCGGCTGCCGTAATGCTTATTTTTGCAATACTTTCATCGGATAAGCTGTTTTCGGCTTTTATGTGGCTTATGGGCAATCTTTCGTCATTTGACGAAAGGCTTTTAATGCCTGTGACAATAATCATAACAGCAGGAATCGCCGTTCTTTGTTTATTCGGGAACTTGATAAATGTTATTACTCTCGGAGAACAAAAATCTTCTTCTCTGGGCATAAATACTGCAAGAACTGTCAAATATATTTTTCTTTTAAGTTCTTTAATAACGGCTTCAGCAGTAAGCTGCTGCGGAGTAATCGGATTTGTAGGACTTATGATGCCGCATATTACAAGAAAATTTGTTGGAAACGATCATAGAATATTAATACCGGCTTCGGCTTTTGCAGGCGCAGTTTTTCTGCCGGTATGCGACACTTTAAGCAGAACACTGCTTGCACCGGTGGAAATACCTGTAGGCGTAATAACAAGCATAGTCGGAGGGCTTTTTTTTATAATACTTTTATTAAAGCCGGGAAGAAAATTTTCATTATGATACAAATTAATAATTTATCATGCGGTTACAATAAAATATCGGTGGTAAAGAACATATCAATTGATATTAAAAAAGGCTCTTTTACGGGCATCATAGGCAAAAACGGAGCAGGAAAAACAACTCTTCTTAAATCTCTGTCGGGGCTTTTAAAACCGTATGCCGGAAATATACTTTTAAACGGAATTGATATTTATAAAATGAAAAGAAATCTTTTAGCCGAAAAACTGTCTTTTATGCCTCAAAATATGCCGATTGATTTTCCTTTTTCCGTAAAAGATTTCATAATGTTCGGAAGATTCCCGCTCATGAATCTTTTTAAATATGCCACAAAACGCGATTATGAGAAAGTTGAAGAAATAATGGATTTTACGGAAACAAAAAACTTTGCCGAAAGAAATATACTTGAATTGTCTGGCGGCGAAAGACAGAAAGTTTTAATCGCGCAGACTCTTGCACAGGAAACCGATATCATCGCATTTGACGAACCGACATCTCATCTTGATATAGGAAGCCAGTCGGCAATTTTCAGACTTTTACGAACTTTAAATTTAAAACACGGCAAAACTATAATTACGACGATTCATGATTTAAATGCAGCCGGAGAATTTTGTTCTGATTTGATTCTGATGAACAATGGAATTATTTTCAGCAGCGGCACAGCAACTGAAGTGCTAAATTACAAAGATATTGAAACGGTATATAATACGACTGTTGTTGTAAAGACAAATCCTGTCTCCAACAAACCGGTCGTAATACCTGTTTTCAGTGAAAAATAAATAACGATGAACGGGAAATCCGTGAAAAGCGGATACAGTCCAGCTACTGTAATGAGCGTATGTAAGGAAGATACTCCCACTGCCAAAGCGGGAAGGGTTTATCTGAAATTCAAAGCTCTGAGTCAGGAGACCGATCGTTAAATTAAAAAACCCTCGGAGGTACGCATTATGACTTTCAACACTTAATACACATCTCAAATACAGAATTTGCCGCAGTGAAAAATTATTAAAAAGGATTAAGTTAAATTATGAAAAAAATTATTTTTTTTGCCGTTGCTATGGCTTTATGCTCGCAGGTTTTCGCATCTCAGGAAAATATGACTGAAAAAGACAATGAAGAAATATTCCTTTCAATTACAAAATGTGCCGAACAGTTAAAAGATCTCGGAACAAATTTAACGGTAATAACCCGTAAAAATATTGAAGAAAAAAACGCAAAGACTTTGGGAGACATTCTCGAAGATGAACCCGGAATATCGTATAAAAGCTACGGACCTCTCGGTCAAAGCGTTTCAATATCAATAAGAGGTTCAAGCGCCGGCCAGACGCTCGTTTTAGTTGACGGCAGAAGAGTAAACGAAATAGGAACAGGCGGAGCCGCCGATTTTACTTCTATACCGGCAAATATGATCGAAAAAATAGAAATAATACGCGGATCCGGCAGCGCAATGTACGGCACAGGAGCTTTCGGAGGAGTAATTAACGTAATAACAAAAAAAGCCGATATTCTCACGCCAAAGATAAATCCCTCTTTTTCGTACGGAACGTTCAATACGGTAAATGCCGCAATTACCGGAGCTTATGCCGATGAAAATATTTCTTTGCTTGTAACTCCGTCAGTATTATCAAGCGACGGATACAGAAAAAATTCTTTCTACAATTCAAAAAACATATTCGGCAACTTTGCCGTAAAACCGACTGAAAATTCAGAAATAGCTTTTTCAGGACAGGTTTACGACGCCGATCTTGGAAATCCGGGCTCTTTGCAATATGCATCGGAAACTGCAAAACAATTCGAGAACAATAACTACTCAAAACTTGATTATAAAACACAATATGAAGATTTTGAAATAGCAATGTCGGTATATAATTCTCAGAACAAAAGAAACGCCTATGATATCCCAAATTATTACGACAACACATATTATACGGATACAGTCGGGTTCAAATCTCTTTTTAACTATAAGGGCTTTATTTTTACCGGTGTTGAATGGGAAAAAACAACTTACAAACAGTTAGACAACATGTTCGGCGCTGAACAAATAAACCGCAACAGAGAAAATGCCGCTTTTTATATGCAGTCTGTATTAAACATTGATAAACTCACTTTAATACCTGTCATCAGAGCAGACATGAATACCGATTACTCTGACGTTGCAACTCCAGCTTTGTCTGCTATATTTAAAGCAAGCGAATGCATAAAAATTTCAGGAAACATAAGCAAGGTGTGGAATGCCCCCACTTTCGGCCAGATATACGGAGACGGAACATGGTATATCCCAAACAATGATTTAAAACCCGAAAAAGGAACATCAAGCGATATAGGCATTGAATACTCTATAAAAGATTTTACTGCGGCAGTCACAGGCTTTTATATCGATACAAATAATTTGATACAAAATATTCTCGTTGATCCTGTTCTTTACAAATATCAGGCTCAGAATATCGGAGAAACAAAACAATACGGATACGAAGTTGAAATAGCGTACAATATGTATAAATTTTTAAAACATAAATTAAATTACACATACTTAAGAGCGGAAGATAAAAAAACCGATAAAGATTTAACATATAAACCTATGCATAAAATTAATTACACAGTTACGGCGATTCCGTTAAAGCAGGTAAAGATAAATGCCGATATATCTTATGTGGCGACCACTCTTGATGAATACAGAAATTATCTGAAAGATTACTGCACGGTAAATTTAAGAGTAGATTATCAGTTGACAAAAAACATATCGGTATGGGCAAAATGTGATAATATAACAAATGAGAAGTACCAGCTCAGTTACGATTATCCTATGCCGGGCATAACCGGATACAGCGGAATAGACATAAAATTCTAAAAGTAAATATTTAAATATAAACAAAAACAGAAGGGCATATTTGTGTCCTTCTGTTTTTTATTTTCAAAATATTTTAAAGATATTTTTTATTATTTTTAAACAAGGTATATAAAGGATTTTGAAATTTTTATGACGCTTCCGACAGCAAAGTTTAGACGAAATCTAAATGAGCCGGAGCATAAAGAAGAAAAAATGGAGCTGATCGGGATTGAACCGACGGCCTCTTCGTTGCGAACGAAGCGCTCTCCCAGCTGAGCTACAGCCCCATTTGAAACAATAGATAAACCATACAGCAGTATTAGAATTAAAAAACCGACGTGAAAGGCAATTTTTTTGCTTTTATCGTCGGAAATATTAAATTTATCATAAGCGGGCGATGGGACTTGAACCCACGACATTCTCGTTGGCAACGAGACGCTCTACCACTGAGCTACGCCCGCAAAACTCTCAAACTTATGCTGGGGACGGGAGTTGAACCCGTATCCGGTTAAGGACACGCACCTCAAGCGTGCGCGTATGCCAGTTCCGCCACCCCAGCAATCCTCACTGTTATTTAGGCTGTTGAGGAGCAGCTGCCGGAATATTTTGAATCTGATTAATTACGGATGCCATACTTATTTTTGAAGACAACATCGTCAACGTAAGTGAAGTCAACATAAATACAACGGCACAAACAACAGTAACCTTCTTTATAAAAGCCATTCCTGAAGGCGCACTGAAAATCTGATCAGATCCGCCGCCGCCGAAAATACCGGCCATTCCCCCGCCTTTTCCGGCCTGAAGGAGAACGATAGCTATCAAAGCTATGCAGACTATAAAATGTAATGTAACTACCATATAATAAAATATCATGATTGAATGATTCTACAAAAAAAAATAATTTTTTTCAAGATAAAAAAATATTTCTTATCCCAAATATTAAGCTTTTACGGTCGGATATTTATCACTTTCCGTCAAAATAAATTTTTTGAAAATCAGAAATAAGAATTTTCAATTTTTCTACATTTGCCAAATCGGCAGACTGTTTTGTTTTCATTGCACAGACGATAATTTTGTGCAAAAGCGATATTTTATGATAATAATTTTTATCTTTTTTATCGCTGTTTTCCTGAGAATCAATTCTTTGGGCCAAAAAATAATCGCTGGCTATTTCCATTATGTCATCTGCATGGTCTTCTTTTGCATTAATCCACCTGACAATCTGGTTATAATTATTGCTCTGGTCTGAAAGCCTGATAATTTCAGTAACAGCTTTTTCAATTGTCGCAACATCTTCATAGATACGTTCAAAACGAAGCTGGTCATCATATATTCCGCACGGAATCTGGCAGTGCGAAAACGCAACGGAACTGCAAAAAACAACAACGGCAATACAAGACATAAATAAACACGTCAACTTCTTCATATGTCCCTCCTTTAAATTTTCAATCAAAATAAACCATGTTTATATCAACGGTCATATTTCCGCGCAAACTTATTTTGGCTTTGTTGAACGCCGGTCTATTTTTTTCACCTTTATAATTATTTGAAATACCGAATCCTTCTTTGGGAATGCCTATGAAATTGGCATCCATCTTGTAATTATTATTTTCGTCATGCAAAACGCTCACCGCATATTCTCCGAACGATAAATTTTCAAATGTTACAGAAGCGTGATTATCAATTATCGGCACTGACGCTGTAACATGGGCAAATTTATGTTTATCAGGAAATCCTTTTGATCTACTAAATAAACTAAAATGGGCAGTTCCGTTGCTGTTTTTAAAATTCGACGCATTTATTATGATTTGTCCATTTTGGACGGCATAAGTTTCGGACGGTATACACAAGAAAGACACGATGAATACTTTCAGAATTACATGCTTTATTACTTTAAGCATTCTAATTTACCTGTTTTTCTAAAATACGGCAAAATATCGATTCAATTTCCAATTGAATTATAAATTATTTTTTTATAATATACAACTGCATGATATCAAATACATATAGGAGCCGGCCGTGCAACAAAAACATATTGCAATAATAGGCGCAGGTCCTGGCGGACTTTCGTCTGCGATAATTTTGGCAAACCGCGGTTTTAAAGTCTCGGTATACGAAAAAGAATCAGAAGCAGGCGGAAGAAATGCTCCGTTAAGAATCGGAGATTATACTTTCGATACCGGCCCGACATTTTTAATGATGACTTTTATTCTTGAAGAAATATTTTTGCTTGCGGGAAAAAAGATGTCGGATTATCTTAACGTGACAAAAATAGATCCGATGTACAGGCTTGTTTTTGATGACAAAACATTTATGCCTACAAATGATAAGCAAATGATGGAAAATCAGATAAACGCTGTTTTTCCGGGCAATAAAAAAGGCTATAAAAATTTTTTAAAAAGAGAAGAAAATAAATTTAAAAAAATGTATCCGTGCCTAAAAATCGATTATTCGTCGATTTTTAAATTTCTGCATCCTAACCTTTTAAAAGCGCTTCCCGTCATGGATCTGGGAAAAACGCTTTACGGCAATCTTGCAAGATATTTTTCGGATGAAAAACTTATTTTATCTTTTACATTTCAGTCCAAATACCTGGGAATGTCTGCCTGGGAATGTCCGGCTGCTTTTACGATGATTCCTTTTGTCGAGCATAATTACGGCATTTATCATGTGAATGGCGGACTGCATAAAATTTCGTCGGCGATGCAGAAAATTCTTGAGGAAAAAAACGGTAAAATATATTTCAATACAAAAGTTAAATCTCTGATTCTTGACGGCAAAAAGACAAAAGGAATCGAGCTTGAAAACGGAGAAAAAATATATGCCGATGAGGTTATAATAAACGCCGATTTTGCACATGCTATGTCCAATCTTGTTCATGAAGGCGCTTTAAAAAAATATTCAAATAAAAATTTAAAAAGTAAGAAATACTCTTGTTCAACTTTTATGATGTATCTGGCGGTTGATAAAAAATATGATATGCCGCATCATAACATATTTTTTGCAAAAGACTATAAAACAAATATTGAAAATATATTTAACAACGGAAAGCTTACTGATGAAATGTCTTTTTATATACAAAATGCATCAATAACAGATTCTTCTTTAGCTCCGGACGGCTGTTCAGCTGTTTATATTCTGGTGCCTGTGCCGAACAATTCTTTTGGAATAGACTGGTCTAAAAACAAAGATATATACCGTGAAAAAGTGCTGAAAGAATTGGAAAAAAGAACGGAATTAAAAGATATAAGACAACATATAAAAGCCGAAAAAATAATAACGCCTTCCGACTGGGAATCAAATTATGCAGTTTATTACGGCGCCACGTTTAATCTTGGGCATAATCTCGGACAAATGCTGTTTTTCAGGCCTCATAATAAATTTGAAGAACTTGAAAACACATATTTGGTCGGAGGCGGAACTCATCCAGGAAGCGGACTGCCGACTATATACGAATCAGGCAGAATCGCTTCAAATATGATATCAAAAAAATACGGAATAAAATTTGAAGATGTAAACTTGATTAAGAATGTCATCTAGTTTTATTACAGGACTCTGAAATACGACGCATGTCTATTGATATTTTTTATTTTCGGTATTCTGTTTTTTTATCTCGCACGTATTCTCGTCAATGTCTCTTGTGGCAAGCCATCGGTCCATGGCTCTTGCTTTGCCGAAAGGCATATGCCCGTAAAAAATTGAAAGCTGTCGGGCCGCTTTTTCTTTAG
>Ga0116193_1004167_pt1 | contig 10118 bp, 7 predicted proteins | sample AD_UKC115_MetaG_FD_89892 | JGI IMG/M metagenome (GOLD analysis project Ga0116193, IMG submission 89892) | Active sludge microbial communities of municipal wastewater-treating anaerobic digesters from Hong Kong - AD_UKC115_MetaG | ecosystem: Engineered > Bioreactor > Anaerobic > Digestate | place...
CCGGTTTCATACAATAGGCCCCAACCTGGCCATCCTTTCCGAGGGCCAGGTATCCGATCTGGTGTTCGTGGTAGCCCGGTATTTTATGTACAATCCGTTCTACCGCCTCGCGGCATGCCTCGTCGGGGGTTCTGCCGTTTCGCATCAGCTCCACCACCAGAAACGATCCCACCGTTTTCATAACCAGCTCGCCCGAACCGGTGGCCACGGCCCCTCCCACTTCGCCATCGACAAACAAACCGGCGCCAATGATGGGCGAATCGCCCACCCGGCCGTGCATTTTAAAAGCCATGCCGCTGGTGGTACATGCTCCGCAAATGTTTCCCCTGCGGTCAACAGCCAGCATTCCGATTGTATCATGGTTTTGCCGGATCTCATTTTCAATATTCACCACCGGCCTGAAGGTGCGGTCGGTTTTTAGCCACGCTTTCCAGGCCTTTTTAGCCGCATCGGTCAGCAAGTTTTCTTTGCGGAAACCGTTGGCCAGCGCAAACTGCAGCGCCCCGTCGCCACTCAGCATCACATGGGGCGTTTTTTCCATCACCAGCCGGGCTACCGAAATAGGATGTTTGATGTGTTGTAAAAAAGTTACCGATCCGGCACGCCCTTTTTCATCCATGATACACGCATCGAGGGTTACCTTCCCGTCGCGGTCGGGAAGACCGCCGTAACCAACGGTCATCACCGCGGGATCGGCTTCCGGAACTTTTACGCCGGCTTCCACCGCATCGAGGGCATAGCCTCCGCTTTCCAGGATCTCCCAGGCAGCTTCATTGGCCGGCAATCCGTGATTCCAGGTGGAAACCACCACCGGAAACAGCCGTCCCCCGCTAGCGCTACGCCGGCCGACGGCTTCAACGCGCGAAATCACCGAAACACCGGCAATAGCTGCTGCTGTCCGGCTGATAAAGGTTCTTCGTGTTGTCATGCTGAACTGTTTTTATACAAAAATAGAAGAATAGCCGGCAGCGTAAACAGCGTTTCGTTATTTTTAGTTGCCGCTGAAACTCCGCTAAAGAACCGGCAAAAAGGTAACCATCCGAACTGCCGCACGTATCAGGCTCCGGAATCAGAAATCAACCATTATTTACCTAATTTTTAAACCAATGAGCAACTATAAAGATCCATCCGTTTGCTGCCCCCCGTTTGACCCGGTTCCGTGGGACGAAAAAACAATCATCTGGAATGAAAAACCCTTTATCACGGCGCCGGTATGCCAGCTCTTTCACATCCCGCTGCCGGGTTCAATTGCCCGCACAGTCAATAAACTCTGGAGTGCTGCCGAAACAGCCGAAGCTGTACCCGAAGTAAAAGATTTTCTGATGCTGGCGCACGATCCTTCACCGTGGCGTTCCGACTTCTATCTGGCGGTCACTCATCCCGTTGCAGGGATTAACAATGTTACCCTCAACGGAACATTTCTGACCAAAGTATTTGACGGCCCCTACCGCGATGTGCCCAAATGGATCAGGCAGACCGGCCAGTATGTGGCTGCGAAGGGGCACTCGGTACTGAAATATTACTTTTATTACACCACCTGTCCGAAGTGCGCCAAAAAATACGGACACAATTACGTGGTGATTTTCGCTCAGGTGGCCTGAAAGTAGTCACCTCTGCTAAAAATATTTTGTTGCGAACCGCAAAAGGCTGTCAGGAGGCAGCCTTTTTGCATTGCGCTTTTGCTAAAATGAAACCGACCAACTCCTTTCAAAAACAACCCGTCTCAAAAAGTCCTCGAAAAACTTCAAATCACAAAAAAATACACACTTTTCGCTAACAATCAAAAACCGGATATTCCGTAAATTTGTTTGTAAACAATCCTTTAAAAATCAGAATTATGAAAACAAAACTGTTGCTTTTGTCATTTACTGTTCTGTTGATCCTTGCCATATCCGGATGCCAGAAAGATGAAGAACTACCTTCCCCTTCGAATGATATGATCCTGAAAAAAGCTCCTGTTGCTGAAAATATCCAGATGGTTCCCAATGAAATACTGGTCAGGTTTAAAGCCGGGGTCAGCGAAACGCAAAAGACATTGGTTTTGCAAAAAATCAGCGGAAAAGTCAAAGAAAAAGTGCTCACCAGGATGATGGAACGAATCGGCGATCAGCAGGGTATTTGGCTGGTGAGCCTGCCCGAACCGGCGCTTGAGGCTGTTTCCCGGGCAAAAGGTTTGCCTGAAATTGAGTATGCCGAACCCAACTATCTCTACACCCACACGGCAGTTTCAAACGACACTTATTACACCAGCGGATCGCTTTGGGGGATGTACAGTTCATCGACTTCGCCCTCCAATCCGTTCGGCAGTCAGGCTGCAGCCGCCTGGTTTAACAACCACACCGGTTCGCCTGCGGTTTATATCGGCATCATCGACGAAGGATACATGTACACCCACGAAGATTTGGCTGCCAACGCCGGCGTCAATCCCGGCGAGATTCCCGGCAACGGGATCGATGACGACCAGAACGGATACAAAGACGATGTGTTTGGCTGGGATTTCGATGGCAACAACAACACCGTTTTTGACGGCACTGCCGACGACCACGGCACCCACGTAGCAGGTACCATCGGCGCGGTTGGCAGCAACGGAAAAGGTGTAGCCGGTGTGGTTTGGAATGTAAAACTGTTAAACGCCAAATTTCTTGGCAACCGGGGAGGCACTACCCTGAATGCCATTAAAGCGGTAGACTATTTTACCGACCTGAAGATCAGGCACGGAATCAACCTGATGGCAACCAACAACTCGTGGGGAGGCGGCGGCTACTCGAAAGCGCTTTACGAAGCCATTGAACGGGCCAACAATGCCGGGATCCTGTTTATTGCTGCAGCCGGCAATTCGGGGGCCAACAACGACGGCAGCTCTCCGCACTACCCTTCCAGCTATGCCAACGACAATATCATTGCAGTGGCTTCCATTACCAGCACCGGGGCACTTTCAAGCTTCTCCAATTACGGGGCAACAACCGTTGATTTAGGTGCTCCCGGATCGGGGATTTACTCCACCGTTCCGAAAAAATCGGGAAAAAATATTGTGTCGGGATATGCCAACTACAGCGGCACTTCCATGGCTACCCCCCACGTCAGCGGAGCTGTGGCGCTGTACGCCTCCACCCATCCCGGCGCTTCGGCTTCAGACATCAAAAAAGCCATTCTCTCTTCGGCAACTTCAACAAGTTCACTTTCCGGAAAATGTATTACGGGAGGAAGACTGAATGTGAGCAATTTCTAAAACAAACGTTCTTAAAATCAAAACGGGCTGTCTGTCTCCAGGCGGCCCGTTTTGATTAGATAGTTCCTTTCAGGTTATTTCGTTGGAAACGTAAATTCCCTGCCCGTTACCCGGAAGCGCCCGGTAACCACCTGGGTGGTCGACGCATCGGCTTTCCCGGTAAATCCAGGCTGTTTTCCACCAACGGCAACGGTAAACCAGCCCGGTTCGATCACCCGGTTATCCTTGTTGTTGATGACAGAAAGCTGACGGGGCTCCAACGTAAACTCAACCACTTTCGACTCTCCGGGCTTTAACGTAACCCGTTCAAAACCTTCCAGCTGACGGATCGGACGCGGTGTAGAGGACTTTTCATCGGTAAGGTAAAGTTGCACCACTTCATCTCCGGCCAGTTTTCCGGTGTTGGTTACCTGTACTGAAAGGGTAAGCGGTTTACCGGCTTCAATCTTTTCAGGAAGCTGGAGTCCGCTGTATGCAAAGGTAGTGTAGCTCAACCCGAATCCGAAGGGATAGAGGGGTTCTCCTTTAAAATAGCGGTAAGTACGGTTTTGCATATCATAATCCTCAAATGGCGGCAGCTGGTCAACCGACTGGTAATAGGTTACCGGCAACCGACCGCCGGGATTGTAGTCGCCCATGATTACATCGGCAACGGCATTACCCCCCTCCTGCCCCGGATATCCGGCAGATAAAATCGCATCCACGTTGTCGCTGGCCCAATTTACCGAAAGTGCACTTCCGTTGAGCAACACCAGCACCGTTGGTTTACCCAGCGCTTTGATGGCTTCCATCAGCGCCTCCTGGGTTTTGGGCAGGTTCAGGTGCGTGCGGTCGCCCCCAGAAAAACCATCCACTTTGATGGGCATCTCTTCGCCTTCGAGTCGCTGCGAGAGGCCCAGTGCGAGCACCACCACATCGGCTTTCCGGGCAACAGCCAGCGCTTCATCAAGCATCTGCGGATTGGGCATGACCCACAACAGCCGGGCATCACCGTCGCCATACCAGTTACTGTATTCGTACACAATTTTATACTTTTTTCCAGCCTCGAGTTCCACCGCTTTTTCATGATGAAAGGCGTGGTGTTCGCTACTGTGCTTAAGAATTCTTTCGCCTTCCAGCCATACATTTAAGGTGGGCATTCCCCAACAGCCCAGATGATAGGTTCCGGAAACCGGAGGTACCAGATAACCGGTCCAGCGGATACTGAAATCGTCGTCGGGTAGTTCAGGCGAGGGCGAACCCGATTCCCAATAAAAATCGATTTGATCGTCGATCCGGGTAAAAGCCGGAGATCCTTCCCAATTGGCATTGGCAAAATATTCCCCTTTAATTCCCTGCTTCCCGGTTTCAGTTTGCAGATAACAGGAAGGGATCGGGGTAAGATTGTGGACTCCGTCGGCCAGATGACAGCCTTCGGCGAACAGGACACTGGTTTTCGGTTCCAGCTTATTTTTTAAACCTTCCAGAATTGTTACCGGGTGTTTGGGTATCCCGTTGTAATTCCCCAGCAACGCCTCCCAGTTGTCGGCATTGGGGCCGATTACGGCTACTGTCTGAACCTTTTTGGAGAGCGGCAGCAGGTTATTCTCATTCTTAAGCAGCACGATACTTTTCTGTGCGGCTTCGCGGGCCAGGGTTGAGTGACGGTCGGAAGTATTTACGCTGAACGGAATTTGAGCATAAAGAACTTTCTCCTCCGGGTCGAATACCCCCAATTTGAAGCGGGCCGTAAAAAGCCGCTTTACCGCCACATCAATATCGGCTTCCGAAATAATTCCCCGTTTGATTGCCTCGCGCAGGTGCGGATAAGTATTTCCGCAGTTGAGGTCGGTTCCGGCCTTCACGGCAACAGCAGCCGCTTCCGGGGCATCTTTCGAAAATCCCTGAAATTTAAAAAAGTCGCTGATCGCCCAGCAGTCCGACACGATGTACCCCTGAAACCCCCAGTCTTCCCGCAAAATCTTGTACAAAAACGGGTTGGCACAACAGGGATAATCACGAAACTGGTTGTAAGCGCCCATCACCGACCAGGCCCCACCATCAACCACCAGCGTGCGGAATGCCGGCAGGTAGGTTTCATACAGGTCGCGGTCGCTCACCTGCGCATTAAACTCGTGACGAAGCGGCTCGGGGCCAGAGTGCACGGCGTAGTGTTTGGCAGTTGCTACCACCTTCAGGTAGTTGGGATCGTCGCCCTGCAACCCTTTCACAAACTGGAGTCCCATCTGTCCGGTCAGATAGGGATCTTCGCCGTAGGTTTCGTGTCCGCGGCCCCAGCGCGGATCACGGAAGATATTGATATTGGGCGACCAAAAGGTCAGTCCCTGGTAAATGCCGCGTTTTCCCCGGCGCACCCACTCGTGATGTTTGGCGCGCGCCTCATCGGAAATAACTGTCGCCACCCGCAGCATCAGGTCTTTATCCCACGATCCGGCAATGGTGATCGACTGCGGAAAGACCGTTGCATATCCAGCCCGGGCCACCCCGTGAAGGGCTTCATTCCACCAGTTGTGTGCCGGAATCCCCAGCCGTTCGATGGCCGGAGCGGTGTACACCATCTGGTCGATCTTCTCTTCCAGCGTCATTTCCGATACCAGCCAGTTTACCCGCTCTTCGAGCGGCAGGTTGGTGTCCTGGTAAATAAACCGGAGCTTGTTCTGGGCAGTCCCCGACCAACAAAGCCCCAGGATAACGGTCAGCAATAAGCTAATTTTAGTTCCTCTCATAACATCTGTTCTGTTCTGGTTTGTTCTCGTAAAAATAGAAAAGAAACAATTGTCCGGCACCTTCTGCCCGGATTTTTCAACTCCGCCCAAACCTCACTTTTTAGTGGACTCCCAATTATCCAGCGCCTGTTCCCACCAGTCGATCAATTGGTCGGGCGAACAGTTTTCAGGCAACCCTCGCACCTTCATGCGGGTTTTCCATTGCTCGTGTGCCTGCTGCTGCATCTCCTGCAAAAGCTCATCCGGTTCGGGCTTGCTCCCCCGGTCGCCGGTAGCTTCCATCCATTCTTCCAGCAGCTGACGGTATTTTAAAACGGTGCCAGCAAACTGCGGATCCGCAGCCAGGTTGTTGACTTCGAACGGATCGGCTGACAGCTCGTACAACTCTTCTTCGGGCCGCTGCCGGGCGAAAAAGAGAGACTGCACCGGAGTCAGTTTTCCTTCCTGGTCTAATTTTCTCATCACCGGCAATGCCGGATAGGTGCGCTCTTTGTATGAATTAAACTGCGTGTAGGGCCGTTCCGGATAAAAATTGCGGATATACTTAAACTGCCGGTCGCGAATGCAACGAATCCGGTCAACGGTTTCGTCGCAACGGTCGCGCGCTGCCACAATAAAGTCCCGTCTGGCTTTTTTATCGGTCAGCAGCGGCAGCCCCTCCATATTCACAGGAATCGGCAAACCCGCCAGCGCCAACGAAGAAGGTGCCAGGTCAATCAGGCTGAAAAGTGCTTCGGAAACCGTGCCTGCCTGTTTTTTCCCGGGAAACCTGACGATCATCGGAACATGGATTCCTCCATCGTATAAAAACTGTTTGTCGCGGATGTGTGGGCGGCCATGATCGCCAAAAAAAATGACAATTGTGTTATCCAGTATTCCTTCGGTTTCGAGCCGTTTCATCACCGCCCCCACTTCGCGGTCGAGCGCCTGGACAGTCTCCAGATAGAGCGCCCAATCTTTGCGGATGACCGGATGGTCGGCATAATACGGCGGAAGTTCAACCAGACGCCAGTCGACAGGATTTTCGGTATCCTTTTTAAAGTCGCGGTGCGTCCAGCGAAACTGAACCTGTGCAAAAAACGGCTGTCCTGCTTTTCGCTGACTCCAGTCGGTTCCGTCAAACGGGTGGTCAACCGCATAATTGAAATCGGTTTTTCCGGGTTTCGAGCCGGGGTTGCCGCTTCCGTTACAAACAAAATAACCGGCGTTGCGAAAATGTTCTGAAACCAGCAATATCCCGTCGGAAAGCGGCTGCCGGCCGGTTGTCCGGTGATTGTGCGCACCGACCGATGTTTGATACATGCCGGTGTTGAAAGCTGAACGGGTGGGCGAACAAACCGGGCACGACGCAAACGCCCGGGTAAACCGTACTCCTTCGGCAGCCAGCCGGTCGATATTCGGAGTTTTCACCAAGGAAGCGCCATAACAGGCAATGTCAGGACTGAGATCTTCGGCGATCAGCCACACCACATTGGGTTTGGGCTGCCCTTCTGCCCCGCTGGAAACCAATCCGGTTGAAACCCCGAGGACAAGACCGGTACTGAATCGGGTAAAAGTTTTGAATTTCATTTTTCCACAAGTTAGATTTCGGCTTCTGGCGTCAAAAAAAATCGCGCAGCTTGTTGCCGAAGTTAACAGTTCCTGCATCAAATAAGCCACTCTCCGGCATCTGATTTACATCAAAAAAAGTTTTGGGCTGACAAAGTAGTTTTCCAGAAATAAATCAGGGAGGATGTACCACTTTAAAAATTTTATTCTTTACTTTGTTTTTCAAAGTACTTTTAAAGACATGAACAACAATCCGGAATACATCGACGATTTACGTGCGATTCGCTCCATGATGGAGAAGTCGAGCAGGTTTCTTTCCCTCAGCGGATTATCAGGAATCCTGATGGGAGTCTATGCCCTGGCAGGCGCCTGGGTGGCCTACCGTTTAATCTACCTGCCACCTCCGTCGCCATACCGGCAGGTTATGATGAATGATGTAGCCCTCACCCTTGCAGGAATTGCCGGTGCAGTCCTGATGCTTTCCCTGGCGACCACCCTCTTTCTGACAATAAAAAGAGCCCAAAAACTCAACCAAAAAGTTTGGGGTCCCGGATCAAAACAACTGCTGATCAACCTGCTGATTCCGCTGGCAACCGGCGGCTTGTTCATTGCAATCCTCTCGTGGCGCGGAGTTTATGAAGTAATTGCTCCCTCGTTTCTGATTTTTTATGGAATCTCACTGGTAAATGCTGCAAAATTTACCCATCCCGAAATCTTCTACATGGGCCTGATCCAAATCGGACTGGGGCTCGGAGCCACCTTTCTTCCCGGTTACGGACTGCTCTTCTGGGCAGCAGGATTTGGGCTGGTCCACATCTTCTACGGAACGGTAATGTATCTGCGTTATGAAAAAAAGAAAGGCATTCCGGCGTGAAAAACTTACTGCTACAATTAAACAAGGCGTTCGATAACAAAATCCGTCTCGGGATTATGTCTGTTCTGGCAGTCAATCGCACGGTGTCATTCAACCATCTCAAGGAGATGCTTGAACTGACCGACGGAAACCTTGCGAGCCACCTCAAAATCCTGGAAGCTGCCGGATACCTGCGCGTTCACAAAAGCTTTTCCGGCCGCAAACCAACCACGGTTTATGAAATCACGTCCGAGGGAAATGTGGCTTTCAGTCAGCACTTAAAAGCACTGGAAGAGATTATCAAACAACAGGAGAGTTAATTTTTTTTAATTAATTACTTTGAAAAACAAAGTTCTTTGAATAAATCAAACAACTATGGAAACACTTGAAAGTCTGAAAGAAAAGGCAAATCTGTTCAATTGGCGGCTAACGCTTAAAATGGGGACCATTGGCATTGTGGCGATCCTGCTGCTCATCCCCAAACTGATGATCACCTCGCTGATTGATGAACGCAACACAACTGCCGAGGCAGTAAAAATGGAAGTGATGCAGAAATGGTCTCTTGAACAGCACCTCCGGGGCCCGGTGCTGACCGTTCCGTACAAAGATTTTTTGGTCAACGAAAAGGGCGAACAGGTGGAAACCATCCGTACGCTTTATCTGCTACCCGAAAAGCTGAACCTGGAGGCAACGGTTTTTCCGCGCGACCGGCACCGCAGCATCTATCAGGTCGTGGTTTATGAATCGGACATCGACCTAAACGGTACGTTTGTCGCCCCAGACTATGCTGCGATGAAAATTTCGCCGCAGGCAATCCTCTGGGACAAGGCCGAACTTTTGATCGCCCTCTCCGATTTGCGCGGCATCAACAGCCTGGACGATTTTTTGTGGAACGGGAAAGCTTTCTCCTTCTCTCCGGGAATGGACAAAGGAAAAATCGGAAGCACCGGGATAACCGTCAGCCTCTCCCTGGACCCGGCAAAAGATTTTCCGGGGAATTTCAGCGGCAAGCTGCACCTGAAAGGCTCCCACTCGCTGCAGTTTGCACCGCTCGGAAAGGTTACCGAAACCCGGGTCCGGTCCACCTGGAAAGCGCCCGGATTTACCGGTAGTTTTCTGCCGGCCAATTATGAAATTACTCCGGACGGCTTCCAAGCATACTGGAAAGTCCTTCACTTCAACCGCACCTATCCGCAAAGCTGGAGTGACGAAAGATTTGACCTTTCAGGAACGGATTATGGCGTGGAGATGGTCACGGTAGCCGACCAGTACCAGAAAAACACCCGCAGTGCCAAATACGGCATTTTAGTCATTCTGCTGATATTCCTGGCTTTCTTTTTAAATGAGGTCATTACCGGCGAACGGATCCACCCGTTTCAGTATGCCTTGGTTGGCTCGGCCATTCTGCTCTTCTACCTGCTGTTGCTCTCCATCTCCGAACACACCGGGTTCAATATCGCATATCTGCTGGCTTCGCTTGCGGTGTTGCTGCTGGTGTTTGCCTATTCTCGGTCATTCATCCAAAAGGTCAGCCACTCGCTGGGGCTGGTGGCGATCCTAACCACCTTCTTCGGATTTATCTTCATTCTGCTGCAGCTCGAATCCTATGCCTTGCTGACCGGCAGTATCGGACTCTTCCTGATCCTGGCCCTGACCATGTATTTTACGCGAAAAATAAACTGGTACAGGAGATAAAATCGGCTCAGGGGCTGGCGTGCCTGACAAGTTCCGGCGCACAGTCCCTGATACTTTTTTTCTGGTC
>Ga0116193_1004168_pt1 | contig 10117 bp, 4 predicted proteins | sample AD_UKC115_MetaG_FD_89892 | JGI IMG/M metagenome (GOLD analysis project Ga0116193, IMG submission 89892) | Active sludge microbial communities of municipal wastewater-treating anaerobic digesters from Hong Kong - AD_UKC115_MetaG | ecosystem: Engineered > Bioreactor > Anaerobic > Digestate | place...
ACAAAACGTTCATAATCCACCGCATCAACAATCTTCAAGAGATTCTTTTGAACAATCTTATGCTGATAAAAATAATCTTTCAACACTCCTGCCAAGAAAGTTTTGCCAGTACCTGTATCACCGATTATAATTGTATTTATGCCCAGACGGATATTACAAGTTTCCTCACGGGAATGTAAATATGAAAATGTCTCTTCAATATTCTTAACCTGCTGTTTAACGTCAGAAAGCCCTACTATCTGATCCAAAGGATCGATATTTATTTCGATTGGGGTTCCACACCATTTGCAAAACTTCGCAATCGAACGATTTTCTCTTTTACATTTTGGGCAAATCATTATTTCACATCATTCCATTTATGAATTACCGCTCTGATATTCACTATCCATTGGTCGATATCAGGGACAGGCAGATTAAGCAAATATTTATGATAACAAATAAATTCCAGTATCAACAATCCCATAAAGAAGCACCACATCATATAGTGAATCAGGAGTTCACCGCTGGATGCTTTCACTACATTCACCACATCATCCAACAATCCGAAATTACTCCCTTTATATTTGAAGGATTTTGTCTTGAAAGTATAATACAATGGCTCTAGCAACGAAGTATTGATATCCTCTTTAAAGACGTTATTTAATTCATTCAAATTAGACAATGATTTCTTACGACATTCCCAATAAGCAAAAGTAAAATAGCCGGCAATGATAATAACTGCCATCGGTACCATCAACCAAGGGCTACTATGACCGGCCCACTTCATAAGCTGTATAGGAATGAAAGAAGACAAGATACCGGCAAAGCCGGATAAACATATAATAGATGTCCCAAATCCGGCAAAGTAAGCCCAGACGCCGCAGAGAACCATTGTTCCAATACCTATAGGAACTCCCACTGCATAAGTCATATTATCCAATAACAATGCTGAATTACTAAAACGGAACAATAGCAATAGTACGACTAATACTCCTGTCAAAATAACAAGCATCCTCCTCCAGAATCGTTCTTTTTCATGTGCCTCCTTGAAATATTCCTTTGTCTCTTCCAGTTTCTTTGCAGACTGTTCCTTAGCCAAAAGGAATCGTTTGTAATAATTGTCAGACGGATCATACTGACCTACCTTCATCAGATAGTTTTCCAAGACATACTCATAACTATACTGTTCTGAGAAATCAGCGTGAGGATTCTCGTGGAAAAACAAAGAAATCCAATGTTTTAAACTTCCGCTTCGAAGCTCATTTTTAACTACACGAGGGTCTAATGAATCCATTTCCTCAATGGAATGTATCACGTCATCATTAATTTTATATCCAGGTTTTTCACCTATCATATCGCAGAACTTATAGGTTGCCGTGCGCAAATCATAAGCACTATATCTTTCTTTGTTTTCTTTCGAGTTCAAATCAAAACACGATAAGAAATCATGTAAAAAAGTATTCCATCCATGAAGCTTGGCATAAAGAAAAAGTCTCCCGTTATTCTGGATATAATCGGACATTGATTCTTCAAATTCTTCTTCCGTCTTTTCCTGTGTTTTCTGTAAATCCTGTGACAGAAGAACAGCTATTTTCTCAGGAGTATCTGCATCTATCAAATCATACCCACAATCTCTGTTCAAATGGTACAACACATTATATGCCAATGTCTTGCTATACTGTTTTTTTTCCGTAAGCAGACGAATCTCTTCACACAAAGCTGTCTCACACTTTCCATACATCCAAGACAAGAGTCTGCCGTCCACCAAAGATTTCCATTCGTCTTCGGAACATTCTTTAACTCCAAAAGAATGAACAATGAAGTGCACACTGGTAGAGGGCTTATTGCTTAGGAAAGGTAAATCCTGATCCATCTCATAAAGCAATTTCCACAGAGCCACTTCTGCCGGATCAGTTTTGAAATATGTACGTATTCTGTCTATATCTAATTGGGTAACACTTTGGAGGTAAATAAACAATTCATCATTAGGATTTTTCAGGAGCAATTCATATTCCTCCATATTGGACATAACGGCTAATGTTACTTCGTGGATACTGTAACAAGGATTACCTTTCAAATCATAGTAAGGGAAATTTGAATCAAGAGTATATAATGCCGCCAAAAAGCCGGCATTCTGATCAAGCGGATAACGTTTTTCCACAATATCCTCTACCTCAAGAGATAATTTATTGTTTCCACATTCATCAAGCCACTTGCTGATACGTCCGCTATATAAGTATTTAATGCCTAAAGGTTTTCGGTCATACAGAAGAGGGACGAGTTCCTTAGCGTCTTGGGCAATGACGTTCTTATCAGGATCAACGACAAAAGACTTGTAACGGAGATAAACCGAAGATTCATCAATTTCAACTTCTTCACCTTTATACCAGCGTTCAACTTCTTCATACCCCCAACGTTTAGAAGGATTTACAATGGTCAATCCTCTGACAATCTTGTTAGCGAAATCAGGCAAACGGTCCAACATGGGCAACTTGCCTTCGTTCTTCATTCGCATCATGAGGCGTTCATCTTTAGGAAACGGACTCTTCCCTAACCACACAAAAAGCAAAGTGACACCTAAGGAATAAAAGTCAATCTGAGGTGTTATTTCCACTTCTCCATCCAGCACATCATCATACATTTCCGGTGCTGCATACAAGGGAGTTCTTGCCTGTGTCGTTTTGTGGTAAAGCTCATCATCATCACAAAATGATGAAATGCCAAAATCACCTAATACCAACTGGGTATGTTCCTTATCCCGGAAAAAGAAATTTCCAGGCTTGATATCTTTATGAATAATATTGTTGTTATGGCAATAAGTCAGCGAAGCTGCTGCCGCTAAAGCAATTCTTTTAAACTGTTGTTCATCCTTATCCAAGACATATTCATTCAATGTCCCGCCTTCAAGATATTCCATCAGTTCATAAGACCGATTAGTTCCATTGATAAATATTTTTCCATAAGCATACAGTTTGACAATAAACTCAAACTGCATATTCCAAAGAACACGCAACAGACTTTCTTTCGGCTTAAAGTTAGGATAATATAATTTCAATACATATTTTTTTCCTTCCTTTTCCACCAAATAAACTTGCGCTTCTCCGGAATTATCCGACAAGACTTTCAAAGAATGATATTCTTCCCCCTCTAATGAAAAAACATCCACAGACAAAGACGGCATCTTATTTTTCTTAGTCTTAGAAGTGCGGGTAACTTCTGTTTTATCGCTTCCTGCGACATTTGTTGTAACAAAAGTCCTCTGCTTCATACTATCCGGAACCACAGTAGCCTCATCAGGCTTGGTTGTGGACGTTATTGTCTTTTGAGTATTTATATCATCCATAACCTGCTTTTTTATTCATCATCAACTATCTTATGTTCAGATTTTCCATCTAGGACTACCCATTTCCCACCTAATTGGGGACATGCGCAACCACAAGGACCTGAATGGATGGCATGTTTGTAATTACACTTCCATCCCAAAGAAGATCCGATTGGCTTATGAGCCATGGCATAATTACGTGCCAAAGCCGGATTCTCCGAGCTTCCCGTTTCCAATGAATCCAGCATTTTCTGCAATTGGTCTCTTTTTATCTGAATAAGTCCCATCAGTGACTCACAATCTAATCCTGAACCATTAATTGAATTCGCCTTCGGTACTTCAAATTCCATATTCAGCAATTTAAGCACCCGTTCTCTCAACTCGGCATTTTCCTTTTCCCGTTCTCGTTGGAATACTGAATCTACAGGATCTACATGTAATAGTTTTTCAAGTTCTTTCGCAGCTTCAGTCATTTCCTTGTAAAGCGGTTGCTGCTTGAATTGTTCCATCTGTCTACGGGCAAGTTCATTCAGCGCAGTTCCACATCGAGGACAAAAGCTGAACATACTTAGGGAATGACAAACAGGGCAAACAATACCTCTTCTCGGAGAGCCGCATTCAGGACAGAAAGCATCGTTTTCTCCCATCTTAGCTCCACAAAATGAACAAACGTCATTAGCCAAATAGCTTTTACAATGTTCGCAAAGGTCGGCTTCCTCCGATACAGAAGAACCGCAATACGGACAAACTCTGCTTTTTAAGGAAGAACCACAATTCTCACAATACAAAGCTCCCGGTTCATTTACAAAACCACACCTAGGACATCGATTAACGGAAACAGACTGTTCCTTGGATAACTGTTGTTCTTCCGGTTTTGTCTTTTCCAAAATTCTTTGTCGGTCCCTATATTGTTGCTCCATACCTTCGTAAATTATTATAGTACGCTACAAAGGTAATATTAAAATTGAAAAAGTTCTCTTTTTTTATTAAAAAACACGAATAAAAAGTCCGATTTTTTTCCAAAATCGGACTTACTTATAAATATAATTACCACCAATCGGTAATCTATGCTTAAAATCAATGGATTAAGTCTTTCTCACCAAATACTTACCCGCTTTTCCTTCGGAACAAACATTGAATCCTGAGGCGTTATGTGAAAAGCTTCATACCACGCATCAATATTAGGTAAAGAACCATTCACACGCCAGCGGGCTAAAGAATGAGGATCACTCTTAGTACGAACTCTTATTTCTTCTTCTCTGACATTACCTGCCCAAACATTTGCAAAAGCCAAAAAGAAACGTTGCTCCGGTGTAAACCCATCCACTTCTTTCAAAGGATTATCCTTCATGGCATTTTTAAATGCCTGATATGCAACCATAAGTCCACCATGATCTGCAAGATTCTCCCCAAGAGTCAATTCACCGTTTGCTTTCAATCCGGGTAAAACTTCAATGTTTCCAAAGAAGTCTACCATCACTTGTGTACGTTTCTTAAACATTTCGCCATCTCCTTTTGTCCACCAATTCTTCAAATTCCCTTCTTTGTCGAATTGCCGTCCCTGATCATCGAAACCATGAGTCATTTCATGTCCTATAACAACTCCGATAGCCCCATAATTGAAAGCATCATCCGCACTCATATCAAAAAAAGGATATTGAAGAATGCCTGCTGGAAAACAAATTTCGTTGGTTGTTGGATTATAATAAGCATTGACTGTCTGCGGAGTCATCAGCCATTCATTACGATCTACGGGTTTCCCATATTTTTTGGATACCATATAATTCCAATTAAACAAATTGGCTCGTTTTGCACAATTCCAATAAGAATCTTCTTTGATTTCAAGATTGCTGTAATCACGGAATTTATCCGGATAACCCACTTTCACGTAAAAAGCATTCAGTTTGTCTATTGCGGTAGCTTTAGTTGTATCGCTCATCCATTCCTGAGCCATAATACGTTCTGATAGTGCCTTCTGAAGATTCTTTACTAACTTGATCATCCGTTCTTTTGCTTCTGCCGGAAAATATTTCTTAACGTACATTTCACCAACCGCATCTCCTAAAATTGCATCTACAGAACCTATAGCCCGTTTCCACCTTGGTTTCATTTCCTTCTTTCCGGAAAGTACCTTTCCATAAAAATCAAAATCCTCACTAGCGAATTCATCACTGAGATAAGAAGCAGAAGCATTAAGCAGATTCCATTCCAGACAAGCTTTTAAATCCGTCAATGATTCCGTTGTCAAGATGGAAGCAACTTCTTTAACTGGTTCCTTCTGCCCGATGCTCAAACTCTGCAAATCGGCTAATCCTAGCGTCGTAAAATAAGTTTTCCAATCGATTCCGGGAATTTCACCTTCAAGTTCCTTCAAGCTCATTCTATGATAATTAGCTTCCGGATCTCTCAGTTCGGTAGCACTCTTTGATTGTTTGGCAATTCTAGTTTCTATTTTCATAACCGCTTGCATTTTCTTCTGTGCAATTGCTTCAGAGAATCCTGCCAAGCGGAACATTTTAATGATGTGAATTTTGAATTTATCCCGTATACTCCTGGTAGCGTCATCATTATCCAAATAATATTCTTTTTCTCCCAAGGACAATCCCCCTTGAACAATCTGAACCAAATTGGCCTTGCTTGCCTTGATATCGGCATCGATATATATGCCGAAAAATCCAGGAATTCCTTCCTTATAAAGTTCTGTAGCCAAAGCAAAATATTGCTTTTTATTCTTCACTGCCGCAATGCGTGCCATATCCGATTTGACAGGGGCCATGCCTTCTTTATTCAATTTCACACTATCCATTGCCAAATTATACAAGTCACCAATTTTTTGAGCTACAGTACCATAGGCATTTTTCTTGGCAGCCAATCCGGTCACCAAATCGTGCAACTGTACAAGATTATTCTCTGCCAGCATATCAAAACTACCGAAGCGGGCATACTCGCCTGTCAACGGATGAGCCTTCATCCATCCGCCACAAGCATATTCATAAAAATCGACGCCCGGTTTCACCGAAGCATCCATATTTGCGACATCCAAACCTGTTTTCATATCACCATCTTTGTAATTAGATGCATGGGCGGTTACAGCAATAGCTGCAAATGCCACTAAAGGTAAATAAAGTTTTAAAGTCATAGATTCTATATATATTGTTGATTCTTTTCTTCCAAATCCATCGAGGCAGATTCCCATTCTTCAACAAGAGTCTCCAATTGTTTTTTCATTCCGCTATGTTTCTCGTAAAGAGAAATATCTCCTGCTCCTTCAGGTGTAGACATTTGTGCTTCTAAAATGGCTACGGCCGACTCTAATTCATTGATTGCAGATTCACATTCAGAGACTTTTTTCTCTAGTTTCCTAAGCAGTTTCTGCTGTTCTTTCTTCTGCTCATAATTCAACTTGTTTTCGCTTTTCGTCGGTAAATCCACAGGCGTTGAATCCCCTTTATTTATTTGGGCAGGAGAAGAACTCAAAAAATCATTGATACTCTCTACATTCTTATTTTTCAAGAAATCATAAATGCCTCCTATGTGTTCCACCACTTTTTGTCCGCCGAATTCATACACCTTAGTAACCAGGCCATCAAGGAATTCACGGTCATGACTCACAATAATGGCAGTCCCGTCAAAAGACTTAATAGCCTCCTTCAACACATCTTTAGACTGCATATCGAGATGATTGGTCGGTTCATCAAGAATCAGCAGATTCACCGGTTCCAGCAGTAAACGAATCATGGCAAGACGCGTTCGCTCTCCTCCACTCAACACTTTAACCTTTTTCTCAATAGCTTCTCCTCCAAACATGAAAGCGCCCAGAATATTCTTTATTTGCGTTCGGATATCTCCCTGTGCCACATAATCTATCGTCTGAAACACCGTCAGATTCTCATCTAGCAATTGTGCCTGGTTCTGAGCAAAATAACCTATCTTCACATTATGTCCTATAGTCAGTTTTCCACCATAGGATATCTCACCCATGATACATTTCACCAACGTAGTTTTACCCTCCCCATTCTTTCCCACAAAAGCAACCTTTTCGCCTCTTTTGATAGTAAGATTCACTTTAGAGAAAATAAGATGTTCCCCGTAGGTTTTTTCGGTATCTTCACATATTATCGGATAATCTCCACTACGCATGGCCGGTGGAAATTTAAGATGAAGAGCTGAATTATCCACTTCATCAATTTCAATAGGTATCATTTTAGCCAGCTGCTTTATACGGCTCTGAACCTGTACAGCCTTTGTCGGTTTATATCGGAATCTCTCAATAAAATCCTTTATATCCGCCATTTCCTTTTGCTGGTTTTCATAAGCCCTTATCTGCTGTTCTCTTCTTTCCACCCTCAACTCCACATATTGATCGTAAGGAACCTTATAATCATAGATACGACCACAGCTGATTTCAATGGTTCTGAAAGTCACATTATTTATAAAAGCCCGATCATGGCTGACTAGTACAACAGCTCCGGAATGGTTTTGCAAAAAAGCCTCGAGCCACCCGATACTCTCTATATCCAAATGGTTTGTAGGCTCATCAAGCAAAAGTACATCCGGCTTACGAAGTAATATCTTGGCAAGTTCAATACGCATTCTCCATCCGCCACTGAACTCTTTCGTCGGTCGATCGAAATCATCACGGCTAAATCCAAGCCCCATCAGCGTTCGCTCTATCTCCGCATGGAAGTTAAGCCCTCCCATCATCTGGAAATGTTCATTCAAATGAGTATATTTATCTATCAGCTGCAAGTAGCCTTCTGATTCATAATCCGTTCTCTCAGCCAATTCTTCATTCATCCTGCGTATATTCTCTTTCATCTCAAAGATGTGTTCAAAAGCCAATTCCGCTTCTTTCATGACGGATCTCTCATCTGTCAAAATCATGACTTGCGGCAAATAGCCTATAGTCAAATCCTTCGGAATAGAAACAGTCCCGCCTGTAGGCTGCTGTAATCCGGCCAGAATCTTGAGCATAGTGGATTTACCCGCCCCGTTTTTTCCAACCAAAGCAATTCTATCTTTTTTGTTGATAACAAAAGAAACATTCTCAAAAAGAGGACGAGCGGCAAACTCCACTTGTAAATTTTCAACTGATACCATATTCAACTAAATAAACTGTGCAAAGGTAATCTTTTTTTCTGTTTTTCTAATTGAGATTATCCAATATTTGATTTATATCAACTAAATATGCAAATGAGCTTTAAAATATGTTAGAAAACAGATGTTTTCGCACACAATACTTGCACACAAGTAAAACTCGCCTTATCTTTGTAGTGCAGATTTAGAAAGGGAGTAGTGATACTCGGATTTGATTTGTGTTTTTCATAGTATTAGATTTAAGGTTAACAAAGGTTGGGCTCAGCGGAGCCCTTTTTTTTTTGCCCATACTTCAAAGGCACAACTCTCCAAATAATATATTTCCAATTTGTCACATTTGCTTTAACAGCATAGCCAAGACATTCAGAATTTTTTCTACATCGTCTTTATTAGATACAGGTATCTCCAATAACATTTTTCCGGTAGTTGAATCCACCTTCACTAATGCATCCATCAGTTTTTTTCTTTTCTCTTCAGAAGACAGAGTATCGGCTAATTGAGAAAAAAAAGAAATTCCATCTTCGACTAATTTAGAGGTTTCTCCTGAAATGTCTGCCTTAGACGTTATCTCTTCATTATCAAACATGAAATCCTTTTCAACCTCCGACTCTCCGATTCTTTCCTTTTCCTCTTCTTTTTCAAACTTCGTATTTTCACAGATCCCGACATCATTCTTACCGGCTATTTCTACGACCATAGACATCAATTCATCGAATTTTTCATCTTCAAGGAATACAGAAGACTCTCCGGTATCCAATACTCCTTCTGCAACATGAGACTTAAAATCAAGTGTAGTCAACATCCTTTCTTCAATACTTCCTTCAGATACAAAATTAATTACCTGGATATTTCTTTTTTGGCCTATCCTGTATATTCTTCCTACTCGTTGCTCCAAGATAGCAGGATTCCAAGGCAAATCAAGATTCACCACCCATGAAGCAATCTGGAGATTAAGTCCGGTACTCCCGGCATCCGTTGACACAAATATCCGGCAATCCGGTTTTTCGGTGAATCTGTCCATGAGTTCCTTCCTTTTAGCTGAAGGAACACTTCCATTCAAATAGGCGTAATCAATCCCTCTCTTATCCAAATCCTGACAAATAAGGCGAGTCATTCTTTCCCATTGGCTAAACACAACCATCTTCTCTTCCCCATTCTCAATCATATTCTCCACAACATCCATCAATTCATCAATCTTAGTATCATGACGACTCACCTGGTCAAGCACAAAAGTACTATCACTTACCATCCTCATTTGATTTAGTAAAAGCAAAAGACGTCTTCTGTCTGTTTCTGAAAGGAAACCTCCATGCCGCCATTTATCTACTATCTGAGCCACACTCACTTTGCACTCTTCATGGATAGCACGCTGTTCTCCAGTCATCGGAACGAATAGATTCTGGTCACAACGCTCTGGTAACTGCAAAAGGACCTCTTTTTTACGACGACGTATCATGACCGGTTTCAATTTCTGACCTACAACATCCAAGTTTCTGTATCCTAAAATCTGTCCTGTCACAGAAAAAATAGTCGTAAAATCCACAAAACGGTAATAAGGTCCCAGACAGAAAGGGGAAACAAACTGAACCAAAGTAAAAAGATCCTGCAATTTATTTTCCAAAGGAGTACCCGACAACACAATCGTATATTCCGATTCAATTTTATGCACGGCCTTGGCAATCTGACTGTTCCAGTTTTTCAGACGCTGGGCCTCATCCA
>Ga0116193_1004172_pt1 | contig 10114 bp, 7 predicted proteins | sample AD_UKC115_MetaG_FD_89892 | JGI IMG/M metagenome (GOLD analysis project Ga0116193, IMG submission 89892) | Active sludge microbial communities of municipal wastewater-treating anaerobic digesters from Hong Kong - AD_UKC115_MetaG | ecosystem: Engineered > Bioreactor > Anaerobic > Digestate | place...
AATATGTACCGCTCAAAAATCTGCGACCCGCTCCCAGAAAAGATCAACCCTATTTCACTTTTGAAGAGGAATAACCGGAACGAATTATTGGATTAAAATCAGACATTTAGTTAGCAACAAAACACCCACATTTGCCAAATCAGAAATTATTTTGCTGAAATCAGCAATTTTTCCGGATAAATATATCAATTTGTCAAAAAACTATCGTATTTTTATCCCGTAAAATTCATCAACATTTAAAACCATGAAAATAGGAATTCCAAAAGAAATTAAGAACAATGAAAACCGTGTTTCATTGACTCCATCGGGAGCTTACACCCTTGTACTGAGGGGTCATACGGTATATGTACAGAAAAGTGCCGGCGTCAACAGCGGATTTTCGGACGAACGTTACATCAAGGCCGGTGCACAGATTTTGCCCGATGCCGAAAGCGTATATGCCGAAGCAGAAATGATCATGAAAGTAAAAGAACCAATTGAGAGCGAATACAAATTAATCCGCCCCAATCAGTTGGTGTTTACCTATTTTCACTTTGCTTCCGACGAAAAACTTACCCGTGCCATGATAGATAGCAAGGCTGTATGTCTGGCTTACGAAACGGTGGAAATTGGCCGAACGCTGCCATTGTTATTTCCAATGTCTGAAGTTGCCGGACGTATGTCGGTCCAGGAAGGTGCCAAATACCTTGAAAAGCCCAAAGGTGGAAAAGGTATATTGCTTGGAGGAGTACCGGGTGTAAAACCTGCCAACGTTCTTGTAATTGGTGGCGGTGTAGTGGGACAAAATGCCGCATTGATGGCAGCCGGTCTCGGTGCACACGTTACCATCTGCGACATTTCATTACCAAGATTACGTTACCTGAGCGAAATTATGCCAGCCAATGTGGTAACTCTGATGTCGAGCAAATACAATATTGAGGAAATTCTTCCTTCTACTGATCTGGTGATTGGAGCAGTACTCATACCGGGTGCGAAAGCGCCATATGTCATCACCAAAGACATGCTCAAACTCATGGAGCCGGGTTCGGTATTGGTTGACGTGGCTATTGATCAGGGTGGATGTTTCGAGACTTCACACCCCACTACACATGCCGAAGCCACCTATAAAGTGGATGAAATAGTTCATTACTGTGTGGCCAACATACCCGGAGCTGTACCATTTACATCCACACTGGCGCTAACCAATGCTACCCTGCCTTATGCATTGCTGCTGGCTGACATGGGCTGGGAAACAGCTTGTGGCATTTATCCGGATCTGCGCCTTGGATTAAATATTGTCAACGGGAAAGTGGTGTACAAAGCGGTAGCCGACACCTTCGGGTTGCCTTACGAAGAACTGACATTCTAATATCAGAGTTCTTAAAAAATCCATAAAAACAAAGAGCTTATTCGTTGTGAATAAGCTCTTTATTTTTATTTCAAATCAGCGGTTAGGCTGTTTTCCATCTTTTCTTTTTATCATTTCCCCGATTTTTGGTATCGCGGTTTCTCCAGGGTTTCTCCTCGTTTCGGTAATTGCCGCCGCCACTGCTTTTCCGTTCTTTGGAGCTGAAGTCGCGCTTGCCCCGATCCGAATAATCACCACCTGATTTTGATCCTTTAGCTACCGACACTTCCATATCTTCGGCATGCCTGAATGAATTGAGCACTTTATCCTTCTGGTCTTCGAATACATCGAAGAAGGTGAATTTGTTCGTTATCTCAATATCGCCGATATTGATGGATTTGTCTTCGGTTACGTCGTTGATTATTCCCAGAATTCTCTTTGGGTTCATGCCTTCTTTGGCTCCCAGGTTAATTTTCAGGCGAACCCGTTCACCCGTTTTTCTGCGGCGATTTCCACCTTCATTTCCATTGCGTTCACCTCTGCCTTCGCGGTCGCTTCTACCATCACGGTCTCGTGTCGAATGTTCAGGAATATTCAGATCGGATGCATTTTTGTAATAATCCAGGAATCTGTTAAATTCAAGCGATACAAAACGTTTAATCATTTCCTCCTTGGGCAGATCTTCCATTTGTTTCATAATCTGTCCCATGTATGGTGCAATCTGTTCCTCGTTTACCTCCACATTTTGCATACGGTCTATCATGTAGAAAAGCTGTTTCTTGCACACTTCCAGTCCGTTAGGGATTTGTTGCTGTTCGAACTTGCGTTTCAGCATGCGTTCAATATCCTTGATTTTGAATTTTTCCTTGGAGTGTATGATGGATACCGAAACTCCCGTTTTGTTGGCACGTCCGGTACGACCGCTTCGGTGGGTATAAATTTCCACATCATCGGGCAGGTTGTAATTGATCACATGCGTCAGGTCGCTTACATCGAGTCCACGGGCAGCCACATCGGTAGCTACCAGGAGTTGGATATTGCGTACGCGAAATTTGAGCATTACAGTATCGCGCTGCGATTGTGACAAGTCGCCATGAAGTGCATCGGCATTGTAACCATCCTGCATCAGTTTATCGGCTACTTCCTTGGTTTCCTGACGGGTGCGGCAGAATACAATTCCGTAAATATCGGGGTTCAGGTCTACGATGCGTTTCAGCACCAGGTAACGCTGACGGGCTTGAGACACATAATAAATATGTTCAACATTTTCAGTACCTGCATTTCGTGAGCCTACAGTAATTTCTTTGTAATCATGCATATACTGACGTGCAATTCGTTGAATTTCGGCAGGCATGGTAGCCGAAAACAAGGTTGTACGCCGGTTATCAGGGGTTTGTTCCAGAATTTTTTCAATATCTTCTTTAAATCCCATGTTCAGCATTTCATCGGCTTCGTCGAGCACCAGAAAGTTGATATTTTGTAACTTAATCTTTCCTCTTTCGATGAGGTCAATGAGTCGACCCGGTGTGGCAACAATAATCTGCGGAGCCTGGTCGAGCTGACGAAGCTGCACCCGGATATCTTCACCGCCATAAACCGGCACAATTCGCAAACCATCCAGATTTTTGGAATATCCTTTCAGGTCGTTGGATATTTGAATACAAAGTTCGCGGGTGGGCGCCAGCACGAGTGCCTGCACCTGATGACGATCAACGTCAATCATGTTGAGGATTGGCAGTCCGAATGCAGCTGTCTTACCGGTTCCGGTTTGGGCAAGTGCCACTAAATCGGCCGACTGTGTCAGCATGAATGGGATAACCTGTTCTTGTACGGGCATAGGTTGCTCGTATCCGAGATCTTCGATAGCCGAAAGAATCCCGTCTTTTAAATTCAGTTCTTTAAATGTCATTTTGTTTTGTTTAGCACACGTTTGGAGTAGTCATCCGAAGCCCGATGAAAGCAAAACCGTAAATCATTGTTACGTGTTTCTTCTAAAAAAAGCTTTCAACACTCTGTTAGAATAAAAAAGAAAATGTTTCCGGAAGGAAAACGTGTACCTTAAAGATATCCATCTGTCTGACCGACAGCAAAATTCAGAATTTTACCCACAACGCGCAGTTGTTTTTTAAATCGGGTGCAAAGGTACGGAAATTATTCCGAATAAGAATACAAGTATTGAATTTTGTTATTTTGTCAAAATAGAGATTATAATTCTTTCAAATATTAATTTATTTTTCTAATTTTGCAGTGAATTATCATTAATTGCAAATAACTGAATATCAAACATCTAAAATATAATTTATGAAACCAATGACAAAAAGCCCGTTGCAAATAGCACGTGCTAATTACCAACCCAAACTTCCGGCAGCATTACTTGGCAATGTGGCCTTGGTAGAAGGTGCAGCAACAGAATCTGTTGCTGATCAGGCTGATATAAAAAACTTATTTCCCAATACGTATGGGATGCCACTGCTTAAGTTCGAACCCGGAGAAAAAAAGACTTATCCTCAGGTTAATGTAGGCGTTATCCTTTCGGGCGGTCAGGCTCCCGGCGGGCACAATGTAATCAGCGGACTATTTGACGGACTGAAAAGACTGAATCCCGAAAACAAACTGTATGGATTTCTGGATGGCCCCATTGGTTTGGTAGATCACAAATACGTAGAATTAACAGAAAAAGGAGTGGCCGATTACCGCAATACGGGTGGTTTCGACATAATCGGGTCCGGTCGAACCAAACTGGAAGAAGAATGGCAGTTCGACAAAGGGGTGGAAATCTGCCAAAAGCTGGGAATTAAAGCCATTGTGATCATCGGTGGTGACGATTCCAATACCAATGCCTGCGTACTGGCCGAATATTACAAACAAAAAGATGCCGGAATTCAGGTTATCGGTTGCCCAAAAACAATTGACGGTGACCTGAAAAACGAAATGATTGAGACCTCGTTCGGGTTTGATACCGCTTGCAAAGTGTATTCCGAACTCATCGGTAACATACAGCGTGATGCTAACTCGGCCAAAAAATACTGGCATTTTATTCGCCTGATGGGGCGTTCGGCATCACACATCACCCTGGAATGTGCACTCCAGAGCCAGCCCAACATTTGCCTTATCTCCGAAGAGGTAGAAGCAAAAAACATGACCCTGGACGATATTGTGAATAATATCGTAAAAGTGATTGTGAACCGTGGTAATGCCGGTTTGAATTTCGGTACGGTACTTATTCCCGAAGGTTTGATTGAATTCATACCGGCTATGAAAAAACTGATAGCCGAACTAAACGATATGCTGGCCGATAACGACGACTTCAATGCCATGAACACCGATGACGAACGCCGTGAATATGTAAAAGGAATGCTTACTCCTGATAGTTGCAACATATACCGCAGTCTGCCCAAAGGGATAGCCAAGCAGCTCACCCTCGACCGTGATCCTCACGGCAACATTCAGGTTTCACTCATCGAAACCGAAAAATTGCTGATAGAGATGGTGGGTAAACGTCTGGCTCAGATGAAAGCCGAAGGTAACTACAAAGGCAAATTCTCGGCTATCAACCACTTCTTCGGTTACGAAGGCCGTTGCGCCATCCCTTCCAATTTTGATGCCGACTACACCTATTCATTGGGTTACACGGCTTCCGTCCTGATTTCCGAGGGAAAAACAGGCTACATGGCTTCGGTGCGCAATCTTACCGAACCGGCAGCCGAATGGATTGCAGGAGGAGTGCCTATTACCATGATGATGAACATGGAACGCCGCAGCGGAAAAATGAAACCGGTAATTCAAAAAGCACTGGTGCGTCTGGATGGTGAACCTTTCAAATTCTTTGCCACATACCGCGAAAAATGGGAGGATGCTCAGCTTGATTATATTTATCCGGGTCCTATTCAGTATTTCGGTCCTACCGAAGTGTGCGATCAGCCAACCAGAACCTTGCTGCTCGAACAGGGAAAATAATTCGGCTAAACTAAAAATAATACTCCGCAGTTTACGCTTGCAGTAAGTTGCGGAGTTTTTTTTAACCGGAAATTATCGGGAAGCAAAAAATTCAGACCTTGTAGCAATGCTGATTACACAAAATACGGGTTATTATCCAACAAACAGTCAAAAAAAAATCAAATTTTCCTATTTTTCTTCAATCATTAAATGTAGAAAATGAAAAAATGGATTTTTTATTTCAGAAAATTTTCAGAAAAATAGATATTTCCACCAATTTCAATATCTTTGCAGACAAAACCGTTAAAATACGTGCTAAATGTTAAAACTTTTTACCGATAACCGGGGCTATATTTTGTGTTTACTAACGGCAGCCGCATTATTTACATCCTGTGTCACGGCTAAGAAAACCAATTACCTGCAGAATCCCTCCATATATATTCCAAAATATGATAACAGTGTAGGTTACGAAGAATACAAACTTGCCCCCAGCGACAAACTCTATGTGAGAATGTATTCCACCGAGAAGGAAACCAATCGGTTATTCAATGGCGGTAATCAAATGATGACCTCCATGATGGGTGGTTCTTCGGACTATACGGATTTATATACCTATACCATCAAAAATGACGGTACAGTGAAACTTCCTATTGCCGAGGAGAGTATTTACTTAGCCGGAAGAAATATCCGTGAAACAAAAAAAATCATTGAAGATGCCCTGAGACCCTATATAAAGGAAGAATTTGTGGTAGATGTAAAGATCATTGGCCGGTATTTCAGCGTGATTGGAGGCGGCTCCAACGGTAAGTTTCCGATTTTAAGAGAGAAAATGAATGTTTTTCAGGCTATTGCCATGGCGGGCGATATCAGCACTTTCGGTGACCGCAGCAAAATCAAGGTATTGAGAGAAATCAACGGAACGACCAAAATAAGCGAATTTGATATTCGCAGCAAGGATATTATCAATTCCGAGTTTTACTATATACAACCCAACGATGTAATTTACATTCAAAATGTGAACGAACAGTTTTTCTCCGTGACCACTTTCGGTGCTGCACTTTCCACTGTTTTTTCCACCTTCTCGTTTGGTTTGTTTATTTACAATTTATTTACCCCTTCTACTCCTGCTTCAAATTAACCGAATATGCCACAAATACTTAACAAAGATAGAAATGGGCAATTAAAGCTGGTAAGACTAACATTGCTGGCGGGACTTGTATTGGTTTTAAACTCCTGTTATACACCCGGTAACACCTTGCTGTTGCAAAATTCAAAAGCGCTGCCCAACTACCCGAAAGCTGCATTCGAAGATTATAAAATTCAGGTGAACGACGAAGTGATGTTCCGCCTTATTACTTCGAATGAAAATTTTGCCTCACTCATTGATGCAGGCAATGTGGCTTCCTCGCAGCAGTCGAATTCGTACAGGGTGTATCCTGATGGCACCATAGATCTGCCTTTTATGGATTCGATACCGGTGGCCGGACTTACATTTACCCAGGCTGCACGCTCCATAGAGAAACGGTTTAAGGATCTGATACCCGATGCAGAGGTTAATCTGACACTGGCAAATAAATCATACACCGTGATAGGCGAAGCTGGAACGGGAGTTTTTCCGGTTTATAAGGACAAACTCACCATCTATCAGGCACTCGCTCAGTCCGGTGAGATTCTGCTGAGTGGCGACCGCAGGCATGTGAAGATTTTGCGTGAAACCACCGAAGGTCCTGCCATCATGGAGTTTGATATCAGACCAACCTCTGTTATCGATTCTAAATACTATTACATTTACCCGAATGATATCATTTACGTTCGCAAACAAACATCAAGTTTTTACAAAGTGAATAACTATGGGTCATTCCTGGGATTGATTATGTCATCCGTTTCTTTATTTATTAATGTTTTCTATTACACCAAGTTAACTAAATCCAATTAGCTTAAAGCCTATTATTTCCACACAAATAAATATCCCTGATTATGGAAGAAAATTATTATTATAACAAGCAAAAGTTCAACGACGAAGAAGAATCTGGTTTCGATATAAAAGAATGGATTTCACTATTTTTACATTTTTGGTATCTGTTTATCATTTTTGGTTTGCTTGCATTGGGGCTGGCATATCTTAAAAACCGTTCATTGATAGAAAGTTATCAATCAAGTGGTACCATTATTATTGAAGAAAGCAGGTATGCAGGCGGGTCTCAGGCCTTGATGCAGGGTTTTGGCGTTAAGTCGGGGTATAGCAATGTGGACAATCAGATAGTAATGCTCACATCATATGATTTGATCAATAGAGTTGTCGATAGTTTGCCTCAAATGAAAGTAGATTACATATCCAAAGGCCGGTTCAAAACCAGAAATCTGTACAACACCTCACCCATTGTCATTAATACCGATTATATTGACAGCAAAGCGTACGGTGCACTTTTCAAAATCAGCCTGCGCTCCAACGGAACATTTACCATTACGGATGAAGATGGAGCGGTGGATAAGAACCTGAAAATTGAAGGACACTACGGTGAGCCCCTTCAGCACAATTTGTTTTTTATAACCGTCAATCCTCAAAACCAACAAATCGCCAATCAGGATTTGTATTTCAGATTTCGGAGTAAGGAATCGCTGGTTTCTGACTTTATCTCCCGTCTCGATTTGAAATTTGTGCTCGAGGGTTCGTCGGTACTCAATGTGTCACTCGTAAGCGAAACACCCGACAGGGATATTGACTTCATCAACAAACTCAGCGAAACATTCCTGGCCGAAAACCTCGAACGAAAAAATGATGCGGCAACTAAAACCATGCGATTTATTGATGAGCAGCTGGACGCCGTTTCCAAATCGCTGTCTGTGTCGGAAGGAGCCATGACCGAATTCCGACGTTCCAACAAGATTGTGGACTTGCCAAGCCACTCGAGTGAGGTGCTGGGAAAAGCCACTCAGTACGACGAAAAACAATCGGAACTAAAGCTCCGCGAGACGTATCTGAACTACCTCACCGACTACCTGAAAACAAATATGGCTTCGGGAGCTGTAGTGGCCCCTTCGAGTCTGGGACTTAGCGAACCAATGCTTATGGCGCTGGTTCAACAATTCAATGAACTGATTTCGGAACGAAATAAAACCAGCGAAAGAAACCCGTTGTACGCCAAAAATGAACGGGAAATTGCCAATCTGAAATTATCCATCAACGAGGTGGTAAAAAACATGCGGGCTTCGATGAATATTGAAAAGACTGACCTGAACAACAAACTGGCAAGTGTACAGAAAGAAATCAACTCACTGCCTGACAAAGAGATGGAAATGATATCCATCGAACGGAAATACCGGGTTGATGACAATTACTATACATTCTTCCTGCAGAAACGCGCCGAAGCAGCCATACAAAAGGCTTCCAACAGTCCCGACAATAATATTCTGGACAAAGCACGCATAATCACGCAGATCAACGGGGATAAAAAGTCCAAAACTACGATGGTATATCTACTTATAGGACTTCTCATTCCAGCCATATTCATTGTACTAAAAGAAGTGCTCAACAACACCATACGTAACTCAAAAGACGTGGAAAAAAACGGGGCATTCACCCTGATCGGTGCCATCCGTCATACTCACAGCACCGACCCGATTTTAGCCGGTATAAGACCACGCTCTTCGTTTACCGAAATGTTTCGCGTAATACGTACCCGCATTGAATTCATTGTACAGCGCAAATCAAAAATAGCAATTCTGGCCACCTCCACCGAGTCTGGCGACGGAAAAACCTATTTCTGCACCAACCTGGCATCGGTTTATGCACTTACGGGGCTGAAAACTTTGCTCATTGACATGGATATTCGCAAGCCGAGCGTAAACAACCGCATGGGAATAACCGAGAAAAACGGGGTAACCAATTATCTGATCGGTGAATTTGAACTGAATGATCTGATACTGAAAAAAGACGGCATTCCTTTCGACATACTACTGGCGGGCACTGTGCCTCCCAACCCCGGTGAATTAATTCGTTCCGATAAACTGAAAGAAATGTTTGCTCAACTCAGGCTCATATACGACTATATCATCGTTGACTCAAGTCCTATCGGACTGGTAGCCGACGCTTACTCGCTGGCACCGCTCATGGACACCAACCTGATGATAGTACGCAGCGAGAAAACCAACAAAAGTTTCTTCAAAAGACTTAACATCCAGCTCAAAGCCGACAATGTGAGCAATATGTACACCGTTATCAATGATGTGAAATCCGATGGCAATTCGTATTCCAAATATACAGGCAGTTACGGTTATGGATATGGTTATGGATACGGTTATGGATACGGTAATGGTGAAGGCAAGAAAAAAGGCAATTCCTATACCCATTATTACGAGGACGATTCGGATATTTGACAGCAGAGAGAAAATCCGGTATAAATACAGCATGAGGGCAATTCAGAAATCCGAATTGCCCTCATGCTGTATTATTTGAGAATAAAAAAATCAGTTGGCACGGAAAGTGAGAAATACCGAAAGGACGGCATAAAGCAACACCATCACCACCCAGGATTCCGAGACCGGATTGGCAAACATCATGTAAGCTGCAACACCCAGTACGGCGGTGGCTAAGAGTAAAATCCGGTTCAGGCGCTTGATGCGCATGTCGGCATTTTTGGTTTTCAGGACATTGATAAACTGCACTACTAATAAAATAACTGCACCTGCTGTAAATATGTACGTTCCCGGGGTGCCCGGTTCAAGTAATTTGATCAAAGCTCCGCCAAATGTAAGTATTGCACCGGCTATTTGAGCTATATTGAGAATTCGTTGGTTCATTCTTCTTCTTTTATGATAAATACATCTTCACTGTCTTTCTTCAAATGATAT
>Ga0116193_1004173_pt1 | contig 10113 bp, 6 predicted proteins | sample AD_UKC115_MetaG_FD_89892 | JGI IMG/M metagenome (GOLD analysis project Ga0116193, IMG submission 89892) | Active sludge microbial communities of municipal wastewater-treating anaerobic digesters from Hong Kong - AD_UKC115_MetaG | ecosystem: Engineered > Bioreactor > Anaerobic > Digestate | place...
ATTTTACTGGATAGAATTGCCTTAACCTTTTTTCAGGGTTAGTATCTCCAGTTTGCTGGCAACTCATCATACAGCTAAGGCCTAGGGCATTAGTCAAGACTCGGCCCACGGAAAACCTCAACCTAATCCTCCCCTTCCCGGAGAGTTCCCAATCTTTTTTTCTAATAACAGAGTATCCCGGCCGTTATTTCTCCTGATACAGAGCATAAACGAATGGTTCGGTGGTCGTCTGCCAGCCGGAAGAGACCCGGCGTCCATCCCCCAGCAGCCAGGTCACCTGGTACTGGTAATTGAGGTCATTCTCGGCATGGACATACTCGTATTTGCCCAGAAGTGTTTCGGCCGGCAGCAATTTTACCTCGCCTGTCTTTTCCCGGTCAGCAAATCTATTCTTGAAAGTTACGCTGATCAGCTTGATGTTGTAGGCTCTGACGTTTTCTTCATCGGCGATTATGTCAATTTGCCGATAACGGTGCGGCGGGAACAGGTTGATGGCTGCTTCTTCACTCCGGGTCCATTGTCCTTCTACCTTAATGCCACCCATAAAACTCCAGGTGGTTTTGTATTCATAACTCAGCCAGGTGGCACCCTCTCCCAGCCGGGGATAGACAAAGGATAGCATGTTGCCCCGTTCCGCAAAAGTCTGGGCGTTGAAAATCAGGTCTCTGGTGGTGGGCTCACCTGTTTTATGAACCTTTTTGAAGCTGACCGTGACAAAATTGATGTATTTCTTGAAGGTCTCAAAATCTTCACCATCCAGAATAGCATAGACCACGCGGTCCTGAAGGTCAGGGTCGTCCAGATTGATGATGTCATAAACCTTCTTGTTGTTTTTGAACTTACGCAGGACATCTCCCAGGCTGGCGTCCATCGGACCCGTATCCCGCTCCTGGCGCAGGCGTTTGGTCATGTTGATGGTCCAATCATCGGTCCGGGATACCTTTTTTCTGGTGGTGCTGACCCCGTAGGGTCTATCCTGTTTTTGTTCCTCCTTACCTTCTTCTTTTGGTTCTTCTTCTGGTAAGTCCAGCTTGGTGTCAAACATTTCCCGCATGATGGTATCAACCAGAGTTTGCATCAAACCATCAAGGTTCTGGTCTTCACCGGTTATATCAATCTTTACCGCCCCTTTTGAAGTCAGTTCGTCTTTTATTTCTCGAAATTCACCGGTTCCGGTTCGCACATACCAGGTCCAGATTCCCAGCTTCTTTTTCTTATAAATTCTCCATTTGCTGTACTGGTCAAAATATTCCCGGACTTTGGACCAGTGAATGGTGGCTGTGGCTTGATATTTCGGGGTCAGCCCTTCAAAGGTCATTTCAAATCTTACGCTGACCGGGTAGGTCGGCTGTTTAAGGGCTTCTTCCAGAAAGGTGGCTCCTTCGGGCGTGACCGCTATAGAGACCGAGACTTCCGAGCCTGAAATCAACGGGGCTTTTCCCTCGCCGATGATTTTTCTGGTAAACACTCCACCTTCACCTGCAGCTGCCGAAACAACCATAAAAGTGCCTTTCTTAAAAACCAGCGGGCCTTTGATGGTAGCCTTGGGGTTGATCTTGGTCAGTTCCTGTCGAACTTTATCTAATTCCTGGTCATCCAGCCCGTATTTAACAAAAAAATGCAATATCCCGCCCTTGGCCTCTTCTTTGCCGGCCTTGGTGTACTTAAGAAAGGTCAGTTTGGGGGTGCCATCAGGCCAGTAAGCCAGTCTGGGTTGATTGGGCATGTAATAAAAAACATTGGGGTCAGCATGGTCCCGATAAAGAATGGCGTTAGCCACCTGAAGGGGTGCAAAATCAAGCTCCACCTCGGCCACTGCATAAGAAGCCAATCCAAACAGACAAAAAACAGCCAGTAAAATTGATGATATCCTTTTGCCGCTCATTACAGCCTCCATTTATCACTCTTTTTTAATTTTGTTTCGTCCTGTCATAGCCATTTAATAAGAAGTTTAAATTTTCTGTTTTTCAAACACGGCGTAGATGAAGGGACCTTCCCGGTTGACCCAGTTGGTCTCAACTTCCTTGCCGTCCAAAGTTAGCCAGATCACCCGGTAACTGTAGCCAGGCTTCCCTTCCTCATGCAGGTAGGTGTAGTTAACCTGGAGTGGGTCGCCTTTATCATAATTTATCACCACTTCTTTCAATATGTCCTTACCATAAACGTTGTGCTTGACTTGAATGGCTACCGCCTTAATCTTATTCTGCAGTATATTGTCCTCATCTACCGAGATCTCTATCGTTCGGCGGCGTATCGGCGGGGTCAGGGTTAACACCGAGTCTGAGGTCTTTACCCAGTCGCTCTCCCATTCCACCCCACCGTAGAAGTTCCACATGGTCTTGTATTCGTAATTCAACCACTCGGTGGCCGCCTCATTTACCCGGCCGTATTTGAAGCTCAGACGATTACCACGTTCGGCGAACTGTTGCTCAAAAAACTTCACTTCCCCGGTCATCACCGGACCAGCCGGACGCGGCTTGCGGAATATCACCGACACGCTGTTGACATAGTTCTTAAAATCTTCAGCATCCTGACCGTCCAGAATGACTTCAATGCTCCTTTCCTGAAAAGCCGGGTCATCCAGGCTAACCACAGTGAAAAATCTCTTATCCTCGCCATAATTCTGGTACACGCCGCTAATATTGCCGCTCATCACTACTTCCCGGTCTTCCCTCAACCGCCGCCTCATGTCCACCTCATACCGGCCAGAAAGCTTGGTCCGCTTGAAACTGTAGCCAAGCTGGACGCTGATTGGTTTAACTTCAGGAGCAGACGTGGTCGGTTGAGTGGCCTGCGGCCTGCCAGTTTGGGTCGAGGTCTGGGCTCCGGAAGTGGTGGTCGGCGGGGGCGTCGTCTGAGTAACGGCAGTGGCCTGCCCCGAAGTTGTCTGTCCAACAGCCTGCCCAGTGGTAGCCTTTTTAGTGTCAGTTGCCGCCTGCTGGGCTCCTGTAGTTGCAGCCGCTGCGGCGGCCGTAACCTGGGCCTGTGGTTCAGGCTTTTCCTGGGGCTGGGTAGCCGGCAAACCGGCGATTTTTACTCTCAGATTGGCGGCTTTTTCGGCTGCAATCTTTTTATAACTATCAAGCTTGGCCTCAGTTGGGGCCTCACCAAAATCCCTTAAAAATTCTTCATATAATTCTAATGCCCTTTCATAGTTCTCTCGCCGATTTTTCTCCGTTATATTACCCACCTCTTCAAAGCAGTCAGCGGCTGCCAGCAAGGCCCTGGGATTTTTTACTAATCCAAAAACCAGTATGAATTCTTCGCCGGCCTCGATATATTGGCCGGCCTCTCCCAGCGAACTGGCCCGGTTAAACTTTTCATGAGCTTTTTCTATCTCTGAAATTTTGATAGCGATAGCCTGGCGCTCTTGCGGATAGGCATTTTTTCCCTCGGCCAGCTCAAGGAACTTCTTATAATAGTCTATAGCCGCCGTATAAAGGTAAAGGTATCTTTCAGAAAAAATTCCGGCCTGGTAATAATAGATGGGGTCAGGACAGGCTGCATAAGCTTTCTTAAACTGGTCAATAGCATCTGCGTATTTTTTTTCCGCTCCCAAAGCCAGTCCTTTCTGATAAAGTTGATCCGCCCGACGCCGGTCAGCAGCACTGCAGCCAAAGGTTTCAGCCGAAGCCGATTGCTGCTCTTGTTGTTCCCAGGCACTGGGGCCAGCTGTTCTTTCCCTATTGGTAATAGAATGGCCAAAACTGGACTCAACTGTTTTCACGCCTGCCATATAATCAACAGCCCAGAGGTTTGATTCCAAGTTACCTTTTTGTATCCACAAAAATGAGCTGGAGGGAAGACTGGTCGTACCAGCTCCAGCCGGAACTCTATCACACATTAGATTTAAGATGTGAGTATAGGCTGTTTCCAGCAATTTCTGCATGTTCTCGTTCTCACCCACTACCTCCAGCTGGATTGCTCCCTTCTGCCTCAACTCCTCCAGTGTAGCCTCCAGGTCAGCCCGGAGCTTGGCCCCCTTAACCATTCCATCTACCGCAGCTTTAATATCATGCTGGGTGTAAACCTTGTCCCAGTCCACCTTGAGCTTGGCCTGAAAAGCTGGCGTTATCCCGGAAAATTTCATCAGGTACTGCACTGAAACATCAGAGGTCGGGTTCTTAAAAGATTCCCAAAGAAGTGAAGCCCCCTCTTCGGTCAGGGCTATGGATACGGCTGCTTTCTGCCCGGGCAACACCGGTGCCTTGCCCTCGCCCACTATCCTCCGGTTAAAAATCCCGTCCTTACCGGCTGTAGCTGATATTATCTGGAAGGTCCCTTCTTTGAAGGGTACAGGCCCAGCTAATTTAGCCTGGGCATCTATAGACTTCAGGGCAGACTCGGCCGAACTCAGCTCGCCAGATGTGAATCCCCAGGTAACCAGAAAGTGCAGCACTCCGCCCTTGGTCGCCCCGTCAGTCTTGGTGTACTTGATGAAGGTAAATTCCGGGGTGCCATCTCTCTTGGTGGCCAGGCGAGGCTGGTCCGGAACGTAATAATATTTGTGGGGGTCAGCATGATCTCGGTAAAATACAAACCTGCCGGCCTGCACCACCTCCTCCACCGCCACCTCGGCTGCCAAACGAATGGTAATTAAAAAGGAAATCACTAAAAAAACCAGTAAAAATGTCGTTTTCTTTTTCATTCTATTTCTCCTTTTTTCAGTCTGCTCAAGACCGCAGTCTCAACTGGCAGGCAATTGATAAGGCGCCTGAAACAAAAAATAATCTTACTGTCGGTCTTGAAAGCTGAAGAGTCTGAGTTAAGGTATATGACCATCATTCTTTTATCTTCTCACTCTTGCCTTTACCTAAAAGAATTATCTTTTATCACCAGCTCATAGGTTGACAGATCCAGAAAGGCACTGTCGCCTTCCTGCCAGTTGCTCCTTTCAACACGGCCATCAGCATATACCCTGGTAATCCGGAAGCGGTATTTGCCACCTCTGGCCTCTGGAACATTGAATTCCAGGTTGAACTGGGGCTCGGTTTCAGCCGAAAAGACCACACTCTTAACGTCCTTCTGGCCCCGGGCAGTAGTACTCTCCACCTCCACCGTCATCTTAACTGTGTCGCCGTTCAGACCATTCACAAAATCAAAACAGATGACGCTCAGCTTCCTCAGGTTGAAGGAAAATTTCTGGGCCAAATTAATAACCTTAAAAAGCTCGGGATACTGTTCCATGGAAACCGGCACCTCCAGACTCAAGCGGCCACTTCTTTCAGCCGGCTGCAGTTTACCTTCCTGGTCTATTTCATATCCACCGTAATTAAAAGAGCATTCCACGCTTAACCCAGCGCCCTTTTTCTCTTCATAGATTTTCCAGAGATAGGAAGCGGAGACTCCACTCAGGGGAAAGGCAAAGCTTTTCCCGGTCCACAAGACCCTGTTTGACCCAAGAGTGGTTTTCTGTTCGCCGGATTTATCCTTATTTTCATTATCTTCCAGACCGGTGTAGCTGAGACTTACATCAATTGTCTCCACTGGAACAGGCCGGTATTCAAACTGCCCGCCTTTTTCCCTTTTCAGGATTTCAGTATCATCCCCGAATTCTACCGAGATGGTCAGAACACCGCCGGTAGTGGTCCTGGGATCAGACAGTCCCTGGTCTTTGACATAAACATACTTGTAAAAGAAGAAATTGGGCTGGCCGAAGGTCTGACTCAGCAAGAGTCGGGTTGGAACATAATAAAAGAGTCCCGGAGTCTTGTGGTCCGGGTAAATGATAATCTTATTAGCTACTGTCTCCGGCCGTGTCAGAACAGGATCAGCTTTAAGCCTACCCACAGCCGTCAACGACAGCAGGATTAGAAGCACAGCCTTTTTATTAAGAGGCAAGGTCTTTCCTTATCTTAAATTTTCTCATAATAAGCATAGATGAACGGGTCGGTAGCTCTTTTCCAACCAGAAGAAACCCGGGTATTGTCCTTGAACAGCCAGGTGATATTGTATTCATACTCAAGATTGTTGGGTTCGTGGAAGTAAACGTAATTAATATTAAGTGGTTCGCCCTTGCGCAGGACAACTTCCTTCTGTAGCTGCCGGCCGAAATTTCTGTGCCGGAATTGAACGGCAATCCGGATAATCCCATTTTTATTCATATTTTCTTCTTCAGCCAGGACTTCAATGTATCGGTATTTGTGAGGTGGAGTCAGGGTTATGACCGGCTGACTGGTCTTTATCCAGTCGCCCGCCACCTCCAGACCGCCGACATAACTCCAGATCGGTTTATACTCGTACTCCAGCCATTTATCGGTCTGGTCGCCTTTGCGTCGGTATTTCAAAGAAAGCTTGTTGCCGTTCTGCCCGAATTTGGTTCGGTCAAAAATCAGGTCTTCGGTTATGGATTTCAGATCGGCACTTTCGTATTCTTTCTTGAAAGTAATGCCGGCAAAATTCAGAAACTGCTGGAAGGTCTGCAGGTCTTCTCCATCCAGAATCACGTTAATGGTTCGCTCTTCAAAAGTCGGGTCATCCAGGTCTACCACAGCAAAAAATTCTGGACTGTTGCCCAGTTGCTGGTAGAGTCCACCAATGTTGCCAGTCAGGGGAATTTCTCGCTGGTCTCTTTTTCTCCTGGTCAGGTCCACTGTGTATTTTCCGGTTAGCTTAACCTGTTTTCTGTAAAAGCCGAAATGAGCCTGCCCGAACAGCTTCCCCAGCCAATTAGAGCCGGAAGAAGCTTGAGATTTACCTATATCTTCGGGTTTTACCGGTTTGGCCTCAAACATCATTTTGGTAAGGGTGTTGTAGGCGGTATCCAGAAGCTCATCCATCTTGGTATCTTCGCCTGTAACCTCCAGTTTAATCGCCCCCTGCTCCCTTAGCTCAGAATAGATCTTTTGAATTCTGGCGCTGACGAAAAAGCCACCCCCATCAGCCTTAAATTCTTTATGGTCATAGACCTTATCCCAGTCGACGGTTAGCAGCGCATTATAAGCCGGGGTTAAGCCCTGGTAAGTCATGACAAACTGCACCGAAATATCTGACGTCGGTTTCTTGAAAGATTCCATCAACAGGGTTGAACCTTCCTCCGTCAGAGCTATGGACACGGCTGCCTCGGAGCCAGCCAGAAGCGGAGCCTTGCCCGTTCCTACAACCCGGCGGCTGAAAATTCCGCCTTCCCCGGCTGAGGCCGATATAAGATGAAATTCTCCGGAAGTGAACATCACCGGCCCGACTATTTTGCCATCCTTATCTATCCGGGTGAGTTCCTGCCCCGCCTTCTCCAGCTCTTCTTTGGTCAAACCAAAGGTGCAGAGAAAGTGCAGAATTCCGCCAGTTATTTCTTTTCCGGTGCGGACATACTGGATGAAGCTGAATTTGGGCCTACCGTCAGGCCAGGTAGCAATCCTCGGGGCCAGCGGCATATAGTGATAAGCATGCTCATCGGCATGGTCACGGAAGAGCAGAGCGCCGGTTACCTGAATTGGTTCTTTATCCAGGAGAACTTCAGCCTGAACAGTGACCAACGCCGCTAAAAAAAGTAAAGAAAAGATAAACAAAACAAGCCCTGATTTTTTGATTGCCCAAAAACTCATTTCTGCCTCCTTTTCCGCCCTTGGTTAAAAGTAACTCTGGGCTGACTCTTATCAGCGGTTAAAAAGATTCTTAAGGTGGTAAGGCCCTATGGTCAGGTCCAGAGAATCAGTCACCGTTTCCCAGCTGGCTGATTCTGCTATTTCCCCGGATTTCAGGACTGCTTTTATTTTGTACTCAAAATTAAACTGCTCGCCGCTGGACATCGGCAGGTAAACGGTGACCTGCTCTTTTAGTTTGTTTTTGTTGAAATCCATTCCGGTTACCAGTCCGCTTCGCCCCTGAGCGCTGAGATAGGGAGAACGAATCTCAATCCGAACCTTTTCCACTTCAAGAGGCACCTCATAAGCCGAGGGGTCAAAGACGCTGCTCAAAACTTCAACCTGAAGTTTTCTCATTCTTTCAATGTAAGAGACAACTTCAATATTGCTCCAGATTTTATCAAGACAGGGCTGGCAGCTAAAATCAGGCTCGATGTCCATCCAGAAACTCCGGGCATATTGCTTGAAGAAGGCATCCACCTGGGGACTGGCCGGCTTGCCGACCTCATCTTTAACCAGCATTTCTTCGGCTTCTTTAACCTTATCCTTATCCAGCTTTTTCTCCAATTCGCTTTTTAAAGCCCCGAGCCCTTTTTCCAGAAGTCCACCTTTTTTCTTGGGGGCTGGCGGAGCTGTCGGAAAGGCTTTACGGTATTCAGCCAGGAGAAGGCCCTTCGGAGCAAACTGGACTTCCAGGTCCAGGGCCTGGCCAGGCTGAATGGTAACCTCGTTAAGGCATTTCAGGTTTTTATACACATCCTCGCCGTTGGGCAAACGGAAACGCAGGCTGACCGAGGAAACCTTTAAGGGAAAATCAGACAGGTTTCTGACGCCGTGAAGATAGAGAACAGAATTCTTTTCGTCAATCGAAAAACCCAGCTCTTCCACACCTGAATACCAGCGGCCGGTGAAATATTTTAAGCCGACCCTGATAGGAATCTCTCTCTCCACTGTTCCTGATTTGATTTTCATTCCGGCCGTCAAGCCTTCTTTTTCCAGAAGTGGCTTCAACTCAGCCAGAGTATCCGGGGTCATAGCGATGTTTATCGGTAGCTCAGTCTCCAGCGAGCCGAAAGTCGGTATTCTGATGTTTTCAATCTCCCAGTCTTCCCAGCCCTGCATATCAATGATGGCAGCCTCATCATAAGGAAGCGAGCGTAGCACGGCCTGCGTTCCGCGGGCTGCTTTTAGGGCTTCTTCCATCAACTTAACATCTGCCGGGTCAACATTGGCCCTGAGGGTCATGGTGGTTTTCACTCTCTGGTCATTAGTCCAGACCGCACTAATCCGGTAGCCACCGGCTGCCTTATCTCTGATTAAATTGATTTCTTTTGGAAGATAATAGTAGGTATTGGGCTTTTCATTGTCTTTGAAAACTCGGTTAAGAAGGGTTAATGGTTCTTCTATGGACAGGGGTCCGATATCCTCAATTTTATGACGAGGAGGCAGGCTCCCGGCGGGATTCAATGGTATGGTTTTGATGACGGCTGGCTTTACCAGCTGCAGGTTTATTCCCCCGGCTGGCTGCTCGGCAGCGGTGGTGCCGATTTTAGCTTTACTTACATCAGTTGAAGAAGTGACCTTTTGAATAGATACAGGCACATAAATGGCAGCCGAAACCCAGACTGCCCAGTCCTGATTGGCCCGACCGGCGGCCGAGACCGATAGCCTGAAATCCACCGTGCTTCCCGCATAAGGTGATAGATCCACAGAAATCTGGTCGAATTTACCATCGTAAGCGGCTGCTAATTCCTTCAATAAAACAGCCCCGCCGCCCGGGTTGACGATGGAAACATAATATTTAACCCCGTCAGTCTGGGTGGCTCCTTTTATAAAGCCGACAGAAGCCCTGAAACTGGCATTGGCCGGAATCTTAATGCCCGGGAAGACCCCGATTATGTTTCCGTTATTCTTCCATTCAGGATGAGTTTGCAGAACAAGTGCATATCTGTTCCCGTCTTCAAGCACAGCATCAGTCAGATGGCGGGCAAAGCCGCGGCTGTCGTTATCAGCTCCATTCCAGGTAAGCTCTCCACCGGGGGCAATGGCCCGGTACCATTTGGCTTCCGGAGCTTTCTTGACAAAATCGTAATAAATAACATCCGCCGAAACCGGACTGACAAATAAAAACATAAGCATAACAGTTAGGATTCCAAACGATAACAATACAAGGATCCTTTTCCCATTAAATCCAGACTGCATCTTAGTCTCCTTTCTGGGATTGAATTTTATTCAGACTGTTGGCAGCAATAAGGCAGGCATAAAAATTATGTTCTGGTGTATGGATAAATAAGTATCTAAAAGATAAAAAAAGGCAGGAAGACAACTCAGCTCGATATTCTTTGGCCGCTCCCTTGGCTGAACAGTTATCCCATAGCATAATTTATGTAGCCCTTTTTTTTCTGGGATAATTTATCTTAAAATCCAATTTTAAGTCAAGTGATCGAATTGACTCATCTAAAATCTACTTGAAACTGATTCGTTGCTTCACGAGAAAATCTACACGAAAATCTTTTGCCTTCTGGCTGAG
>Ga0116193_1004174_pt1 | contig 10111 bp, 13 predicted proteins | sample AD_UKC115_MetaG_FD_89892 | JGI IMG/M metagenome (GOLD analysis project Ga0116193, IMG submission 89892) | Active sludge microbial communities of municipal wastewater-treating anaerobic digesters from Hong Kong - AD_UKC115_MetaG | ecosystem: Engineered > Bioreactor > Anaerobic > Digestate...
ACCCGAAGATGAGAAGCAACAGCTCACTAAGAAGAATTCGCAAACACGGCTACCTTAAAACTATGCTGTATTACTGGGGAAGAAAATTCAAACCAGCCAACGTCGACATACGATAGCAACACGAAACTATCCCGCACCACATCGCACCTTAGCTTAATCTGTTACCCAAACCCCCAAAATGCTACACTTGTCTTTAGCCAATTTAAGAAACAAAGCTACGCGACTTTCTTAAATTGATAAGGAGGAAGTGCGGTGAGTTGTAGCTTTTCAAGCCAGCTTGAAAACGAAAACTCTCTAGCAACTTCCGACGCGGAGAGGTGTCCGAGTGGTTGAAGGAGCACGCTTGGAAAGCGTGTATTGTGGCAACGCAATCGCGGGTTCGAATCCCGCTCTCTCCGCCAAGAATAAAGTTCTAAAACGACCCGTTCCCCTAAGTATGTACTAAAGGAGAGGGTTGTTTTAATTTATGCCAAAATACGTTGAAAAGACCTGGATATTATTATTCCCGCTCTTTAGGAGAGCGGAATTCGAACTTATTTAGTTAAATTTTTTAGACCTTGGTTTTCGCTCTACATAAACCTGTCGATCTTTGAGCAGTAGCTCACCATCAACATACTTTAAGATTTCCCGCTTTTCTTCTCTGGTGCCGTTTTCGAGTACGTATTTTGCATAAGCCTTCAGGTCTATGGCTGGTTTTTGGATCAACTCATCACCCGTATAGCCGAGTACTCCATTAAAACGCTGGTAACGCTCTAGCTCATCCTTAAACTGCTCTTGAGCCCCAATTTCATCCAAATTAAGCCTATCCACAAGCTTTAGAAGCTCACTCATCAGTTCACCCTCGCGGATGTAGGGTTGGATACAGTCGAGGTCATTAGCACGTCCACAGTGGTAGTAGACGTAGCGTCTAATTTCATCAGTCGACTTGATTCGTTTGAGTTTTTCTTCAGCAGTAACGCCTGTTTTGCATACACCGCACTTTAGGATTTTGGTAAAACTGAATTCTTTGGTGCCTGCTGGTGCTTTTGGCGCTACTGTCAGTTGGATTTGGACTTCATCCCATAGTTCTTTGCTAATAATGGGCGTGTGCTTACCATCATGTAACTTGGAGTTTGTTTTCGGGTATTGGAATTTCCCGTAGTAAAAAGGGTTTTGCAACGTTCGGTAGATGTGGCTTAGTGCAAGTCGCTTGCCCTGTCGGCTACGGAAGTCTATATTGTCCAGCCACCGTTTAATGTCTCTACCTGTGTGAGCTTGTTTGCCAACTCGTTCGAACATTTCTGCAATAACCGTCGATCGTTCCTCGTCTACAATTATCTTCTGCTCACCAAGCCCATTATTGAGGTAACCGATTGGCGCCTGTCCTGGTCGCCAGCCGTTGGCCGCTTTGTTATGAAGCCCTCGTATGACGTTCAGGCCTCTGTTATCGTTCTCTAACTTGGCTTGAGAACCAAGTATCATAAGGAGGAATTTCTCATTAGGATTATTAGTGAACGTCTGGCTGTGGGTTCTAATTTCTACCAGCTTACCCTGATCCATTAGATCAACCAAAACCCCTAGATCGCCTGCTGATCTGCTGAGACGATCCGGCGCCCACGAAATTATTCCGTTAAAGTAGCCTAGCTGGATATCTTTTATGAGTCGATTGAAGATTGGTCGTGCACCAGCAACTTTAGATGAATGGCTCTCTTGGCGTACCTCACTAATTTCAATGCCCCAGTGATCTGCAAGCAGTTGCATCTCTTTTAGCTGTTGTTCGATAGACAGAGCTTGGCGTTCGTCTTGCTCGGAAGATTTACGTGCATATAGGCACCACCGAATAGGCGCTGTTTTTGGTGTTTGCGATACCTGTTGAGAGAGGGTTTGCTCCATACATCAACAAGGTACCGCCAAGTGGTCTGTAAGTCTAGCCTTGTTACAGATTTACCTTTACACCGTTTGAGAAGGCACTGTCATGTAGTTCCGCACTCACTGGTGTCTGATCTTTTGGTATGTCGAATACAATGACACCGCTCACGCTATTACCTGGGTTGATATCGTTATACCAATTACATATTGGTACCCCTATGTTTATGATATTGCATACGAACGAGTATACTTATAAGCATAACCATAAAAGGAGAACTGCTATGACACAGACAAAACAGAAACCTATTTACGATAAGTCACTATACGCTTGGGCGGCAGTACGACTTGCGATAGGATTTACTTTTTTATGGGCGTTTTTCGATAAATTATTAGGTCTTGGATTTTCTACCTGTAGAGATGCATCAACAAATGTAGTCAATGTGATGTGCGAACAATCCTGGTACCAGGGCGGGTCGCCTACTGCAGGATTTTTAAAATTCGCAACTAAAGGGCCTCTGGCAGATTTTTATCAGGGTTTGGCCGGCAATACATTTGTAGACATGCTTTTTATGGCCGGGCTACTTCTTATAGGCGTTGCTTTAGTGGCGGGAATTGGTATGCGTTTGGCGACAATCTCTGGTGTACTGTTAATGATCATGATGTGGTCCTCGATGTTGTTGCCAGAAAATAACCCTATTATTGACGAGCATATAATCTACTCGATTATTTTGCTTGGGTTGCTGGTTTCAAACAAACAGCAGGTTTGGGGCTTGCGCAACTGGTGGATTAAACAGCCGCTTGTTAAACGTCTGACTATATTAGAATAAGCTTAACTTTATGAATGCCACTACCGATACAACTGATGACATAAAAGAGTTCATCGATGGTGATGTCGTAACCAGTACTGAGGCCCGTGCATTTTATAGTCACGACGCCAGTTTGTTTGAAATAAAACCAGAGCTAGTTGTCTTCCCTAAAAATGTTACCGATGTCTGTAAGCTAGTTGAGTATGTGGCTAGATATAAAAAGACTTCAGCAGGTCTATCCTTAACTGGTCGTAGCGGTGGCACGGATATGTCGGGAGGGGCTATCAACAACTCTATTATCGTTGCTTTTGAGCGATACTTTACAGACTTGGGACAAGTTGAAAAGAATCAAATAAAATCTCAGCCGGGTGTTTATTATCGTGATCTTGAACCAAGAACTCTCAGAGAAGGACTACTGATGCCGTCATACCCAGCCTCAAGAGAACTCTGTATGGTTGGGGGCATGGTGGCTAATAATGCCGGAGGTGAAAAATCACTGGTCTACGGTAAGACTGATCGCTATGTTGAACAAGTTAAGGTTGTACTTAGCGACGGCAAAGAACATACATTCAATCCGGTCAGCAAAGAGGCTCTAAAGATAAAACTGAAAGAGTCAGGTTTTGAAGGTGACTTGTACCGAGGAGTGTATAAATTAGTGACAGACAATGAAGCGGTACTTAAGGATTCAAAACCAAAGGTTAGTAAAAACTCAACCGCATATAACCTGTGGGACGTTTGGGATGGACAAGTATTTGATATAACCAAGATTATTGTTGGATCTCAGGGTACATTGGGTCTTGTAACTGAAGTTACTTTTAAACTTGTACCAGCTCTGTCGCTATCTGGCATGGTTGTTGTGTTTCTGAAGAGCCTAGATAACCTCGGCGAGATCATTAATGATATTTTGCCGCTGAAACCAACTAGCTTGGAGTCGTTCGATGATCACACCTTAAAATTTGCTTTTAGATTCTTCTTTAGTTTTCGCCAAACACTGGGCTGGAGGCGATTCATATTGCTCGGGCTAAGTTTTATCCCGGTTTTAAAACACTTACTTCGCTTTTTACCGAACTTCCCTAAGATTATTATGCTCTGTGAATTTGAAGGTGAAAAACAATCTGACATTGACAACAAAATTCACCAGTTGCAAGAAATTATGCAAAGCAGAAATATCGAGACACAGCTAGCTGAAAATAAACATCAAGAGGAGAAGTTCTGGGTTATGCGCCGAGAGAGCTTTAATTTACTAAGAAAAAACGTTAAACGTAAGCATACAGCACCATTTATTGATGATTTGATTGTGCCGCCAGAAACATTACCAGAGTTTTTGCCAAAGTTAACCGAAATTTTAGAACGCAATAAATTGACCTATACCGTTGCAGGGCATATGGGTGATGGCAATTTTCATATTATTCCGTTGATGAATTTACAAGATTTATCAGAGCGGAAAAAAATATACCCTGTTTTGGAAGAAGTGACTGATTTGGTACTAGAGCATAATGGCTCATTATCCGGAGAACATAACGATGGCTTAATTCGCGGTCCAATGCTTGAGCGTATGTATAGCCCTGCTATGATAGAAATTTTTAAACAACTAAAAAGCCTATTTGATCCTGATAACATATTTAACCCGCATAAAAAAACCGATGCGGACTTTGAGTTTTCAAAAAAACATATGAGGAAGAAGTTCTAGATGACAAGAGTAGTTATAGTTGGCGGTGGGTTCGGAGGAGTTCGTGCTGCGCTACTACTTGCTAATAAGAAGGGGTTTGAGGTTAAACTTATTTCCAAGCAAAGTTATTTTGAGTACCACGCCGCCTTATATCGTTCGGCAACAGGACGCTCACCACTTGAAGTGGCTATTCCATTGCATGACTTTTTTGCATATGCACGTAACATTGAAGTAATTGAAGACACTATTAGTGGTATACACAAAAATGAACGAAGGTTAATTGGTGAATCTGGCTCAAAATACGAATATAATTCTCTGATTTTTGCACTCGGTAACATAACTGAGTATTACTCAATTGAGGGGCTGAAAGATTTTGCCTACGGTGTTAAAACAATCCACGAAGCCCTAAAACTAAAGCGTCACCTACACGAACAGCTACTCTCAGCTGAGTCTGAACGGAACTATGTGGTCATTGGGGCGGGAGCTACAGGCGTGGAACTCAGCGCTGAGTTAACAGCATATTTACTGACGATTCGTCGCAAACATAACATTACAACCTCATTTACTGTAGACCTGGTAGAGGCTGGTCCGCGGGTATTAGGGGTAATGCCCAAAGATTTTTCAAAAGTTGTTACAAAGCGTCTTAAAAAAGTTGGCGTGCAGACTTTATTTAACACGCCAGTAAAATCTGAGACTCTCGAGAGTATCCAACTACCTAAAGGTTCAGTTCTTTCCCACACTGTTATATGGACGGCTGGGGTTACCAATAACCCGTTCTTCGGTCAATTTCCTGAAATATTTAAACTAAGCAAAGCCAATCGCGTGGTAGTAGACAAATACCTTCAATCAGACCCAAATATTTACGTAATTGGTGACAGTGCGGTAACCGAATATAGCGGTATGGCTCAAACCGCTCTTTACGATGCCAGTTTTGTGGCTAGAAACTTGATACGACAAGAAAAAGGTCAATCCTTACATACCTATAAGCCTAAGCAACCAATCTACGCCATTCCGGTGGGAGCACATTGGGCAGCCGTACTTTGGGGTGAAGTACGTATTTATGGACGGTTGGGTTGGCTTTTACGCCGACTAGCCGACCTTAAGCTGTATCTAACTTTTTTACCTTTTTTTAAAGCCGTAACGGTGTGGCGATATGGGTTTGTTGATGAAGAAGTTTGTTCGATCTGTAAATAATAGTAGAATGGGGTTAACATGATACGCAAAATTACTAGATGGCTTTTTAGTGACATAACGCTACTCACTTGGCTAGTAGCTCTGGGAGCTACATTCGGTAGCATGATACTAAGCGAAGCCATGCATTTGACGCCGTGCGCGCTGTGTTGGTATCAAAGAATCTTCATGTTCCCCTTAGCTTTTGTGCTAGGCGTGGGGGTTTATAGAAAAGACAGTGATGCCGCTTATTATGTGCTGCCCATGAGTATCGTCGGATCTTTGATTGCTTTTTATCACTCATTGTTACAGTGGGGTATTATCAAGGAAGTAATCACGACATGCTCCATAGATAGCTCTTGTGCTGTACCACAGATCAACTGGTTCGGCTTTATTACAATCCCGTTTATGTCATTCGTATCGTTTATGGTGATAACAGGATTGATGCTTGCTCAGCTTCACAGGAACAAGCATGCAACACTTTCCGAATAATAGTTCTCGCAGCCACCTAATTAAGGCGAGTTCGAATATTTGAGTATTAACAGCATATATTATAGATTCTAGCAATTTTATGAGCAATATTATCACCCCTGTTAGCCTGTAAAAAATGAGACACTGTCGTATGTGGTGTTCTGTGTCTCATTTGTCTCACTTTACCCTTAAAACTGCTATAATATGAGACAACGGACAAGTTCCTGACCCGTGTGTTCCGCCAGGAGAGAAGGGCTCAGGCTTCTGTCTGAGCTTTTCTCTTTTGAAGAAAAGATCGAATCTGTGGGTGCGGTTACACAAGCCCACGCGCAGAAGCTGGCTTCGAGCATGTGCGCAGTGGCAACGATGTCATCCCGCTCTCTCCGCCAAACAATTAGCTCAGCAAATGACGAGCCACCACAACAGCGTCAACATGCTTAGCACCGTTTCTACGAAGTAGTTTCGCAGCAGATTCAATACTCGCACCAGTGGTGAGTACATCATCTACAAGTAACACTGATTTACCCTTTAAAGATGTCTTCGTTCTGACTTCGGTAGCTGATGCCATTTGTTTTGCTCGTGAACTTTTGTTTTTTCCAATCAGATCAACCTGTGATGTCCGAACAAGTACATTACAGTACTGTAACTTTCTTGCGTGTGCAAATGACTGAGCAATGAGTGCTGCTTGGTCGTACCCACGTGCACGAATACGTGAGCTTGCTGTTGGCACAGAAACTACAAGCGTGTCTTCAGGAAGATAGGGGAGTGCATCTGCCAGCAAAGCGCCAAACTCTCTTGCATAAGCCCGCCTTCGTTGAAACTTCATTGCATGAATAAGTTTTTTAAACACGCCTTTGTATGTGCCCAGCCACCAGACGCGTCTCAGAGAAGACCGACTTCGACATGAACTGCAGGCTCTACTTTGAGAAGTAAGTTTGTTGCATAAATAACAACGAGATTCTGGCTCTGTTAAAATTTGTGTTCTGCACGCATGACAAAGCATATAGTTTTGCTCATTACAGATAAAGCACTCAAGGGGGCTTATGAAGGCTACTAGTGTTTCAAGTGGTGAAATAAACATTTTTACAACAGTTTCCATTACTTATTATTGCATAAAGGAAACATCTCCAGCTATAATGCAACTAGTTATTTTAACTGCGAGAAAAGTGGAGGAACACTATGGCCCGACGCCAAAAAAATGATAACGATCTTTTAATGGAAGATGAGCTAACTGCAGCTTTTCTAGACGACGCCGCGCCAATGGGCATTGCTGACGCTGATGATCCAGCACCAGTAGCTCAAGCACAGTCAGACGACGACTGGGACGAAGAGCAGCTTCAAGACATGCCTGGCATGCTAGCTGTTGATGTATACGAAACAAAAGAAAAGCTCTACGTAAAAGCACGTACAGCTGGTGTAAACCGCGATGATCTTGATGTAAGTATTTCTGATAACACGCTTACTATTAAAGGAACTCTTTCGAGTGGTGAAGAAGTAGACGCTGAAAATTACCACATTCAAGAATGTTATTGGGGTGAATTTAGCAGAACACTCGCACTACCTGTTCCTGTAAAGGAAGATGAAGTAGAAGCAGTGCTTAAAGATGGCGTGCTAACTATTGGCTTCACCAAGGTTAAGCAAGAAACCGTCAAGAAGATTACAATTAGCTAGAATCTTAAGCTATTTAAAAAAGCTGGCCAAGACGCCAGCTTTTTTAATACATCACAAGATTAACTAGCAGGGGAGGCGTTTGTGAGTATAAATCGAATGATAACCTGTGCAAATAGTACGATCACAAGACCAACGATAGCGTAGAGAATGGTGTTCTTGGCACTGCTTACGCCCGATGAATCACCACCAGAGATGATATAGCGGAAACCGCCGATGATAATCATAACTACTGAAACGGCACCGACAACAATTGAAAAGATGTTAATAATGCGACGAACAATAAAGCTGAAGCTATCATCACCCTGTTCTTGGCATGCGCTGACAGTCGTTCCAACCGGAGCTTGGTCACCTTCAGCACTGAGAACACCTCGGCAGACATTGTCAGCAATTGTAGAGCTCGTACCAGTGGTTAGCGGTGTTACATTTTGCTGTTGGTCTACCGCCTGAGCTAAAACGGTTGCCGGAGTAGCCATAAATCCTACCAGAAGAAGGGAAGCAGTAATGAGTTTTTTTATTCTATGAGACATTGTGCTGGCCTTTCGTATGTTTTTCTATCTTACAGTATAGAAAGAAGTGAGTTGAAACTCAATAAAAAACTACCCTAGAAAGGGTAGTTTTAATGTATTACAGTAGCGTATTATTGTGGATTGCTAATATTTGTAAGTACGAAGCGTACGATAACCTGTGCAAATAGTACAATCACAAGACCAACGATAGCGTAGAGAATGGTGTTCTTGGCACCAGACACACCGTTACTGTCACCGTTACTCACAATGTAGCGGAAACCGCCGATTATGATCATGATAACCGAAACCGCGCCAACAACTACAGAAAAGATGTTGATAACGCTTTTGATAACGCTTGAAAATGAACCAGCGCCTTCACCAGTATCAGAACATGTATTTCCATCTTCTGAGGTAAGTGCAACACCTCTACCAACGCCGTTTTCACAGTCTTGTGCGTGTGCAGGAACTGCCACTGCGAGGCTTAGTCCACCCATTAGTACAAATGAGCTTAGTGCAAGCATTAATTTATTGAGTATTCGTTTCATTTTTTAATTGTTCCTTTCAATTATAGTGCTCATTATAGCTAACCGTTACCACTACTTCAAGTGTCGTAACGATACTATGATTTTGGCGTTACATTTGTGAGCACAAAGCGCACGAGAATTTGAGCAAATAATACAACCACAAGACCTACAACTGCATATAAAATGGTGTTCTTGGCACCAGAAACTGCACCGCTATCGCCGTTACTGACTACATAACGGAAACCGCCGATGATGATCATAACTACTGAAACGGCACCGACAACAATACTCAGTACATTGATAATAGTTCGTATGAGCTTACCAAACTGATCATCAGAAAGTGCTTTATCTTCACAATCTACAGATGCTCCTGCGTAACCAGCACCCTCACAAGTTGCTGCCTGATTGTCGCTAATGGCATGCACAGCTGTGAGCGGAGTAATAAACCCTACCAGCAGAAGAACGGAGGCTAAAAGAATTTTTACATTTTTTGAAATAAACGTACGAATCATTATGAAGTAGCTCTATCAATTACAAACGCAACAATTACCTGTGCGAATAGCACGACGACCAAACCAACAAGTGCATAAAGAATGGTGTTTTTAGCACCTGAAACTGAGTTGCTGTCGCCGTTACTCACTACATAGCGGAAGCCACCGATGATAATCATTACTACTGAAACTGCACCGACAATTATGCTAAGAATATTGATAACAGTCCCAATAAGGCTCTTGAAGCTTTCTTTAGCTGTGTCTGAGTCACCACAGTTAGTTACACCCGCTGCTGCGGCGCCTTCACAAGCTGCTTTCTTACGCTCTTGTGAAGCTGCTGCGGCGCATAGCGCCTTTTCATTATCATTCGCTGGTGCAGCACAATCAGCGTGAGTTGCCACTGGAGCAAATACCACTGCACCTGCAACAAAAATTGCTACGCCTGCTAATAAAAGTTGTATTCTTTGTATGATTTTTTTCATTGTTTAGTCCTAATTTACTTTATATTCATTAGATTACGATTTATTAATTACAAACGCAACGATTAACTGTGCTGAAAGGGCAATCACCAAACCTACTACGGCGTACATTATGGTATTTTTAGCACCCGAGACTGAGTTGCTATCACCGTTACTCACTACGTAGCGGAAACCGCCGATGATGATCATAACTACTGAAACGGCACCGACAACAATTGTAAGTACATTAATAACGGTCTTTATTATGGACTTAAAACCTGAGTCACTTGATGCCTTGTTACAAGCACCCAAATCGGGATTAGCAAGATTAAGGCCACCGCATGCGTCATCAATAGGCGCTGCTACAACAGGAGCTGCGAAAGTAATTGCCGGAACAATAAGTAACGCCAGTGAAAGTACTAATGTTTTAAGTTTGTGTTTCATAATAACTCCTTAGTTAACCAATCTGCTTAAAACAAGGCTTACAATAGCCTGAG